>SMVA01430091.1_pt1 | contig 11951 bp, 8 predicted proteins | sample 2456451 | NCBI WGS metagenome assembly SMVA01 (sample SAMN11095933, study PRJNA526329) | marine sediment metagenome | biome: Marine sediment; feature: Surficial sediment; material: Deep marine sediment; isolation source: Hadal surficial sediment | place: Pacific Ocean | collected 2014-05 | depth 0-1...
ATTTGGTTTTAATTACATTGGCCCAATTGATGGACATGATCTACCAACGCTACTTTCAACTCTGAGAAACATTCGTGAATTAAAAGGGCCGCAATTCCTTCACATCATCACCAAAAAAGGGAAAGGCTATGCGCCGGCAGAGGCCGAGCCAATTAAATACCATGGCGTGACTGCATTTGATCCTGAGAAAGGCATCGTGCCTTCTGGTAAATCATCGGCACCTACATATAGCAAGATTTTTGGTGACTGGATCTGCGATATGAGTGAGATAGATAAGCGTGTAGTTGCGATCACGCCAGCCATGCGTGAGGGCTCTGGTCTGGTTGAATACGAAAAAAGATTTCCTGATCGCTATTTTGATGTCGGGATTGCAGAACAGCATAGTGTTACCCTTGCAGCGGGTATGGCCTGTGATGGTCTGAAGCCAGTGGTTGCGATTTATTCAACATTCTTGCAGCGCGCCTATGATCAATTGATTCATGATGTAGTTGTGCAAAAACTTCCCGTGTTATTCGCTATCGATCGTGCTGGCTGTGTCGGTGCCGATGGTCCGACACATAATGGTTGTTACGATATTTCATATATGCGTTGTCTACCGAACATGGTCATCATGACGCCCGCAGATGAAAATGAATGTCGGCAAATGCTCTATACCGGAATTCAAATTGATGGTCCGGCCTCGGTACGATATCCAAGAGGGGGCGGTCCGGGTATTGCGGTAGAAAAGGAAATGATCGCTCTACCTATTGGTAAGGCTGAAATTCGGTCTCAGGGCAAACGAATTGCGATCCTTGCTTTTGGCGTTGTGCTGGAGTTTGCACAAGCAGCAGGTGATGAACTCGGTGCCACCGTGGTCAACATGCGATTTGTTAAACCTATCGATGAAGAACTGATCCTGAAAATGGCTGCGACTCATGACTTGATAGTCACAGTGGAGGAAAATATGGTTCAAGGTGGTGCGGGTGAAGCGGTGAATCGGGTTTTGGCTGAGAATGGTGTCGTGCAAGCAATTGTAAATTATGGTCTGCCTGACAGGTTTATTCAGCATGGTTCCAGAGATGACATGCTCAATGATGTCGGTATGAATATGGAAGGTCTAATGGAATTTATTCGGCATCATATGGGTGAGCAAGAGCAGAGCGCCAAGATTAAAAGTGTCTAGATAATATTTCCCATTACAGTTACAAATCTTTCCATATCCTGAGCAGATATTTCACCCATACATGAAATTCTAAAAAGTGTTTTAGACAGATCCCCCTGACCAGCATAGATAACAAACCCGTTTTCCTTGAGTCCATCATGCAGAGTTTTATAATTAATACCGGTTGGTAAATGAAAGGCGTTAAGGACACAGGAACAATCTTCAGCCTGCATCAAGGCATCGATTCCCAGTTTACTTAAACCTTTTCTGACGATATTCAGTCGGTTCCAATAATTTTGTCGGCGTTGTTTATGACCGCCTTGATCCTGTAATTCTTTTAAAGCCTCAGAAAGCGCATAGAAGGTTTGTACTGATGGCGTAAATGGCGTGCCATTTGCGTCCTGATTTTTCAAATAGCTGGAGAGATCAAGATACAGCGTCCTTGGTTTTGTTGCTTGCATTTCGTTCAACGCATTTCTGTTGCAAATGACAAAGGAGGTGCCGGGTACGGCATGTAAACATTTATTGGCTGTAGCAGCGCTGGCAGCGATGTTCCAGTCTTCAAATTCAATATCTTCTGCACCAAAACTGCTGACACCATCCAATAGGACAGGTAAATTATATTTAGCGCAGATTTCCGCTATACCTGTCAGGTCATTCAGCCGACCGGTGGTAGTTTCATGATGTACTACAGCAACATGACTTAATTCTTCGTGGGTTCGCAATTCACCTTCGAGTAGTTTCAGGTCGATGGCTTCACCCCATTCATGGTGTAAGGTCAGGTGATTGATCTGATGAATTTCTGCAATTTTGCTCAGGCGTTCCCCGTAGACACCATTTTCAATAATTAATACCTTGCCATGATCTGGAACCAGGCTGGTCATCATGGCTTCCATCGCAGCGGTGCCTGAGCCGGTCATCAAAATCGCCGCCCACTTATTCTCAGGCAGGGAGTAGACGTTTAATAAATCATGACGAATGGTGTTTTGTAGTTCAGCAAATTCTGCTTCACGATGACATAGATCAGGACGCAGCAGGGCATGCCGAACACGCTCGCTGAGGACGACAGGACCTGGATTTAATAATATTTCAGGCATTAATATTTTTTTATTCGCATGGTTGTAATGTATGTTTCGGGTGCATGGACCTCGGAACCCTCTTCTGGGGGGTGCACAAGAGCGACTATTTGGTATTTTTTTATTTAAAAATTCGTGTCGATATGTTGCATCAGTCTTTGCAAGACCACAACCGGCGGAACATCTGGACGAGGCAGGTTTTCAATTGCCCCCGCCGAAATTTTAAGGTGACCAAATTTTGCGCCTGGATATTTCTTACAATTAAATAATTGATCTATCAGTTCAATGTCATTGCCCTGGTAGGTCACAGCATAACCACAAGCTGCTGCTATCTCAGCAAATTGTACATTATTTGCAACGGTGGCTTGCGCACCTGTTGAATCGTGAACTTCATTATCAAGAACGATGTGGGTAAGATTGTTCCCGGCATAACTTCCTAAAGTTGCGAAATTTCCCATTCGCATCAGCGCCGCCCCGTCACCTTCAACCACCACCACCTGCAAATCAGGACGTGCCAGTGCCAGACCCAGACCCAGTGAAGAAGCACAGCCCATGGAGCCGACCATGTAGAATTGATTTTTGCGGTCATCAATGGCAAATAACTCTCTTCCAGTAAACCCTGTTGTTGCGATGACAACAGAATTTTCAACCGGTGTGTGTTCAATGATTTTTTTCAGTGCATCGTTTCTGGTACATAGAGGCATATCGTTTTGATTGAATATTTTTTTCTCGCTGCCAATTGCTTTCGTTGCTAGCAGACAATTCTCTTTGAGCGCATGTGCGGCCACTGTACCTTTCTGCATGATGAAGGCGTAAGGTCTTTGCTCCTTTCCCATAAATTCACAGGCACGCTTCAATGCCACGGCAATATTTTCTTTCTCCATTGGAAATATTTCCCATGGAATGCGCATAGCATCGAACATTTCACCAGTGATCTGCCCCATTAATTCATGTTGGGGTTCATCTGTTATTCCTGGTGCTCCACGATGAGTAGTGATAATTATCATGGGGATACGGAACACATAACTCAACGAAGTGATCGGACTGACAGCGTTACCCAGCCCTGAGTTCTGCATCATGACAATAGAACGTTCGCCACCTATCGCTGAGCCCGCAGCGGTGGCAATGGCATCACCTTCATTTGCAGAGGACACGTAATTTAAAGACTCGTCATTGATAACGTAGTTTATGAAAGGAGTAAGGAAAGAGCAGGGGACTCCTGTGTAGCGTTGGAAACCTAGGTCACGTGCTGCTTCAATAAAATCTCCTGCCTGTATCATCTGGACATCCCTAAAAATGTACTTTTCCGCGATAGTGGTGTCAGCTCCGTGCTCAAATCCTCATGTATTTGTGATACATTGCGGCTACTTGCCACATTCCTGTGGCTCGCCCTTCGGGTTAGCCTACGGCTGTTCAAAATCGTCCCCGACGATTTTGTCTCTGCGCGATGCTTCCCTACACTTATGTACAGGATGTACTGTATGCTGGTTTTGCAGTAGCAAAAACCAGTCACGAAAAAATTGCTACTTTTAGAGACGCCCATTTATTACTGCCTATAATTTGGTGAAGTCGCCAGCTCGATCGATGTCTGCCAATGCATTGATATCAACCCAATGACCGTTGATGTAATTGACTTTGACAGGGTGTTTCATCTTGATTATTTGATTTAGGAGATCGGCAAGAGACATATGCTTAAAATTCTTGTGAGATTTTAATTCATCAATAGCATTTTCGATCCATTGCCTGCCTTGTCCACGTACGCGTAACATGCCAATCCATCGACCAGTAGGGTCGCCCGAAGAAGTATTTTTTTCTTCAGAGACATGATTTAAATATGCATCCTGCTTAAATATGGCCCGATCTTCTTTCTGTGAGCAATAGGCATAATCAGGTGAACCACTGTAATTTTCATTTTCAACAGTGGAATCAATGACAGCAATAATTTCACCTTCATTTTCAAGCAAATCTCTGAGGATGTAGCTACGAAAAAGTAAGTCACCATAGGTAATGATCATGTCCTCATGAAATTCACTGACGACCTGGGTGAGTGAAGCCAATTCACCTGTTGTTGCATAATCTTTATTGATTTTCATCTCTATACCACTGGTATCGATAGCTTCAGATTTATAGCCAGCAACCAGAGTAACTTTATTGATATTCTGATTCTTAAATTCGTCGAGCAAATGACGTAAAACGGTTTTGCCGCCGATTGAAAGCATTACTTTAGGTTTGTCTTCAGTGAGTTCTCCGAGTGCAGAACCACGGCTCGCTGCCAGGACAATGGCTTTAGTTTCAGGGCCCTTGGGACGCAAATAACGTTCCTGCGCCTCGCTAAGCTCTGCCGCATCTTGTAGGAAAAATAATTTTTTTACTGGCGCAATATTATCTTCGACATCGGCCACTGATTCATTTGCATAAATCTCGGCAGAGATTTTCTCCATCGAAGCGACCGATGCGCGAATCATATGATTAGCCCAGATGACCAGACTAATATTTGCCTTCCTGAAAATATCTGTTGGTGTGCTGTAATAGACTGTTGGAACAATCACTAATGGAGATCGGTTTGCCCATTCATTTGCAAATTCCAGAATTTCATCCGCCTGTGACAGCTTGCTATGGATCAGTATCCCATCTGCACCTGCCTCGTAATAAGCCTCAGCGCGTCGTAGTGCTTCCTTGATGCCCCATCCGGCGATCAGCGCTTCAACCCTGGCGACAATACAAAAATACTCATTTTGTTGACTGTCTTTACCAGCTTTAATCTTTCCACAAAATTCATCCACTTCGGCCAGCGGTTGGCGTTCGCCATCGATAAAGCTATTGGTCTTTGGGAATTGTTTATCTTCTATACAGACACCGGCAATATCACGTTGCTCAAGTTTCTTGACCAGGCGGCGCATGTTATTGAAATTGCCATAGCCGGTATCGCCATCGAGGAGAATTGGAATGTCTGTTGCATCAGACATGAACTCCAGCATATCGACGATCTGAGTCCAGCTTGCCTCATTACTGTCGCGTACAGCATATTGTGCAGACATGGATAAGCCACTACCCCAGATCCCTTTGAACCCGGCCTTCTCGACAATTTGGGCAGAAATACCATTATGTGCTTCCATGATAAATTCAAGCTCCCCCGATTCGAGTAAGGCGCGGAGTTTTGCACTTTTGCTTAATAATTTGTTTTCGGTCATTGTTACTCTAGTCTGTAGCTTCAGTTTATGGCCTTCATTTATGGCCTTGGGGTAAGTCTGTCAGTTTTGGCAGTATTATATCTTTTGCTTTGACAACATCATCGGGAAAGTCTATTTCCAACCAGGGTAAACCAGTAATATCTTCAAATGAGTATTGCTCAGGTTTAGCCAATAGCAAGTCTCTGATAATTTCTTCATGAGGGGTCTCATCTTCCCCTCTATTAATATATTCACCTGCCTTCAAGCCAAGCAATCGTCCTGTTGCAGATGTGAATTTGAAGAAGCCGACTGACTCTCCCGTAAAATCAAAAGCCAGATTTTCATCCAGTTGTTTTCTGAACTCGACCAGATGCTCATTACGTACACATAATTTCACGGGTTCTTCTCCCATTTCGAAATTCTGATCCAACAAGAAAACATTTCCTTTGTCTGAGTTGATCAATTTGCCAAGAATATTATGATCATAGAGCACATCAGCATCCATCAGAATAAAATTCTGATTTGTTTCCAGGGTATTTAGTCCTGATAACATGCTTAAAATACTACCCTTGTTGAAACCAGGGTTAAAACATATATCAACATGGTCAGCACCAATCTCTGATAGTGTTGACTTAATCATATCGGATTCAAAACCTGTGACGATGACGATGTCATCAATGCCATAGTGATGCAGATTTTCCAGATGCCTTTGTAACAGGCTCTTGCCATCAAATTCCAGCAAGCATTTTGGTTTTTTCTCCGAAGAGTTGCCCAGACAGTTGCCCAGGCGTTGGCCTGTTCCAGCTGCGAGAATTATCGTTTTCATGTTAACATTGACTTATCAAATACTTGTTTTCTAAACAGAAGCGAATGGTACTTGATGATACTATTCCAAGTACAGCAGGAGCTATCATTTCCAAGTAGTTTGGGTATGAAGTAGTATTGATCACCATACAATTTAATCTAATGATAATTAAACGATGGCGACCGACATACCAAAAAAACTGGGAAAGTACGAAATAATCAAGGAGCTGGGTCGTGGCAGCATGGGGGTAGTCTATGAAGGACATGACCCTTTTACTGATCATCGTGTAGCCCTGAAGGTGGCCAATACGCATACATTCAGGAATAAGAAAATTGCAGAACGTTATAAAAAGACATTTTTCAATGAGGCTCATACAGCGGGTAAATTAAAACATCCCAATATTATCGAGATTCTGGATGCAGGTGCTGAGGAAGATATTTGTTACATCGTTATGGAACTGGTTGAAGGTGGACACACCTTAAAACCATACTGTAAACCCGAAAATCTTTTGCCTTACGAACAAGTTGTTGAAATCATATTTAAATGTGCAAAAGCGCTGGATTATGCGCATAGAATCGGGGTCGTTCATCGGGATATCAAACCCACGAATATTCTGCTGACAAAAGATATGGATGTTAAATTTTGTGATTTTAGTATCGCACATTTAATGACCGAGGAGGCGGAGAGTACCATGCCGACTGGCTTTGTTGGCTCACCTCGTTATATGTCACCTGAACAGGTACAGGAAGATATGATTACAAATCAAACAGATTTGTTCTCATTAGGTATTGTTATGTACGAATTATTAACCGGTAAACATCCTTTCGCTGCAGATGGTTTTTCACGTTTGATATACAAAATCACCAATGAGCAGCCACCTGCATTGAAAAGTTACCGCACCGACATTCCAGAAATATTCGAGAAAATTATCCACCATGTTCTACAGAAGAACCCGGAGAAGCGTTATAAGATGGGGCTTAACATGGCAGCAGACTTGAGTCTGGCATTTGACTATCTTGATGAGCCACAGGAAGATCTTGATGAGAAGGAAAGATTTTCACAAGTTCAGGCACTGGAATTTTTTCAGGGCTTTTCGGAAGCCGAAATCTGGGAGATCATTCGATCATGTGTATGGCAGGAACATGAAGCAGGACAAGAAGTTGTTGTTCAAGGAGATGTCGACGATGCATTCTATGTAATTGTTGCGGGTGATGTTGATGTTTATCGAAAAACCGTCCGCATTGGAACTATTAAAGCAGGGGATTGTTTTGGAGAGATGGGTTATCTGGCTAATACTGAAAGGACAGCGACTATTAAGGCAAAGGATGCCGTTCGTCTTTTGAAAATAAACAGTACTGTTATCGATCAGTTATCAGTGGGATGCCAGCTACACTTCAACAAGGTATTTTTAAGAACGTTGATAAAAAGGCTTTCCTTAACCACTTCAAAAGTTTTGGACGAAGACTAGATTTTTAATTTGAAGGTTTGTTTTTAGCGAGATAGCGAGCCATCAAATGATTTGTTGATGAATCATGTGCTTCTTCGTTGGTATTTTTATCAAATTCATCGACAATTTGTTTTGAAAGGTTTTTCCCCAATTCGACCCCCCACTGATCAAATGAATTAATGTTCCACAATTGGCCTTGAGCAAAGCATCTATGCTCATACAGACATAATAATGAACCTAATGTGGCTGGAGATAGTTCGTCGAGCAGTATAGTTGTGCTAGGACGATTCCCAGGAATATTTTTGTAAGCTGTTTGGCTAGTCTCTGTTTTGCCATTCATTAGTGCTTCGCTTTGAGCCAGACAATTTGCAACCAACTCCTGATGATGGGTTTTGTTTTCTCTCGTACTTTTGAGACTGACAATAAAATCAACGGGCGTGGTGTGTCCCCCCTGGTGTAAACATTGAAAATAAGCATGTTGGGCATTGTTTCCAATCCCGCCCCATATGATCGGAGAAGTACTGTATTCGATTTGATTACCTTCGTTATCAATCTGTTTGCCATTACTTTCCATGATTAGTTGGCCAATATATGCGGGTAACATGTTCAGCGAATGATCATAGGGAAATATTGCGATCGTCTCTACATGAAAGAAGTTGATATACCAGATATCAATTAATGCGAGGATGACAGGCAGGTTATCTTCTATCGGTTGTTCACAAAAATGTTGATCCATTGCCAAGGCACCACCGAGAAAATCATAAAAATTCTGCATACCAATTCTGATTGCAATGGGTAAGCCGATGGCAGACCAGAGTGAGTAACGACCCCCCACCCATTGCCAGATGTGAAATATATTTTCATTGGCCACGCCAAATGTATTCGCTGCATGGTGATTGGCAGTAACAGCCACCAGGTGTTTCTCCGGGTTATTACACCCACTTTTGTCTAACCATTTGACTGCTGTTTTTGCGTTAAGGAGTGTTTCTCTGGTGGTAAAGGATTTTGACGAGATGATAAATAACGTTGTTTCCGGATCAGATTTTTCAAGTGCTGAATTGAGATCATTGACATCAATATTGGATACGAAGTGAATATTAATGTCTGAAACAGAAAAATCTGCAAGTGCAGCAGTGGCTAACCTTGGGCCAAGGTCTGATCCTCCAATCCCGATGTTAATAACAGTATTTATAGATTTACCGGTATGACCTTTGATATCACCTCTGTGTAGCAGCTCAACAAAGGTCTGCATATGCTGTAATTCATCGTGCACTTGTTCAGTGACATTTTTACCTTCGACAAAAAATGCTTTGTCTGCAGGTGCGCGCAACGCCATATGCATCACCGCTCGCCCTTCAGAACAATTTATTATTTCCCCACTAAAGAGTTTTCGTATCTTTGTAACCAGGTTTGATTCTATTGCCAGTGATAAAAGAAGCTCAATTGTTTTGTCTGTAATTCTATGTTTTGAATAATCTATGAAAAGATTATTAAATTCTCTCGAAAATCTCTCAGCGCGTGAGGGATCATCGGCAAACATATTTTGCATATCAAGATTGGCAATATCAGCTTTATGCTGCTCAAGATTCTGCCAAATCTCATTCGAAATATGGTTGGGTATACTTTGTTTCTTCATCTGCTCATTATACAAGAAGGGGTAGAAATGAAGATCCTGGGCAATAATTCTGTGTGATCTTAAACAGACAGAAGCAACAGGAATTCTTTAGCCAGAAATGCTGTTGTTTATGTTTTGTTGCTATGGATGTTATAGCTTATGTTAGCCAGAAATGTAATGTTCCAGTTGATCTATAATTTGTTCTTTTTCCAAGATAATGTTTCTTACCACATCCATCACTGACAGCATGCCGATTGGTTTACCGTTTTCTGCGACCGGGAGATGACGTATATGATGTTTGGACATCAGCACCAGGCATTCATCTATGCTTTGTTCGGGTGTCACAGTCAACACAACATTTGTCATGACGTCCCTGACAGGTGTATCTCGGGATGACCTGGATTCAAGTATGATTTTTCGGGCGTAATCCCGCTCTGAGACTATGCCGACTAATTGCTCATCTTCCAGAACCAGAAGTGCACCAACTTTGACTTCGGCCATTAATTTGATGGCATCAAACACCATGGTATCCGGGGTGACTGAATACAATTCGTAGCTTTTGTCACTAAGAAGCTGGCGTGCATACATCGTCATGGTGTGGCCTCTCTAATTCAGCAGATGTTTTCTGTATCCATTTATGTTTGAGTAATAGCATTATTAGGGCTATTTATACAAGTGTTCTTACGTTGCTTCACCAAGTTTGGCACCTATCATGTTTAAACTCAAACCATAAGCCGGAAATTGATGTTTGTCTGTGCAAAAAGTTGCAATTGCAGTAACATCCTGATGGATGCGCATCGAAAGTTTTTGTCAAAGAAATGTCTTGTTGAGGCAAAATCTGAATAAACATTAATACAATATGCAAATAAATTTATGAGTATTCCTAAAAAACTAGGTAAATATGATGTATTAAGTGAAATTGACCGTGGCAGCATGGGCACGGTTTACCTTGGCCATGATCCATATATTGATCGTGGTGTTGCTATCAAGGTTGCACATGCCGAAGGTCTCAAAGATGAAGAATCCGGGGACAGGTACCGGAAAATGTTTTTCAACGAAGCTCACACTGCCGGTAGCCTGAATCATCCAAACATTGTTGGCATTTATGACGCTGGAGCTGAAGGTGATGTTTGTTACATTATCATGGAATTGGTAAAGGGTGGCCAGACACTCAAACCTTATTGCACACCTGAAAATCTTTTACCGATAGAGAAAGTTGTAGAGATGATCTTCAAGTGTGCCAAAGCCCTGGATTATGCGCATAAGCAGGGCGTTGTTCATCGTGACATAAAGCCCTCAAATATTCTGGTAGAAGAAGATCTGGAAGTGCAGATTGCTGATTTCAGCATTGCATATATGAACAGAGCTGATATCACAGAAACACAACAAGTAGGACTGATGGGTTCTCCCAAGTACATGTCTCCCGAGCAATTGAAGGAAGATGAGATAACACATCAAACAGACCTGTTTTCTCTTGGGATAGTAATGTACGAGATGTTATCCGGGAAACACCCTTTTAAAGCAGATAATTTTTCTCGATTGGTGGCAAAAATACTCAATGAAGATCCACCACCATTAAAAGATTTACGCCCTGATTTACCCGATTCATTGATAGATATTTTTGAAAAAGCAACCCAGAAAGATGTAAAAAATCGTTATCAGACGGGTCTGGAATTCGCTATTGACCTGAGTACAGCATTTGAGAGTCTGGAGGGACCAGAGGAAGATATTTCAGAACAGGAGAAATTTAACGCTATTAAGGGAACTGAATTCTTTCAGGGGTTTCCCGATTCGGAGATATGGGAAATCCTCAGAGCCAGCACCTGGCAGGAATACAGTATGAAGGATGATATTATTCTTGAAGGAGATCTGGATGATTGTTTTTACATTATTCTTGAAGGAGAAGTGGGGGTTTTAAAAAATGAGCAGTCCATTCGTATGCTTAGTGTTGGAGATTGTTTTGGTGAGATGGGCTATCTTGCAAAAACAGAAAGAACAGCAACTATCAAGGCACTTACCAAAACCGCATTGTTAAAGATAAACTCAACAGTGATTTCCCAGGTATCACTCAACTGTCAGGTACGCTTCCTGAAGGTGTTTCTCAGAACATTAATTCACAGGCTGTCGATGACAACTGATAAAGCTACTCAAGATTAAGATAAGAAGGATTATGCTTGGTAAGCCGGGGCAAGATCTGGATCTATTTTTAAGTTAAGCAAAAGACTATCAGACTATTGCATCGCAACACAAAAGCTTGTTTAAAAACAAGTTTTGCAGAAATTCTTCCCTTCCTTTATGCTAGGTACCAGTCGACTTGAATAATAACATTTGCAGTCAACAACAACGGAATATGTATGCGGGCTGTAGTTCAAAGGGGAGTGGCGCGATGTACACAGGTTCAGGATTCCGTTCATTAAAGGCTTCACGTTTTTTAGCGCTTTTTATTACCTTCAGTATTACTTCGATTGTCTCAATTTCAGTCCACAGTGTTAGTTTCGAAAATGGTGATTGGTCAGCCAGTGTCGATACAACCATTACCACCGGGCTAGGTTGGAGGGTTCAAGATCGAGATACCCGGATTATAGGTCTTTCCGGTGACCCTCTTGGAGTAGGGCTAACGGGAACAGATGCCTCGATAACCGGGACCGCATTTTCGGAGAATTCGGATGATGCCAATCAGAATTATAATCAAGGCAC
>SMVA01427253.1_pt1 | contig 11945 bp, 8 predicted proteins | sample 2456451 | NCBI WGS metagenome assembly SMVA01 (sample SAMN11095933, study PRJNA526329) | marine sediment metagenome | biome: Marine sediment; feature: Surficial sediment; material: Deep marine sediment; isolation source: Hadal surficial sediment | place: Pacific Ocean | collected 2014-05 | depth 0-1...
GACGCGCGCCAGGCCCGTGGATAAGTGGACAACCCGGCTACGCCGCGTTCCCCACTTCCCCACAGACCCAACAACAACAGAAGCGGTCAATTGATGTGCTACGTAAAACGGTCAATTCAATTTGCTATCGACACAGGACCAGCGCGAATCACCTTTAGAACTGGTAGACCAACGAGGCCTTGGTCAGCGTGTCCGTGTTCTCCGCGCCGGGCGGAACGTTGCTGTCATGGCGGATTTCGAACGAAAGCCGCGCCGCGATGGGGTCGAGCACGGTGGCGGTCAGCGCGGTGGTGTTGGTGGTCGTCATGCGCTCTGTGCCGAAGATCACCAAGGTGTCGTTGGTCAGATCGGCGGTGTCGGAAATCCGCCAGGCGAAATGGGCGCCCAGGTTGGCCGTGATCTCGCTTTCGAACTCGTCGGTGACGTTGAGCCTGCTTTGCCGCGCGCCGGGGCCCGCCTCCACGTCGAAGGTCAGGTTGCGCCGGTCGAGCAGGCGGTAGCCAAGGCCGAGTTGTTCGGTAAAGCGGTACTTGAAGCCGCTGAAGCGGTCGTCCTCATATTCGACGAAGCCGAAGGCGTAAAGACGTTGGCCCAGGGCGTAGCGGCTTTTCAGGTCGATGACAAGGCGCTGGGTGGTGGTCTCGTCGTCGCTGCTGGCGAAGTCGAAATCGACATGGGCATCCTGGCGCCAGTTGCCGTATTGGGCGCCGAGATAGCCGGCGACACTCAGCTGCTCCTCCTCGGTATTGCCCGTGCTGCGGCTGCCGCCCAACTCGACCTCGCCGAACCAGGACTTGCGTTCGCGCCGCTCGGCGCGCGACCGCGTGGGCATCGTGGTTGGGGCGCGTTGCGCGACCCGCGCCGGCCGGCCCGCGCCGGCCTCGGCAATGGTGGCGGCAAAACCGGGATACCATCGCGACGCCGTGGCAACCACCGCCGGGGCGGCGTCGGGCGCCAGGCGGACGGCCTCGGCGACGATGTCGCGCGTCGAGCTCGGGTGCCTGGCGATGGCCTGGACCACCGCCATCTCCATGGAATGGGAGCCCGGTTGCGTCGCCGCCCATGCGAGCCGCGCCGCGACCTGTTCGGAAAGCGCCGCCTCGGCCGAGGCGGCCACGACCATGAGCCAGGCCAGCCCGGCCAGTCCCGCCGCGGCGCGTCCGCTTAGGTTCTTCACAAACATTTTCGCTCCCCACTCATCGTTCCGGGTCGACGAGGACGCCGGGATTCAAAAGGCCGTTGGGATCGAGCCGCTTCTTGGCCGCGATCAGGGCCTCGGCGAACAGGTCGGGCCGTTGCTTGTCGTACCACGGCCGGTGGGCGCGTCCCACCGCGTGATGATGGGTGATGGTGCCGCCGAGGCTGATCAAGGTCTCCGACACCGCCTGCTTTATGTCGCGCCATTGCTCCAGCAGCGCGTCCTTGCGGCCCACACCGTGGAAGGTGAAATAGGGCGCCGGGCCGTCCGGATAGGTATGGGTGAAACGGCAGGACACGCGGCCCTCGCGCCCAGTGACGCGGCGCACGGCGTCGGCGGCGGTTTCCATCAAGGTGGCGTGGAAATCGGCGAACCGGTCCCAGGTGATGGCGGTCTCGAACGTATCCTGGATCAGGCCGCGCCGGATCAACGCGCCGCGGTAGAACGGCGCGCGCAGGAAGGCATTGCGCCAAGCGCCGGCGGCGCCGCCCAGATGACCGGTGTCGTCGGCGCGCCCGCCGTGGTCGGCGCAGCATTCCAGCGCGCGCGCCATCCACGGCTCGACCGGATGGTCAGCCGACTCGAAGGCAAGCACCACCAAATGCGCGCTGCCGTCGCCGGCCTGCGTCATGGCCGCCTCGTTGGCGTCAATCAGCCGGCAATTGGATGGGTACAGTCCGGCCTGGGATACCGCGCGCACCGCTTCCGCCGCCTCGTAAAAATCGTCGAACAGCACGCTGGCGGCGGCGCGGAAGGTGGGCCGGTCTTGCAGCCGCATCCAGGCCTCGGTGATGACGCCGAGGATTCCTTCCGAGCCGATGAACAGACGGTCGGGGCTGGGGCCGGCGCCCGAACCGGGCAGGCGGCGGCTTTCCAGCGTGCCCGCGGGCGTGACCACGCGCAGCGATTCGACGAAGTCGTCGATATGGGTATACAGCGTCGCGAAGTGGCCGCCCGAGCGCGTCGCGATCCAGCCGCCGAGCGTCGAAAATTCATACGACTGCGGGAAGTGGCGCAAGGTCAGCCCGTGCGGCTTCAGCTGCGCTTCCAGGCCGGGGCCGAGCGCGCCGGCCTGAATGCGCGCGGCGCGCGAGGTCTTGTCCACCTCGAGCACCTGGTCGAGGCGCCTGAGATCCATGCTGATGGTGCCGCCATAGCCATCGCCGACGGCCGGTTCGGTGCCGCCCACCACCGATGAGCCGGCGCCGAACGGGATCACCGCCGCGCCCGCGCCGTCGGCCCAGTCCAACAGATCAACCACGTCGGATTCGGTGGCCGGAAACGCCACCACGTCGGGCGCCGGGGAAAAATCGCGGGCCAGCGTGCGCGCGTAGTCGGCGTAGGACTTGCCATAGGTGTGCGCGGCGCGATCGTAGGTTTCGATCGAACAGATGCCGGCCAAGCTGTCGGGCGGCGAAAGCCGGGGCGGCGCCAGGGTGAGGTCCTCGATCCTGGGCTCCGGGACGGGCTCCAGCCCCGCGACCCCCAGGCGTTCGGTAACGCGGGCGACGACCCGCGCCACTTCGTCCGGGTCCAGCGCCTCGTCGGCGTAGCCCCAACCCCAGAACTTCAACCGCCGCACGTTCATCCCGCCCCCCAATTTTTATGGCCGCCGGCCGATCAAATCACGAAACGCCCGTCGCGGCCAATTGCGCGCTCATTAGACCGGATCAGGATTGATCGAACCCACTTTTGGGGTTCGATCAATCCTGTGAATCCGGTCTAGCTTATAGAGGTGAGCAGATTCACGCGGTTGATGAGAATCGCCGTAGGCGATTCTCATCAACCGCGATCTGCTCTAGCCGGCGCGCTCCAGGGCATCGCTGGCGTCCAGCCACGCGGCCTCGGCCGTCGCCAGGTCGCGCGCCAGCCTGCCCTGGCGTTGCGTGAGTTCGGCGACGGTCTCGGCCGGACCGTCGTAAAGCGACGCGTCGGTCAGCTTTTCGTCCAGCGCCGCCTTCTCCGCCGCCAGCCGCGCGACCGCGGTTTCCGTGTCCTTGACGCGGCGGCGCAGGGGCGCCAGCGCGGCGCGCCGGGCGGCGGCGGCGCGGCGCGTGTCCTTGCGGGTCGCCTTGCCCACCTTGGCGGCCCCGTTGCCACCCGCGCGCCCCTCGCTCAGCACCGCCCGGCGGTAGTCGTCCAGATCGCCGTCGAAAGGCCGGCAGGTGCCGTCCGCCACCAGCCACAAACGATCGGCGCAAAGTTCGATCAGGCCGCGGTCATGGGTGATCAGCACCACCGCCCCGCCATAGGCGTTGAGCGCCCGCACCAGCGCCGCGCGCGCGTCCATGTCGAGATGATTGGTCGGTTCGTCGAGCAGCAGGATATGGGGCGCGGTGTGACACATCAGCGCGAACACAAGCCGCGCCTTCTCGCCGCCCGACAACGCGCCCGCCGCGACCTTGGCGTGGTCGCCGGAAAAGCCGAACCGGCCCAGATGGGCGCGCAGCTTGGTCTGGTCGGCGTCTGGCATGACAGCCGCGAGTTGCTGCAGCGGGCTTTGCGTCATGTCCAGTTCGTCGGCCTGATCCTGGGCGTAATAACCGACCGTGAGCTTGGCCGAGGCGATGCGCTGGCCGGACAGGGGCGCGAGGCGCCCCGCGAGAAGGCGCGCCAGGGTGGTTTTGCCGTTGCCGTTGGCGCCCAGCAGCGCGATGCGGTCGTCCATGTCGATGCGCAGGTCGAGCCCCGTGAGCACCGGCCGGTCGGGCGCGTAGCCCACGGCGACGCCCTCGGCGCGCAGCAACGGCGGCGCCAGCGGCGTCGGCTCGGGAAAGTCGAAGTTTGGCGCGTGGTCCTCGACCACGGCGACCGGAGATTCCAGTTTCGCCAGCGCCTTGATCCGGCTTTGCGCCTGGCGCGCCTTGTTGGCCTTGTAACGGAACCGGTCGACGAAAGCCTGCATGTGCTGGCGGCGGGCGTCCATTTTGGCGCGCGTCCGCCCGTCCAGCGCCAGGCGTTCACGCCGCGCCCGTTCGAACGCGTCGAAGCCGCCGCTATAGACGGTCAAGCGGCCCTCGGATAGGTGAACGGTCTGGTTGGCGACCTTGTTGATCAGGGCGCGGTCGTGGCTCACCACCAACAGGGTGCGCGGCCAGCGCGCGAGATGGCCTTCCAGCCACATGGTGGCCTCGAGGTCGAGATGGTTGGTCGGCTCATCGAGCAGCAGCAGGTCGGGGTCGGCGAACAGCACCGCCGCCAGGGCGACGCGCATGCGCCAGCCGCCGGAAAACGTCTCCAGCGCCCGGCCTTGCGCCGCCGCGTCGAAGCCCAGCCCATGCAGGATGGACCCGGCGCGCGCCGGCGCGGAATGGGCGCCGATATCGGCCAGCCGCGTATGGATATCGCCGATGCGCCCGGCGTCGGCGGCGGTTTCCGCTTCCGCCAAAAGCGCCGCGCGCTCGGTGTCTGCGGCCAGAACGAATGCGAGGGGCGATTGCGCGCCGCCGGGCGCGGTCTGGGCGACCACGCCGAGGCGCGCGCCGGCGCGGACGCCGATGGTGCCGGAATCGGGTTGCGCCGCGCCGGCGATGAGCCTGAGCAGCGTGGTCTTGCCGGTCCCGTTGCGTCCCACCAGGGCGACGCGCCCCCCGGCCGGAATCGCCAGGGTGGCGCGGTCGAACAGCCGGCGCCCGCCCACATAATGGGTCATGTCGTTGATATGGAGCATCGCGGGCGGGTGATAGCACGGCGTCGGGGTGGCGAACAGGCCGGTTGCCGGCCACCGCGCCTGCGTCTATAACGCCGGTCTTTCCTCCCACAACACGGTGAAATCGCGATGGCCATCGAACGGACATTGTCCATCATCAAGCCCGACGCGACGCGGCGCAACCTGACTGGCCAGATCAACGCGCGCCTTGAAGACGCCGGCCTGCGTATCGTCGCCCAGCGGCGCATACGGCTGACTCGCGACCAGGCAGAGCGATTCTACGACGTCCACAAGGAACGCTCGTTTTTCGATGATTTGTGTACCTTTATGTGCTCGGGCCCGGTGGTGGTCCAGGTGCTCAAGGGCGAGGACGCGATCGCGCGCAACCGCGAGGTCATGGGCGCCACCAACCCGGCCAATGCCGACGAAGGCACCATCCGGCGCGACTTCGCGGAATCGATCGAGGCCAATTCGGCGCACGGCTCCGACAGCCCGGAGACGGCCGCGCGCGAGATCGCCTATTTCTTCAGCGATACCGATATCGTCGGCTGATCGCGCCGCCCCCTTGCGCCAAAGTTAGTGGACGGCGCGGACTTCCGTCACCTCGGGGATATAGTGGCGCAACATGTTCTCGATGCCGTTCTTCAACGTGATCGTCGAACTTGGGCAGCCCGAGCAGGCGCCGAACATTTCCAGGCTCACCACGCCGTCCTGGTAGCCGTGGAAAATGATGTCGCCGCCGTCCTGGGCAACGGCGGGGCGCACCCGCGTTTCCAGCAGCTCCTTGATCTGCGAGACGATCTCGGCGTCTTCCTCGCTGACCTCGGGCGTGTCGGCGCTAGCCGCCGGTTCCGCCTGGTCGTTGAGCAGCGGCGCGCCGGAAACATAGTGTTCCATGATCACGCCCAGGATGGCGGGCTTCAACAGCTGCCATTCGGCGTCCGCCCCCTTGGTCACGGTGACGAAGTCGGAGCCAAAGAACACGCCCGTGATCCCGTCGACCTCGAACAGCCGTTCGGCGAGCGGCGAGCGGCTGGCCGATATCGCGTCTGGGAAATTGCTGGTGCCCTCGGCCATGACCGGCTCGCCGGGCAGGAACTTCAGGGTGGCGGGGTTCGGGGTCGGTTCGGTCTGGATAAACATCGCGGAGGGTCCTTTTTCGCTGTCGGTCGCGCGGCGAATCGCGATTCGTCGCCCTATCGACGAATATCATACTAAATTACTTGGTTATACGCCACAACGGATCAAGTGGCGCGAAAACACTATTTCAGCAGAATATTGGTGATTTCGCGAAGCTGCGTGCGAGCGCGCAGCAGGTAGAACCCCTGCGCCACCAGATGGCTGGGCACCATGCCGTCGGGCGTGCCATTGACGATCAGCACCGGGTCGAGCGCCGCCGCGACGCGCAGGCTGTCGTTCATCTGCGACCACGCCGCGTCGATCTGGCGCTCGGCGATAACCTTGGAGAAGTCGATCCGCAGCGCGCCCAGGATCATGGTGTAGCCGTAAAGACGGCCCTTGACGTTGAAGAACAAGTCGTCGGCGGCGAAATCGAGAAAACCGGCGCCAAGGCCGCCCGCGTGGTCGCGGATATGCTGGTCGAGCTCGGCCGAGGCGGAGCCCAGGTCGGCGGCGAATCGGTCCATGGTGGCGAGCAGGTTGTCGGCGCGCCGGTCGAACACCGCGTCGCCCGCGGCCAACCGCCGATTGTAACTTTCCAGCAGTTCGATGGCCCTGCGGTAATGGTTTTCCGACGCCGCGGTCGGCCAGATCGAAATCGACGGCGACCACACCCAGACATCGCCGGGAAACTTGATTTCGCCGGCCGCCGAATCGAGGTCGTCGTCGGCCCGGCTGGAACCGCGCGTGCGGCCCATCTGGTCGGTCATTTCAATGGCGAACCGAAACAGCGCCGCCTTCAGGCCAAGCTGGAAGTTCGGCATGTTGTCCAGCGCGGCGGAGGGGAAGAAGAACGGGTTGTTGGCGACCCAGGCCGTGTCGTTGACTTCGCGGTCGATCAACGCCGCCGTCATCGCCACCGCCGCGCTGCCGCCCGGCACCGCGAGGGCCGCCGGCGGGGTGAAGTCGACGTCGTCGTTGATCTGGTGCACCAGCGCCATGCCGACCGGGTAATACAGCGCCGCCGCCGCGGCGATCAGCCAGGCCGCCGCGCGCCAGGCGACGCGCCGCGCGCCCGGGCGGGGCGTCGCCGGCTTGGTCCGGTCGGGCTCGCGCGGTTCCGTGGTCTGGGGCGGCCCCGCTAGGTCGTCATCGAACATATCCACCTCCGGGCAACGCCACCTTACGTGGGAAGCCGCCCCGCCGCCATCAACCGCCTGGCCTTTCCGGGGGGCGCGAGTCCATTGATTCGCCGCGCCTGGCGTCGCATTTCTATTAAATGACCAAACGGATCGCGTTTCTCGCCGCCGCGCTGGCGCTATTGGCGTTGCCGGCGCGGGCGGATTATTCCGGCGGCGTCTCGGCGTTTGCCCGTGGCGATTACGCGACGGCGTTGGTGGCCTTCAAGCACGCCGCGCGGGACGGACATGTCCGCGCGCAATTCATTTTGGGATTCATGCACCGGGCCGGCCGGGGTGTCGCGCGCGACGGCGCCCAAGCCGCGCGATGGTACGCCATGGCGGCCGAGCGGGGTCATGTCGTCGCGCAGTTCGCGCTTGGCGTTATGTCGCAACGTGGCGACGGGGTCGCGCGCGACCCGGATCGGGCCGTCCACTGGTACCGCCGCGCCGCCGCGCGGGGCCATGACGGCGCGGCGTTCGCGCTGGCGCGGCTCTATCACGACGGCGACGGCGTGCCGCGCGACGTGGCGCAAGCGCTGCCCTGGTACCGGGCGGCGGCGCTGCAAGGCCATGTCGCGGCGCAACGCGCGTTGGGTCTGATTTATCTCGATGGCGACGGGGTTCCCGGCGACGTGGCGCGGGCCTATCTGTGGCTCGATCGCGCGGCCCGACATGCGCCGGATTTGCGCGCCCGCCGCGACGCCTTGGCCGGAAGGCTCACGCCCGCGCAAAGGGACGAAGCGCGCGAACTGGCGCGCGAAATGCCGCTACGCGGTGGAATCGCGGCCACGCCAACACCCCGCCAAACCGCGCGCGCGTCCAAGGGTCGCGTGAAAATCCTCGGTCGTCGCCTCCGCGGCGCCGCCGATACAACCCGCCAACAAACCGACCTGGGCGCGGCGGACCACGGCAGCACCGTGGGCGTGGTTCCCCATTCCAGCACGCTCGAGACGCTCGGCCGCCGCGGCACCCTCGACGCCCGCGCGGAACCACTCACGGCCCTGCCTTAAGGGGGCGCCGGATCAACGGTTCGGCGAAGTTCCGGAATCGGCGCTGGCCGGCCGCTGCTTGACGGCGACCCGCATGCGCGTGAGCAGGGTCTCCGTCACGGCTCCCGTGCGCTTCATTCCCACATCGGCCTGGAACGCCATCAAGGCATTGCGCGTGCGCCAGCCAGGGATGCCGTCCGCCGGGCCCGGCTGATAACCCAGTTGGCCGAGAAGCTGTTGGCCCTGGCGAACCAGTTTTCTTTCCGCGTTCGATATCGCGGGGGCGCTCGGCCCGACCGCGACCGATTCGCTCACCGCTACCCGGTCTTGAAACAAACCGGAAGTGGCGAGCCAACCGACACCGAAAGTGACGGCAACCACGATGGCCATCATCGGCAAACCGACGCCGCTATTGCGGCCTTTGGTCTTCTGTTTGCGGCGCTTGTCGGAGGTGAGCTGTTTTTCGAGCCTTTTAAGCTTGTCCTCGGCGAGCTGGCGTTCGGCGATTTCCGTCTCGAGACGCCGCCGGTCGCTCTCGGCCTGATCCTCGAGCAGACCCAGGTCGTTGTTGAGCTTGGCCTCGACCTGCCGCCGCGCGGCCGCTTCCTGTTCGAGTTCCGCGGCATGCCCCTGTTTCAGCGCTTTCGACTCCGCTCGTTCCAGTTCCAACTCGGCCTCGATACGCTCGCGCCCGGCGAGGGCCGTGGCGAGCTCGACGGAACGGTCGGCCGGCGGGGGATTGGCCGGCGTGGACTCGAGTTGGCGGCGCAGGTCCGCGGCCTCGGCCTCGGCTTTTTCCCGCGCCGCCCTGTCGGCCTCGGCCCGGGCCCTGAGACCTTCCAGGTCCTCGTTGAGCTTGGCCTCGGCGCGGTCGCGCTCGGCCAATTTCTCGTCCAGGCCATCGTCGCGGTCGCGCGACAGCGCCTCGATCTGACAGCGCAGGGCAGTGGTTTCGTAGTCGGCCTGTTCGCGCGCCGTTGCCTGTGCGTCCAGCGCCGTCTTGTCCGCCTCCGCCTCCGCCTTGAGGGCGTTCAGATCCTCGTTGAGCTTGGCCTCGGCGTGGTGGCGCTCGGCCGCCAGAGCCTCGATCTGGTCGCGCAGGGCGGCGGCCTCGCTTTCGGCTTTTTGGCGCGCCGTCTTCTGCTCGTTTAGCACCGCCTTGTCCGCCTCTGCCCGCGCTTCGAGGGCGTCCAGGCTCTCATTGAGCTCGGCCACCGCGCGGTCGCGCTTGGCGATGGTATCGGCCATGCCTTCATTGTGGTCGCGCGCCAGCGCCTCGATCTGCCCACGCAGCTCGGTGGCCTCTTTCTGGGTTTGTTTGAGCGCGGCCCGTTCCTGCTTCAAGGCCGCGTTGTCGGCGGTGGTCTGGAACCTGAGAGCCTCCAGATCTTTATTAAGTTTGGCCTCGGCGCGGTCGCGCTTGGTGGCTTCCCTGGCCACGCCCTCGCCGTGGTCGCGCGCCAGCGTCGCGATCCGGTCCCGCAGTTCCACGGCCTCGCCCTCGGCCCTCGCGCGCGTCGCCTTTTCCGCGTCCAACGTCGCCGCGTTGGCCACGGCCTCGGTCTTGAGGGCGTTCAGATCCTCGTCGAGTCTGGCCTCGACGCGATCGCGCGCGGCCATTTCCGTGGCCAGGCCGTCGCCGTGGTCGCGCGCCAGCGTCTCGATCCGGTCCCGCAGTTCCACGGCTTCGCCCTCGGCGCTCGCGCGCGTCGCCTTTTCCGCGTCCAACGTCGCCGCGTCGGCCACGGCCTGGGCCTTGATGGCGTTCAGGTTCTCGTTGAGTTTGGCCTCGACGCGGTCGCGTTGGGCGGTTTCCGTGGCCAGGCTATCGGCATGCTCGCGCGCCAGCGTCTCGATCTGGCGGCGCAATGCCATGGCCTCGCCCTCGGCCTTTTTGTGCGCGGCCTGTTCTCCTTTCAGCGCGGTCTTGTCGGCCTCGGCCTGGGATTCGAGCGCTTCCAGGTCTTTCTTCAGTTTCGCCTCGGCGTGGTCGCGCGCCAGCATCTCGATCCGGCCGCGCAGGTCCACGGCCTCGCCCTCGACCTTTTCGCGCGCCGCCTGTTCCTGCTTCAACGCCGCCGTGTCGGCCTCGACTTGGCCCTTGAGGACGTCCAGGTCCTTGTTGAGGCCGGCCTCAAGGCGCGCGCGCGCGGCAATTTCCCTGGCCAGTTCCTCGTTGCGCTCGTCGATCAGCGATTCCAATTGGCCGGTGTCCGTCGCCGCGCGTGTCTCGGCGCGCGCGCGTTCCGCCAAAGCCTCCGCGGCGGCGGCCTCCAGTTTGGCGCGCGCCGCCGCCCATGTGGATTCGGCGACGTCATGCTTGGCGCGTTCATGCTCCCGCGCATCGCTCTCGTACGCCATCCGGTCGCGTTCCCGGACCAATTCGTCGGACAATCGGTCGCGTTCCGTGGCGGCCTCGCCGAGTTGCGCCGCAAGCGCGTCACGCTCCTGGGTCAAGGCGTCGCGCGCGTTCTCCAACGCGGTGATCTGATTGCGCACCGCGTCCACGCCCGGTCTTAAATCCGGCGAGGCGGCGAGATGCAGCGGGGCGACCTTATCGGGGTCGGTCTCAACCGGATCGTCGGCTTGAACCGGCGCTTCGGCCGGGACGCGCAGCAGATGGATTTCGGCTTCCTCGCCTGGCGCGCTTTTCGGCGCGCGCGCCGCCGGTCCGCGCATGAGCGCCTCGGCCCGCTTCGCGCCGCGTTCGAGCAGGTAAATGACAATGTCCGGGTCGCCCACGTCGGCGGCGATATCCATCGCCGTATTGCCGTATTGACTGATCAGGTTGACGTCGGCGCCGGCCTCGATCAGGGCGCGGATGGCGTCCAAGTCCTTGTTGAACACGGCCATCATCAGAACGCCGCTGCCGTCCGTGTCGCGGCAATCGGGATCCGCGCCCTTGGCCAACGCCTTGACCACGGCATTCAGATTGCCCTTTTCGATGGCTTGCGCGAGGCGCGAATTGGCTTGGGATACTGCGGAACCGTCGCCGATCAGACGCGAAAGCATGGACACTTACCTCCCCGGGCGCGCGCGGCCATGCCGCTCGCGCCGGCTGATGAACCCTCGACGGCGTCGCATGCCGTCGATTCACGCCCACATCGGTTGTCGGTAACGCCCTTCTCAAAGAGGCGTGGCGCTAGCCTGCCTCTCCGCTCCCCTCGCTGCCGAACCGTGCGGCGCGGCGCCGCGTCCCCCTGGCGCGGACAAACGAATTCATAGCATGATGGCGGACGCCCCCGCATGAAGCAAACGCACTATCACGGGGCCAAACCGGCTCCGCGCGCGGGGCGCCATGCCATTGGAACCAAGGGTGGAATCGGATCGCCCGAGCGGCCACGGTGGCCGGAAAGGGCGGTGCCTGGAACAGCGCCGCGCCGAATTAGGGAGACTCAGTTGACCCGCACGTCGGGCGCCGCGGCGCGCAATTCGTTCACCAGGTTCTGGTCGATGGAGCCCGTCACCGGCAGGCCGGCGTCCTTTTGGAAGGCGCGGATCGCGGCGCGCGTCTTGGGACCGGTGATACCATCGACGGTGGCGCGGTAATAGCCCCGCGCCTTCAGTCCCTGTTGCACCTGCACCGCGAACTTGCCCGGTGTTTCCTTGAAGCGCTTGCGCACCTTGGGCTGGGCGAACTTGAGGTGGTCGAGCAACTCGCGCGTCGCCACGCCGTCCACCTTCAAGCCGGCGTCACGCTGATATTCGCGGATCGCGCGGTGCGTGCCGCCGCCCAGCCTGCCGCCCACGGCGCCGGGCCGGTAGCCGTGCAGCGCCAGTTCCTGCTGAATGCCCCGGATATAGGCCGA
>SMVA01112306.1_pt1 | contig 11944 bp, 11 predicted proteins | sample 2456451 | NCBI WGS metagenome assembly SMVA01 (sample SAMN11095933, study PRJNA526329) | marine sediment metagenome | biome: Marine sediment; feature: Surficial sediment; material: Deep marine sediment; isolation source: Hadal surficial sediment | place: Pacific Ocean | collected 2014-05 | depth...
AGACGCCGATCCGCAGGATCAGATTGTTTTGCTGGTCGTAAAGGCACTCGCGCACCGTCTCGCCGATCGTGGCTTGCCAGATGATGGAGCCGGGTTCGTCCTCCTGGCCACTCTCATAGCGCCTGAGCACCTCCGTCCCCTCGCGCACGCGAAGTTCGGGGCAATAATCGGGACCGAGAAACCGGCGGATGTCGATTTCGTCCGCATTGGCCGGGGCGCCGGCTGCCACCGGAGTGCCGCCCGGCTCTTCCGAACGCTTGCCGAAGCCCGGAAGCCGCACGCTGGCGCAGGCGGCAAGCGATAGCGCCACAAGACCCACCACAAGACCGGTTGCGGCGCGGCGGGCGAATTGCGAACTCGGCAAAGACGACGACAACATGGGCAAGCTCCGGACAGGTCAGGGCGCGTCTATAGCAGCGCCGGTGCCACTTTTGAAAGCATCGCCTTTGAAAGTGTCATCTTTGAAGGTGCCGCCTCTGAAAGCCGCCATAGGGCCCCTCCACCGGCGGGCGGCCCGGCTTTAAGCATGTGTTTACCATGTTTCGTAACCGGCTGGTGACCCTGTTCGGTAACCATGATCGCGGATGAGTTCAGGAGTACCGCGTTTCATGCCGATTGCCGCGCCGACCGCTGACAAAACCGTGCCCGCCGGGGAACAGGTCGCCTTCCGTGACACGATTTTGCAAGGCGATTGCGTCGCCGCGCTGGAAAAGCTGCCGGCCGGCAGTGTCGATCTGGTCTTCGCCGACCCACCTTACAATTTGCAGCTGGCCGGCGATCTGCACCGGCCCGACCAATCGAAGGTCGACGCCGTCGACAATGACTGGGACCGCTTCGATACCTTTGCCGCCTATGACGCCTTCACCCGCGCCTGGCTGATGGCCTGCAAGCGGGTTCTCAAACCGACCGGCACCCTGTGGGTCATCGGCTCCTACCACAACATCTTCCGCGTCGGCGCGGCGCTGCAGGATCTCGGCTTCTGGATTCTCAACGACATCATCTGGCGCAAGACCAATCCGATGCCGAATTTCCGCGGCCGCCGTTTCGCCAATGCCCACGAGACGCTGATCTGGGCGTCGCCCTCGGCCGAGGCCAAGGGCTACACCTTCAATTACGACGCGTTGAAGACCTTCAACGACGATTTGCAAATGCGCTCCGACTGGCTGCTGCCGATCTGCACTGGCGAGGAACGGCTGAAGAACGCCAGCGGGCGAAAGGCCCATCCGACGCAAAAGCCCGAATCGTTGCTTTACCGGGTGTTGTTGGGCACGACCAAGCCCGGCGATCTGGTGCTTGACCCGTTCTTCGGCACCGGCACCACCGGCGCCGTCGCCAAGCGTCTCGGCCGCCATTATATCGGCGTCGAACGGGAGGCCGAATACATCGCCGTGGCGGAAAAACGCCTCGCCGGGATCGAGCCGGTCAAACACCATCATCTGCAAGTCGTGCAAGGCAAGCGGGCAGCGCCCCGCGTGCCCTTCGGCAATCTGCTTGAGGCCGGGTTGTTGAAGGCCGGCGATATTCTGACCGACGCCAAGGCGCGGCACCACGCGGTGATCCGCGTTGACGGCTCGCTGCTCTGCAAGAGTGGCGAAACAAGCCATGAAGGCTCGATCCACCGGGTCGGCGCCGCCGTTCAGGGGCTTGACGCCTGTAATGGCTGGACGTTTTGGTACACGCAAGAAAAGGGCAACCGCGCCCCGATCGATGCATTACGGGAAAAGTTCCGGCGGACCATGGCGGCCTGACCGGCGCACCCTCATTCCGGCTTTCGCGTGGCGCCGGCCCCTTTTCGCGTGGCGCCGGGCAGCACCGCCTCGATGGCTTTCTTCATCAGCGATGGCAGCGCTTCATGCGCCAATGCATCGGGCGGCGACCACCATGTGCCCTCCGGCGCGGCCGCTGTCATGGCAAAGCGCGCCTGGCGGATACCGAGCACCAGATGAAAATGGGTGAAGGTGTGCTCGACCTTTAGCGCTGCGGATTTCCAGTTTCCCTCGATCGGCGCCGCGTCTTCGCCTGGCCGCAATTCTTGCCAAACCGTGCCCGGCACTTCCGCCATGCCGCCGAGCAGGCCCCTCGGCGGGCGCTTGCGCAACAAAACAGCGCCATCCTCGCGAACCGCAACATAGGCCTCGCCATAGCGCGTCGGCCGTCTTTTTTTCGCCGGCCTCACCGGCAATTGCTCCTGGCCTTGGCTAGCGAATGCCTTGCACCCGCGCGCCAGCGGACACAGCGAACAGGCGGGCCGGCGCGGCGTGCAGATCGTGGCGCCCAGATCCATCATCGCTTCGGCGAATTCGCCGGGGCGATCGGCCGGCACCAGCGGCGCAAGCCGCGCCCGGATTTCCACCTTTGCCGCTGGCAGCGGCGTGTTAATGGCGAAATAACGGGCAATCACCCGCTCCACATTGCCATCGACCACGGCGACCGGCTCGTCGAAGGCGATTGCGGCAATGGCCGCCGATGTATAGGCGCCGATGCCCGGCAGCTTTGCCAGATCGCCCGCCTTGCCGGGAAACCGGCCGCCGAAATGGTCGCGGATTTGCCGCGCGCAGGCGATCAGATTGCGGGCCCGCGAATAATACCCAAGCCCCGCCCAGGCGGCCATGACGGCATCTTCGTCTGCGCCCGCCAATGCGCGCACATCCGGCCAGCGGCTTGTGAATTCCCGGTAATAGGGCAAGACGGCTTTCACCCTCGTCTGTTGCAGCATGATTTCCGACAGCCAGACATTGTACGGTTCCGGCCGTTCGCCTTGGCGCCGCGCGGCCGGTCCAATTCGCCACGGCAGCGCCCGCGCATGCCGGTCGTACCAGGCTAAAAGGGGAGTATTGGGCACCGGTTTTCCCCGCGATTTCGCGGCGCCCTTCCGGGCCGGCTTCCACTCCGTTAAAGTGCCCATTATCAAGGTGCGCTCATCGAAGAATCGTCATCAAGGTACAAGGCCATCGCGTAACTGTCGGCCAAAATCATGGCCGGCATCAAGACCGACCGCAAAACGCTAAGGATCCTGCCCCAGATGATCGCCGTTCCGGACCGCAAATAATGCCGCCCACCCGACACTCCACCCGGCCGCCCGCCAAGCCGCAGGCCAAGCCGATCGGCGAACTGGTTGGTCCAGCGCTGGATCCGGTTATCCGCAAACGCGGTCTGGCCAAGGCCGATATCCTTGCCTGGTGGCCCGACATTGTCGGCAAGGCCTATGCCAGCAGAACCCGGCCGGAGCGCATCCGCTGGCCGCGCGCATCCGATCCCGAAAGCGGCGCGGCGACCCTGATCATCCGCTGCGACCCGTCCGTGGCGCTGCAACTTGCACACGAATCCGACCAGATTCGCGAACGCCTCAACCGGTTTCTCGGATTTTCGGCGGTCGGTGCGGTCCGCATCATCCAGCATCCAATCGCCGCCGAACTCGATAAACCGCCCGAAACGCCGCCCCAAAACCGCGCCGCCGATCCCGGTCGCCTTGCCAAGCTGGAGGCAAAGCTGAAGTCGCTCGATGAACCCCTGGCGCAATCCCTGATGGCCCTTGGCCGCAATGTGCTCGCCCGGCCCTGACGAAGCCGTGAACGGATAGAAAAGGATTCTTGTAATGAAAGCATTGAACCGCAGGACGGTTCTTGCCGGCGCCGCCGCGCTGCCGGTGCTGACGCTTCCTCAATTCGCGCTTGCGCAAGATGCCGCCTCTGAGGAGGATCTGCTGGTCGCCGGCCCGCTCGGCGACAAGATTCTGGGCGATGAAAATGCGCCCGTCACGGTGATCGAATATGCCTCCATGACCTGCCCGCATTGCGGCCGGTTTCATCGCAACACCTGGGTGGCGTTCAAGGAGAAATATATCGACACCGGCAAGGTCCGCTTTATTTTCCGGGAATTTCCGCTCGACGCTTCCGCCTTCGCCGTCGCCATGCTCGCCCGCTGCGCGCCGGCGGACCGCTTTTTCGGCGTTATCGACCTTTTTTTCACCACCCAGGAAGCCTGGCTGCAGTCCCAGGACCGCTACAATGCGCTGCTCGATCTGGCCAGGCAGGCCGGTTTTTCCAAAGAAAGCTTTGATGCTTGCCTGGCGAATCAGGCACTGTTCGAAGGATTGAACGAAGTGAAGAACCGCGGCTCCCGGAAATTCGGCATTACCGGGACACCCACGTTCTTCATCAATGGGACAAAAGCGGTCGGAGCCTTGACGCTTGAAGAATTGGAATCCTACCTCCAGCTGCACCTTTAGGGCGCCTGGCTGCTTGGCCTGGCCCCGGCCGGTGGCGGGATATCGGGGGGGCGGCTGTTGAAGATCAACCGCCTTCGCCTGCTCGGCTTCAAATCCTTCGTTGAACCGACCGACGTGGTCATCGAAAACGGCCTGACGGGCATTGTCGGGCCCAATGGCTGCGGCAAATCGAACCTAGTCGAGGCGCTGCGCTTCGTCATGGGCGAAAGCTCCTACAAGGCGATGCGCGGCTCGGCCATGGAGGACGTGATATTCTCAGGCGCCGCCAACCGGCCGGCCCGCAATACCGCCGAAGTCACCCTGTTTGCCGACCCGGCCGGCTCGCCGCTGCCGCCGGGAATTCCGGCCGGCGAAGATCTGCAGATCAGCCGCCGGATCGAGCGCGAAGTCGGTTCCGCCTATCGCATCAACGGCAAGGATGCCCGCGCCCGCGACGTCCAGCTGCTGTTTGCCGACGCCGCCACCGGCGCGCGTTCCTCGGCGCTTGTCCGTCAGGGCCAGATCGGCGAGATCATTGCCGCCAAGCCGACCCAGCGACGTCAGATCCTGGAAGACGCAGCGGGCATATCGGGCCTGCATTCGCGCCGCCACGAGGCGGAACTGAAGCTCAAGGCTGCCGAGCAGAATCTGGAGCGGCTCGACGACGTCATGGCGGAAATCGCCAGCCAGTTCGAGGCTCTCAAACGTCAGGCCCGCCAAGCGGTCCGCTATCGCAAGATTTCCGGCGAAATCCGCAAGGCCGAAGCGACGCTTTTTCTGATCCGCTGGCAGGCCGCCGGGGAGCGACTTGGCGAAGCGGAAAAGGCGCTGACCGCTGCATCGGCTTCCTTGGGCGAGGCCGCCCAGGCTCAGGCAAAATCGGCGCGCGATGAAGCCGTTGCCGCAGATCGTTTGCCGGACCTGCGCCAGCGGGCGGCCGAGGCCGGCGCCGCATTGCAGCGCATGCAGCTGATGGCCGACGAGCTTGACAGGCAAGAAGAACGCCAAAAGGCCCGCAAGGCCGAGACAAGCAGCCGTTGCGAGCAGACCCGGACCGACCTTGCCCGTGAGCGGGAGATCGGCGAAGAAAGCCGCTCCGCGATGGCCCGCATTGCAGCGGAAGAGGGGGTGCTGACCGGGGAACAGGGCAGCACCGGGGACAATGCCGAAGAAGCCCGCCGCCGCACCGCGGAACTGGCCGCGATCGTTGCCGAACGCGAGGCGGAGCTATCCACTTCCTCAAGCCAGCTTGCCGCCGTTCTCGCCGAGCGCAACGCGCTGGACCGGGGCATTGCCGATGGCGAGGCCCGGCTTGCCCGGTTTGAAACCGACACCGCCGGGCTTCTTGCCGAACGCGGCACGCTTGAGGGCGAACGCGCCGCCGACAAGGCACTGGAAGGCGGCCGCCGCGCGTTCCAGGAGGCGGAGCGCGTGCTCGCCGCGCAAGAAGCCGAAGCCGAAGCCGCCGAAGCGACCCTTGCCGGTGTCCGCAGGCAAGAGGTTGCGGCCCGTGCGCCGCTCGATGAGACCACCCGCGCCCTTGCTGCGCTGGAGAGCGAAGCCGGCACGCTGGCGCGTATTCTTCAAGTCGAGAAAGCCGATCTTTTCCCGCCGGTCATCGATGTGCTCAAAGTCGATGCCGGTCTGGAACTGGCCCTGGCCGTGGCCCTTGGCGATGATCTGGAAGCCTCGCTGGACGAGGGCGCGCCGCGCAACTGGGGCGATCCCGGCAACGACGAGAGCGACCCGGCGCTGCCTGCCGGTGTCGATTGTCTGGCCGACCACGTGCGCGGACCTGCGGCGTTGCGCCGCCGCTTGCGCCAAATTGGTATTGTTTCTGCGGCCCAGGGCCAGAAGTTGGCCGGCGAATTGAAACCGGGTCAGCGGCTCGTCTCCAGGGCTGGCGATCTATGGCGCTGGGACGGCTTCCGCATCCAGGCCGGCACCCCGACGGCGGCGGCCATGCGGCTGGAGCAGAAAAACCGGCTCGCCGCGCTGGATGGCGAAATCGCCCGTGCAAGGGACGAGTTGGGCGTGAAATCGGCGGCCGTGGAAAGCGCCGCGAACCGGCTGCGTGAAGCCGAAAGCAAGGATCAGGCGGCCCGCGCGACGCTGCGCGATGCTCGCAATGGCGCCGATCGGGCGCGCGCCGCCTTGGCCGAGGCGGAGCGCCGCGCCGGCCGGCACAGTGAGCGGCTTTCGGCGATCGGCGAGGCGTTGTCGCGGATCGAAACGGAAAGCACAGCCTGTTCCGATGGCCTGACGACGGCCCGTCAAAGCCTTGCCGCCTTGCCGCAGGGCGAACCGCTGGAAACGGAACGCGCCGAAATCCAGGATCGCCTTTCCGGCGAAAGGGCGCGCGCCGCCGAAGCGCGAGCAGCCTCTGACGCCTTGGGCAATGAGGCAAAGATCCGCGCCCGGCGCCTTGCCGCGCTGGCCGAGGAAAAAATTGCCTGGACGACCCGCACCGCGCGTGCGGGCGGCCGCGTTGCGGACCTTGAGAGACGGCTGTCGGAACTGGAGGCGCAACTGGCCGAGCTTGCCGCCGAGCCCGAAACCATCGAACAGCGCCGCCGGGCGCTGATGGACGAGACGGCTAGCGCCGAGGCCGGCGCCAGGGCCGCCGCAGATATTCTGGCAGAGGCCGAAACCACGCATCGCAACGCCTCCGCTGCGGCCCGCCAGGGGCTGGAGCAGCTCTCGGGCGCCCGCGAGAGCCGGGCGCGCCAGGAAGAGCGGATGGAAGCGGCGCGCCAAAGCGGGACGGAGGTGCAACGCCAGATCAAGGACGTATTTGGCTGTCCGCCGGCCGATTTGCACGAACTTGCCGGTCTGGCGATCGATGCGCCGCTGCCAGTTGTCGAGGCCTCCGAATCGCGTATCGACCGGCTGAAGCGCGAACGCGAAAGGCTGGGCGGCGTCAATCTGCGCGCCGAGGAAGAGGCCCGCGAAATCGAAACCCGCCTGACGGCGCTGACGGAAGAATGCGACGATCTTGGGGCGGCTATTCGCCGCTTGCGGCAAGGCATCCAGACCTTGAACCGCGAAGGTCGCGAACGGCTCCTTGCCGCCTTTGAAGTCGTCAACGGCCATTTCCACGGTCTGTTCACCCACCTGTTCGGCGGCGGCGCGGCGGAACTGATGCTGACCGAATCCGACGATCCGCTGGAGGCTGGCCTGGAGATCATGGCCCGGCCGCCCGGCAAGAAGCCGCAAACCATGTCGCTGTTGTCCGGCGGCGAACAGGCGCTGACGGCCATGGCGCTGATTTTTGCGGTCTTCCTGACCAATCCCTCGCCGATCTGCGTCCTCGACGAGGTCGATGCATCGCTTGACGACGCCAATGTGGAGCGCTTCTGCGCCCTGCTTGAGGATATGCGAAGCCGCACCGAGACGCGTTTCATCGTCGTCACCCACAATCCGATCACCATGGCCCGCATGGATCGGCTGATCGGCGTTACCATGGCCGAGCGCGGCGTCTCGCAACTGGTTTCCGTCGATTTGCAGACAGCCGAGCAATTTCGCGAGGCAGTCTGAAGCGCCGGCCGCCAAGACGGATTGTCGCAGGTTCGAGGAGGCTAAAAATCCTGTGAAAAATCATAGACTTAACATAGTTTTGGCTATTCTTGACAGCCCATGGCCCCAAAACTATGGTGCGCGCGGGTTTCAGCCGGTGTTCTCGGTGCCGGTGACGGTATGGCGGGCTGTTTGATCGAGCCTGACTTTTTCAAATCCGATTGGGACGCCTGGATACGATGGAAAAGGATCGGCGCGGCGATGGCGCGGTGCCGCCTGCTGCGGGATCGGGGTCAAAATCCGATGCCGATCTGGCGCGGCGGCTCGATGCGCTTTCCAACTTACTGGACGCCGAACAGCGCCAGCGTGCCGCTGCCGCGGCGCCACGACGCTCGGACACCAGGGGGTTCGGACTGGCATTCCGGCTGGCGAGTGAGTTTGTCGCCGCCATTGTGGTCGGCGCGGCCATTGGCTGGGGACTGGACGCGCTGGCGGGCACGACACCCTGGGGCATGATCGGCTTCCTGCTGCTCGGCTTTGCCGCAGGCGTTCGCAACGTCATACGCTCAGCCGAAATGATGGCGAGGGTCGAAACGAAACCGGATACCGGTCCGGACGAGGATTGACACGGCGGCTGAAGGCCGCCATGGCACGGTGCGCCGCTGGTGACCGGTAGCCGCGTTGCAACGATTTGGGAAAGGACGAGAGGCGTGGCAGAGGCGGCACAAGAGGCGGCACAGGCTGATATTGTAGATCCGATTCACCAATTCGCCATCAACGATATCGTCACCTTCGGCGAGATCGGTGGCGTGAAGATCGCGTTTACCAATTCCGCCCTGTTCATGTTTATCGTGGTGGGGCTGATCGCCGCGTTTTTGCTGCTGACCACCAGCGGCCGCGGCCTGGTGCCGTCGCGGCTGCAATCCTTGGCCGAAATTTCTTATGAATTCGTCGCCAACATGCTGCGTGAAAGCGCCGGCTCGGAGGGCATGCGGTTCTTTCCCTTCGTCTTTTCGCTGTTCATGTTCGTGCTGTTTGCCAACCTGCTCGGCATGGTGCCCTATTTCTTCACCGTCACCAGCCACCTCATCATCACCTTCGCCCTGGCGATGGCGGTGTTCCTGACCGTCATCTTTTACGGCTTCTGGCGCAACGGCCTGGGCTTTTTGAAACTGTTCGTTCCTGAAGGCGTGCCCGGCGTTTTGATGCCGCTGATTGTCGCGATCGAGATTTTATCGTTTCTCTCGCGCCCGATCAGTCTGTCGGTGCGTCTGTTCGCCAACATGCTTGCCGGCCATATCACCTTGAAGGTCTTCGCCGGCTTCGTCATCAGCCTCAGTGCGTTCGGCACCGTCGGCTATCTCGGCGCGGTCGTCCCGCTCGCCCTGACGGTGGGGCTGACGGCGCTGGAATTTCTTGTTGCATTTCTGCAGGCTTACGTGTTTGCCATCCTCACCTGCATGTATCTCAACGATGCGATTCATCCATCGCATTAGGGGACACCCACTACGCCGTCTCAATCTTCAACCCGAACAATCCAATTCATACAAAGGAGCAATTCATCATGGAAGCAGATGCTGCAAAGCTGATCGGCGCGGGCCTGGCCTGTATTGGAATGGGAGGCGCCGGCGTTGGCCTCGGCTCGCTATTCGGTCAATTTCTCTCCGGCGCCCTGCGCAATCCGGCCGCGGCCGATGGCCAGTTCGGCCGTCTGATCTTCGGCTTTGCCGTGACCGAAGCGATGGGCATCTTCTCGCTGCTGATCGCCCTCTTGCTGATCTTCGCCATCTGATACCGCCAAGTCATCAAGGCAACCCGGTCAAATGACCCCGTATTGGGTAAAACTGTTCCGGGCTTAAGCGATAGGCGGGAAGGCACGGATATGGCCTCACACGCAAATTCTGAAGCAATTGCGGCGGGGGAAGTCCCCGGCGGTGAAGCGCATGGCGCCTTTCCGCCCTTCGATCCGGACACCTTCGGTTCGCAGCTGTTCTGGCTCGCCATCACCTTTGGCCTGCTCTACTACCTCATGGCCAAGGTGGCGCTGCCGCGGATCGGCACAATTTTGGAAGAGCGCAATGACCGCATCGCCGACGATCTTGCCGAAGCGGGAAAGCTGAAACAGGAAACCGACGAAGCGATCGCCACTTACGAACAGGCATTGGGGGAAGCGCGGCAAAACGCCCATGGCATCGCCCAGGCCGCCCGCGACAAGGCCAAGGCGAAGATCGAGGCCAACCGCAGCCGCATCGACGTTGATCTGGGCGAAAAGATCCGGGCCGCCGAGGCCGAGATCGCCGCGGTGACGGCCTCCGCGCTCGCCGATGTCGATAGCATTGCCCGCGAGGCCACCGAAGCGCTGGTGGAAGCGCTTGTCGGCGGCGGCGCCAGCAAGGCCAATATTGCCACCGCGGTCGAGGCGGCCATGAAGGAAGGGCTCCCACAATGAATGCCACAAGCTGGGCGACGCTTTGGGTTTTCATCTCCATGCTCACCTTCCTTGGCATTCTCGCCTATCTGAAGGTGCCGGCGAAGCTCCTGGAAGCGCTCGATAACAGGTCGCGGAAGATTCGCTCCGATCTGGAAGACGCCCGCGCGCTGCGCGAGGAAGCCCAGGCGCTGCTTGCCGAATATCAACGCAAATTCTCCGAGGCCGGAGACGAGGCGCAGGCCATCATCGATCAGGCCGGGCGCGAGGCCGAAACGATGGCCGAGGAGGCCAAGGCGCGCATGGAGGAATACGTGACCCGGCGCACAAAGGCCGTCGAGCTGCGGATCGCCCAGGCCGAGGCGACCGCGATTTCGCAAGTCAAGGCCCGCGCCGTTGATGTCGCCGCCGCCGCCGCCGCTCAGATCGCCGCCGCCAAATCGGAAGGCAAGATCGGCGACCGGCTGGTCGATGCGGCGATCAAGGACCTGAAATCGCGGCTCAACTGACCGGCTTTTCGATTTTCATCCTGATGATTTGAGACAGGCCCTGACCGGTGCAAAAGTCCTGCGGTGCAGCCGTGTCGGACCGAGGCGTATCAGCGCCTGCCGGTGGGCCGCCGTCGGATATCCCTTATGGGCTGAAAGGCCATAGCCGGCAAAGGCCGGTTCGCATCGCACCATCAGCCGGTCGCGGGTCACCTTGGCGATGATCGAGGCGGCCGCCACCGAGAAGGATTTTGCATCGCCGCCGATCACCGCTTTGGCTGGCAGCGGCAATCCGGCCGGCACGTCGCGCCCGTCGATCAGCGCCGCATCGGCCGCCACGCCAAGGCCGAGCAGGGCGCGCCGCATCGCATCGAGGCTGGCCTGCCGGATATTGATCCGGTCGATGGTCGTCACGCAAGCAAAGGCGATGGCCAGATCGGCCGAGGCGCAGATGGCGTCATAAAGGGCCTCGCGCGTGGCGCTGGACAACATCTTGGAATCGGCAAGGCCGGGGGGAATGGCATCGGCATCCAGAACCACTGCCGCCGCCACCACCGGCCCGGCCAGCGGTCCGCGCCCGGCCTCGTCGACGCCGGCAATGCGCCGATGGCCGCTTCTGATCAGCGCCGCTTCCAGCGTGAAGTCGGCTTGCCGAAAAGGATCGCCTGCCTTGTTCTTCCGCCCCGCCATGGGGCTTTCGATAGCCCGGCAGACCGTCATGCGGCAACAGGCCGGCCAAGCATATACCCTGTTAAATCAGGGCCAATTGTCCCCCGACCGGCACTGGCGGCGTGAACAGGTCGGTCCTGAGCGACACCCGCGAGCGGTTGAGGCCAAGCCGGCGCGTCGCCATTTCAAAACGCCGGCCGATCTGCCAGGCATAGGGACCCGTCCCGCGCATCCGCCGGCCCCATGTCGCATCGTAATCCTTGCCCCCGCGCATCGAGCGCATCAGCGACAGAACGTGATCGGCGCGGTCCGGATAATGCGCCATCAACCATTCGGTAAACAGCGGCGCGACCTCCAGCGGCAGGCGCAAAAGCACGTAGCCCGCCTCGCCGGCGCCGCTGGCATGGGCGGCGTCCAGAAGCCGCTCCAGCTCCATGTCGTTGAGCGCCGGAATGACCGGCGCCGTCATCACAGTTACGGGAATCCCGGCCTTTGCCAGCGCCGCCATGGTCTCCAGCCGCCGGTGTGGCGCGCCCGCCCGCGGTTCCATGGCTCGCGCCAGCTTGGCGTCCAGGCTGGTCAGCGAAATCGCCACCTTGGCCAGACCCCGTTTGGCCATCGCGCTTAAAATGTCGA
>SMVA01319384.1_pt1 | contig 11936 bp, 9 predicted proteins | sample 2456451 | NCBI WGS metagenome assembly SMVA01 (sample SAMN11095933, study PRJNA526329) | marine sediment metagenome | biome: Marine sediment; feature: Surficial sediment; material: Deep marine sediment; isolation source: Hadal surficial sediment | place: Pacific Ocean | collected 2014-05 | depth 0-1...
GGCCGGCGGGCCGCGGTCGCGGCCGAAGAGCGAGTCCGACCAAACTGGAATCGCTCTAGGAGTACTTGCAGAAACTGCTGCGACGAGACTCAGGCCCTCGTACACCCGAATAACGCACGAATGCATGACTGACACCATCGTGACGACACCATCGTTGTGACTGACACCATCGTGACTCTCGCCCGTTAGGAGCGGGTTGCGCGCTTCATCCTGAGCCTGCCGAAGGGGGTGCCCAGCACCATAAGCGACCCGCGCGCGGCGAGCGGAAGATCGCGGCCTTCGGTGGGGCCACTCCGCCCTCCGGAGGGCGGAGTGGCCCCATGAGATGGGTCTTTATCACCGAGATTTGGTATCACCCCATCTTTCAGCGGAATAACGCCCGATGGCCTTGAGGTCCTCCCGTGCCGCGGGGCGGAGGACGATGCGCGCCACAGGTCAGGGCCGATTGACGGATTCAGCGTCGAGCTCGGCCAGGATCTCGTCTAAATCAAGTGGGAGAGGGGGCCCGCTCTCTTCGCCCTTGATCAAGGCATCTTCCAGGCGCGCCAGCTTGATGCGATTGACCTCGTCCTGGGCCGCCATGAGCCGCAGGGCTTCGCGAACCACTTCGCTGGCATTGTTGTAGAGACCGGAGGCAACCTTTTTCCGAACCAGCTCTTCGAGCGTCTTGGTCAAAGATACATGCACAGATCGCACCTCCTCGGACACAAGTCTACGCGCCCAATCCAAACATTGTCGAAAACCGTCAACCTTTGAGCACAGGCCGTGGGCACCGCCGCGTCGACCACCCGCAGGCGCCGATGGTCTGCCGGCACATCGCAAGACGTAACGGTCGCACGGGTGAAGGCCCAGTTCCTTGAGAAGCAAACGCAGAACAGGAAAGTGCAAACGACAAAGGAATTATGATTTGGCCGACGTGACGCCGGCCCGGCCGTCAGTCCTCCGGCTCCTCGCCGCAGCAGCCGCCCGGGGACGAGGCGACGATTTCCACCCTGGCGCCTTCGACGGCCTGTTGCAGCGCTGCCGCCGGCGCCGGGCCTTGGCGTCGGACCTGGACGATCTCCGCCAGGACCGAGAGGGCGATCTCCTCGGGCGTTTGCGAACCGATGTCCAGGCCCGCGGGCGCGTGCAGGGCCGCGACGCGCGCCGGATCGAGGCCGCGGGCCAGAAGCTGCTCCTTGAGCCGCTCGGACTTGCGCCGGCTGCCGATGAAGGCGACGAAGGGCGCAGCGGTGGCCAGCGCCGCCTCCAGGGCCTCCCGGTCCCGCTTGCCCTGGGTCGCCACCACGATGAAGCTGGAGTCGACCCGGGTTTCGTTCCCAAAGGCGAAGCCCTCGATCCGGCGCTCGGCCTCGGTGAAGCCCGCCAGGTCGTCGGGCAGGGCCGCCACGGTGACCGCGAAGCCGACCCGCCGGCCCAGATCCGCCAGCGCCCGCCCGGTCGGCGATCCACCGGCGATGAGCAAGAGAGGCCGTGGCAACATGGGCTCGATGAAGATCTCCGCGGTGCCGCCGCTGGCGCAGGCATTCCTGAAGGGCTCCACGTCCCCAGGGTCGACCGCGGCATCGTCCTCGGCGGTGTCCTTGGCGCCGGCGGGACGCACCCGGATCATCCGGGCCCGGCCGTCGTTCAAGGCCTGGGCGGCGGCCTTTCTGACCGCCCCCTCGATGCAGCCGCCGCCGATCCACCCGACCATGGCGGAATTTTGGCAGACCAGGGCCTTGGCCCCCACCTTGGCCGAAGTGGCCCCCTCGGTGCGCACCACGGTCGCCAGGACGAAGGGCGTCTCCTCAGCCTTCAGGCGCGCCATGGAGTCGATGATGTCCACCGGCTCGGGCGTCCCGGGCGGACTCTCCGCGTCCGATCCCGCCACCACAAAGGGCGTGGCGCGAAAGGGCGTGGCGCGCTTGGGGCTCACCGATCGAGCCCGAGCTCGTGGCAGGTCCGCCACACCCGCCAGGCGGTGTGGGGCATGGGCATGTGAGTCACGCCCAGGTGGGCGAAGGCGTCGACCACCGCGTTGGAGAAGGCCGGGACCCCGCCCACGTTGGGCGACTCGCCGACCCCCTTGGCGCCGATCGGGTGGTGGGGCGAGGGCGTCACCGTGTGGCTGGTCTCCCAGACCGGCGTCTCCACGGCGGTGGGGATGAAATAGTCCAGCAGGCTGGCGCTCTGGATATTGCCGATCTCGTCGAACACCAGTTCCTGGCCCATGGCGATGGCGAAGGCCTCGGTCAGTCCGCCGTGGATCTGGCCCTCGATGACCATGGGGTTGATCCGGGTGCCGCAGTCGTCCAGGGCATGGAACTTACGCACACTCACCTCGCCGGTGAAGCGGTCCACGTCCACCACGCAGATGTAGGCCCCGAAGGGATAGGTCATCTCAGGCGGGTCGTAATAGTCCGTCGCCTCCAGGCCCGGCTCCATGCCGTCCGGCAGGTTGCTGTAGGCCGCCATGGCCACGTCCTTCATGGTGGCAGACAGGCCCGGCACGCCCTTGACCGTGAAGCGGTCCACATCCCACTCCAGGTCGTCGGCGCTGGCCTCCAGCATGTGGGCGGCGATCTTGCGGGCCTTGTCGCGGATCTTGCGCCCGGCCCGGGCCGCCGCCGCCGCGCCCACCGGCGTGGAGCGCGAACCATAGGTGCCCAGGCCATAGGGCGCGGTGTCGGTGTCGCCTTCCTCGACCGTGATGTCTTCCGAGGCGATGCCGATCTCCGACGCGATGATCTGGGCGTAGGTGGTCTCGTGGCCCTGGCCCGTGCCCCGGGTGCCCAGTCGAGCCGTGGCGCTGCCCGTGGGGTGGACCCGGATCTCGCAGCTGTCGAACATCTTGATGCCCAGGATGTCGCAGTTGCGCGACGGACCGGCGCCGACGACCTCGGTGAAGGTGGCGATGCCGATGCCCATGAGCTCGCCCCGGGCGCGCTTCTCCGCCTGCTCTTGGCGCAAGGCGTCGTAGCCCACCGCCTCCAGGGCCTGCTTGAGGGCGGCCGGATAGTCGCCGCTGTCGTACTTCCAGCCCAGGGTCGAGTCGTAGGGGAACTGCTCGGGCTGGATGAAGTTGCGGGAGCGGATCTCCGCCTTGTCCACGCCGACCTTCTGGGCCAGCACGTCGATCAGGCGCTCGATCAGGTAGGCCGCCTCGGCCACCCGGAACGAGCAACGGTAGGCGACGCCGCCCGGCGCCTTGTTGGTGAAGACCCCGTCCACGGCCACATGGGCCAGCGGAATGTCGTAGCTGCCGGTGACGATGTTGAAGAATCCGGCCGGCCATTTGCTGGGCTGGGCATGGGAGTTGAACGCGCCGTGATCGGCCAGGGCGTAGACCCGGAGCGCCTTGATCTTGCCGTTCCCATCGGCGGCCAGCTCCCCGGTCATGTGATAGTCCCGGGCGAAGGCGGTGGTGGAGATGTTGTCGATCCGGCTCTCGATCCACTTGACCGGCCGGCCGAGAACGATCGAGGCGACGATCGAGCAGACATAGCCCGGATAGGCCCCCACCTTGTTGCCGAAGCCGCCGCCCACGTCGGGCGAGATCACGCGGATCTTGCTCTCCGGCAGGCCGGCGATCATGGACACGATGGTGCGGATCACGTGGGGTGCCTGGAAGGTGCCGTAGAGGGTGAGCGCGCCGGTCGCCCCATTCATGGAGGCGACGCAGCCGCAGGTCTCCAGGGGTGCGGGATGAACCCGCTGATAGAGCATTTCCTCCCGGACCGTCACCTCGGCCTGGGCGAAGGCCTGGTCGGTGGCCTCCTTGTCGCCGGACTCCCAGGCGAAGATGTGGTTCGGATGGCGCCGGGGGCCTTGGCCCACCTCGTCCTTGTCCTGGACCTCCTCGCGCAGCACCGGCGCGCCCTCGGCCATGGCCGCCTTGGGGTCGATCAGGACCGGCAGGGCCTCGTAGTCCACCTCGACCAGCTGGATCGCGTCGGCGGCGATGTAGCGGTCCTCGGCGATCACGAAGGCAACCTCCTGGTTCTGGAAGTGGACCTTCTCGTCGGCCAGCACCGCCTGGGAGTCGCCGGCCAGGGTCGGCATCCAATGGAGATTGAGCGGCTTCAGGTCGTCGGCCGTCAGCACCGCCAGGACGCCCGGCAGGGCCTTGGCGGCGTCCGCGTCGATGCCCTTGATCCGGGCGTGGGCGTAGGGGCTGCGCACGAAATCGCCGAAGACCATGTTCGGCAGCTTGATGTCGTCCACGTAGTTGCCTTGGCCCCGAATGAAGCGGGCATCTTCCTTGTGCTTGCGCGAGCAGCCGATGCCGGCCAGCGCGTCTTCCCGTTCGGCCGTGGTCGCCGTTTCCGTTTCGCTCATGAGCCCGCGGCCTCCTGTGCCTTGAGTTGATCGGCGGCGCTGCGCACCGCCTTGATGATGTTCTGATAGCCCGTGCAGCGGCAGAGATTGCCCGCCAGACCCTGGCGGATCTCCTCGTCGCTGGGATCGGGGTTGTCCTGCAGCAGCCGATAGCCGCGCACCAGCATGCCCGGCGTGCAGTAGCCGCATTGCAGGCCGTGCTCCTCCACGAAGGTTTCCTGCAGAGGATGCAGCCCGCCTTGGCCGAGCCCCTCGACGGTCAGCACCTGGCCGCCGTCGGCCTGGACCGCCAGGACCGTGCAGCTCTTCACCGAGCGGCCGTCCAGGTCCACGGTGCAGGCACCGCAGTGGCTGGTCTCGCAGCCGATGTGGGCGCCGGTCAGATTCAAGGTCTCGCGCAGGAAATGGATCAGCAGGGTGCGGGCCTCGACCTCGGCCTCCACGGGGTTCCCGTTGACGGTGAGATTGATGTGTACCTTGGCCACGGTGATCAGCCTCCCTTTGCGCGGGTGAGAGCCGTCTGGATGGCTCTGCGGGTCATGACGCCGGCGACGTGCTTGCGGTAGTCGACCGGGCCTCTCAGGTCGGCGGCGGGATCGGTGATCGCCACCGCCGCCGCCACCGCCTGATCGATCGCCGCCCCGTCGCAGGGGGTGCCGACCAAGGCTTGGCCCGCCGCCTCGGCGTGGAGCGGGGTCATGGCCAGGTTGGTGAGCGCCACCGCGGCCTGGCTGCAAGTGCCCCCGTCCAGGGTCAGGGCCACGGCCGCCGCCGCCGTGGCGTAGTCGCCCACCTTGCGCTTCAGCTTGTGATAGGACTGGCCCTGGCCGGCCGGCGCCAGGGGGATCCGGATCCCGGTCAGCACCTCGTCCTCGCGAATCGCGGTGGCGAAGGCGCCCTCGTAGAAGTCCTTGGCGGCCACCTGGCGCTCGCCCTCCGGGCCGCTCAGGACATAGCTGGCGCCCAGGCACATCATCACCGCCGGCATGTCGTTGCCGGGATCGCCGTTGGCCACGTTGCCGCCCAGGGTGCCGCAGTTGCGCACCTGGGGATCGGCGATCAGCTCGGCGGTCTCGCGCAGAATCGGAAAGCGCGCGGCCAGCAGGTCGGAGGTCACCACCTGGGCCTGGGTGGTCATGGCGCCGATCTGAACCGCGCCGTCCACCTCCCCGATGCCGCCAAGCGCCGCCACGCCGCCCAGGTCGATCAGGTGACCGGGCGTGGCCAGGCGCAGCTTCATCATGGGGATCAGGCTATGGCCGCCCGCCAAAAGCCGCGCCTCCTCGCCGTAGCGGCCGAGCAAGGCGACGGCCTCACCGACGCTGTCAGGCCGGTGGTATTCGAAAATCGCTGGGGTCATCCCAATCCTCCCTAGGGCTTCGACTATTTTTCTTTGGCCGTTGTCATCCGGCGCTCCACCATATCACGCAGCGGCCCCGCTCGCTACGGCGTTGGCCCGGGGGTCGTGTCTCGGTTTGAAACCCTGCCCAACCAATGCCCCGAGCGTTCGCTATTTTGCCTAGATCGACCGCTTGCCTCCAATGAGCGGACTATGATCGACCCAAGCATAGACGAGGAGTGTTGACCCAAATCTGTCATATCCGTCATATTGTCGATACGTGGGGGTCTGGGATGGCAGAGTAAAATTCTAAGAAACAACACTGCCGCGTGGGGGACAATCCAAGGAGTAATTTCATGAATTTCATCGAAATTGACTCTGGCAAAATCGCCTATCGAGATCGAGGCACTGGTAATGTGACTCTCGTGTTTTTGCACGGAAACTCGCTGTCGTCTCAAACCTACGAGCACCAGTTTTCCGGATCGCTTTCGGACAATTTTCGGCTACTGGCTCTTGATTTTCCGGGCCATGGCGACTCTTCGGATGCGGCCGACCCCTCCGCGACCTATAGCTTTCCCGGATATGCGTCCGCCATGTGGGAGGCTCTGGAGACTCTGGGCGTCAAGGCCCCTGTCCTGGTTGGACATAGCCTGGGCGGCAACGTGGCCCTGGAAATGGCCGGGAGCGATCGGGAAACGGCGGGGCTTATGGTGATCGGGACATACCCGCCTAACGGTGATCCAGCTTGCTTCATGGACGGCGCTACGCCGGGATTCAGTCCCAAGCTCGCATTTCAAGAAACACACAGCGACGAAGAGGCGGGTGCGATCGCCGCATTTGCCATGGGCGGCGGCGGTAAAGAAGTCCCTGATTATACCTTTGAGAATTTGCGGCGCACGGACGGTCGGGCCAGGGTACATCTAGGCGAGAGTATTGCCGCCGGCAATTACTCCGATCAAACCGCATTGGTTGCCTCATATAGTCGGCCTATTGCAATGATTTTAGGGGGAAATGACGGATATGTTAGCCGCGACTACCTAAATTCCTTGAACTGGGCAAATCTCTGGGGCGGTGAAATCCAGATCCTTGAAGGCTGCGGGCATACACCCTTTGTGGACGATCCTCAAACCTTCGATGGGTTGTTGTGTGATTTTGCAAATGCTACATAAGCAGGTTGATATTCGCCCAAGAACGTCGGTTTCGAGCCTGGAAGTATTTCAACCCGGTTGAGTCGTATTATATTCTTCGATTAATTTCGGACATGTGCAATGGTTGAATGTGGTTACGGGCGAACCGGCTTTGCTCAGCACCACATAAGGGGAGGTCTGGCTTCACGCCATGGGGAACGAACGGCAGTTATCGACGTTCATCGAGCGAATCTATGAAGCCGTGCTCGATCACAGCGTCTGGGACACTCTGCTTCCGGATCTTTTCCATCATCTACAAAGTGAGTTTGGAGGACTCTATTTCCCATACCTGGCAACAGGTAGCGCCGACGACTTCAGTCGGACGGTCGGTATGGACGATGCGGCTGTCAGGGACTACTCGGAACACTACAGCGCGATCAGTACGAATTTTCAGGTCCTCCGCACTTACTCCGTAGGCGAGATCTACACTGACCAAATGGCACCGGACTATGGCGCTTATGAAAGCAGCGAGGCCTACAACGATTTTTTCAAACCGAGGGCCGTCGAGCACCTTTTGAACCTGATTCCCCTGCGCGGCGGCCGCCGGCAAGTCTCCCTGTCGTTTCGTCGCGGCCGTCGCCAGGGTCACTACAGTGACGACGATATCGCCCAACTGCGCTATCTAGCGCCCCATTTTTCACAGGCCTTTCGCCTGGGTCAACGCCTGGACCGCGTTGAGGGCGATCGGCGTGCCCTGACCGAGGCGCTTGAGCTTTCCCGCGACGGCATTCTTGTGTTGGATTGCCGGGGGCACCTTGTCTTCATGAACCGGCGTGGCCACGAGATTTGCGCCGAACGGGACGGCTTTTGGCTGGATTCCAAGGGTGCACCGCGCGCGAGCGTGCATTCGGACTCGACCCGCATGGCCAGCGCCATCCACGGGGTGACGGACGGCGCCAAGGACAACGGCCGGAGCCCGGGTGATGTGCTCCAGGTCACCCGGATCTCCCTGCGCCGTCCGTACCAGGTTCTGGTGGCGCCCCTGGCCGGGGGGAAAATGGAATTGGGCGGGCCTCGCGCCGCCATCCTGGTCATCAAAGATCCCGAAGCGGAGCCGGAGACCAGCTTGCAATCGTTGCAACGACTCTACGGCTTGACCGCCACGGAGGCCGCCTTTGTCGCCGTTTTCGTGGCGGAAACCACGCTCAAAGGAACCGCCGAACGTCTCTCCCTGACCATGAGTTCCGCCCGGACCTATCTGAAGCGGGTCTTCGCCAAGACCGAGGTCAACAGCCAGGCCGCCTTGATGAAACGGGTGCTGACTGGATCGGTAATGCCCACCCCGCGATAGCGGCGCTCGCGGTCTCAACCAACTTGGGTTTCCAATTTATAATGAATTCACGATGATCTGTTGCAATTGACTTTTCAATATTAGCCGCGCGATTCTGCATACCGACTGAGAAGTTTAACAAGTTCCGCCTGGCTATGCGTACCGGTTTTATGGAAAACTCTTTTCAAATATTCCCGAGCCGAGTCTCCCGTGAGACCCATATGCTCAGCGGTTTCCTTGAGAGACGTCGTTTCGAAAAGCTTGGCCGCGAACAAGGCTTCCCTCCGCGTGAGACCAAAGACCAGTTTCAAAGTCTGTGGTGAGAAATCGACGTCCACTTCTGGCTCTTTGATAATGACAACAACTCGGGGCAAGGCAAACTGCAGTGCGGAGTCAGCGCTGCTTAGCGGTGATATGAACAAGGTATAGGGCCGTTTTAGAGACGGTCGTGAAACGGCAAGAGATCCATCTGGCTCCGTGCCTACGCCTGTGTTCGTGGCGAGCGCGACCGAGATTGTTCGGTGTAGTATGTCATTTTCGTTTCTGTTCAGTGCGTGTATGCCACGCTTGTCCAGATATAATCCGTCGTTTGCTTGAAAGATGCATTTGGCTACGGCGTTTACGAACACGATTTGACCGTCATGTCCAATTGCGACAACGCCGATGGTGTCGCACGTCGTCGCAAAATTGACCGCGTCTGAAACTGTCTGCGCATGACCCAGCTTAAACCCAACTTGGAATGCGCGTCTTACATGTGGCATCAGATGGCGCAAATAACGTTGTGCCTCCAATTCGAAAACATCTTTGTTGGCCGTCCTAATCAACGTAAAATTACTTTCAAATGCATCCGAACGCAGGGGTATGCCGATCAGGGCATTCGGGCCCGTGTAGGTTAGCAAGAAATCGTTCAAGAACTCCGAATTATCGAAGACGTCCGTTGGAACCAGTTGACTGCCCGTATACACACTTCCTTCGGTGAAGTTGGGAAAATGTTGCGCCCACATATCATGTTGATAGTAGTGGTCCGCATAGGCGGCCAACCCTTCAGGATCGACATTGACGTCGGAAGATATCAGCGGCGCGTAGGACATTTTGCTCCGAATTTGAGCCAGTCCATAATCCGCATCCAAATCGTCGCAGATCAGTCGAAGAACATCCGGCCACAATTCAGGTTCCAAAGCCGCTTCATAGATGCGGTTAACACGATCGAGCAGTCTATCATCACTTAGGTTCATTGCACAAAGCTCACTCGCGAAAGAAAAACTTTAAACATAGTTACCCCTTCCAATCAAAATACCGACTATTCTTTCATTACGTTATCGGCATAAGATGTATACGTATATATGACAAAATCCTTTATCATGGTAGCGATAAATTTGGACATTTCGCCTGTTGGGGGAAAGAGTCTGACCCAATAGCAACCTCAGTTTCTTTCTGCCCGTGCCAGACGCCGTGTTGTGAGGTGCAGGGATGCGATCATGATCCAGGCCTCTGCCCTCGCGATGTGGCTCTCGAAATCCTTGGCTAAGCGCCTGCTCCGACCGAACCAGGCATAGGTTCGCTCGACCACCATCATCGTGTTGGTGATGGCGAAGGTGCGCCTGGAGGGTCGACGACCGGGCCAAGTAAATTCCCGAACACCGTAAATTCAACGGACCGGGTCCTAAAACGCAAAGAAAATATCATTAATGTGCAAATTCGACTCCGATTGTCCCCAAATGGGGACTGCGGACACGTCTTCATAGCAATTATAACGACCAAGGTGCACGGAGCGCCTCACTGCCGTGACGGCGGGGAGTCACTAGCATGTCTCGGTCGAACGGGGCCCAGGTCGGATCTGCGTGCTCCACCCCGGCCGAGACTGACAATGAAAGGAATGTCATGCTTTCGAATACATCAACTTTAACCGCCTCGATCGCCGTCCCAGCTGGTGTTGTTGGTGTAGTAACATATATTTGTTCATATACAAATTATAAAGCAAATGACCGTATTGTAAGTATGGTTAGTTCGTCCACATTCGTTTTTTAATATGTTTATGATAATTGACACTTGCATTGTTTTCGAATTACCGATTATGTTGCGTGAGAGAGGGCACGTCGTTCTAGCCACCCTGGCCACGTGGGAATCCATGGGTCGGGGATCATCGGGGGCAACCCGGACAGTTACTCAACGGAGCTTAGTCTCGGTCAACCGGGGCCTGCCTTAGGCCTGCCTAATCCACCCCGGCCGAGACGGACAATGAAAGGAAAGCCATGTTTTCGAGGACAATAACACTGACCAGCGCGATCGCCGTTGCGGCGGCGGTTTGTTTCCTGGGCACAGCGCCGGCCTATGCGGCGAGCAAAAAGGTATCAGGGGCGGAATTTGAAGCGCTTAAGGCCCAGGTTGAGCAGAATACCGCCGACGTAGCTGCGGTATTGGAAGCTTTTCCCCCTAAGCGCGTCTTCGTGACCAGTGAAATATTTACGGGCGACCTCGGCGCTGAGTTGGATGCCTTGACCAGTGGGGCCAGGGTGGCTACCGGGATTGCCGCTGGTGATGAGATCTGCCAGGAGTTGGCGGAGAAGGCGGAGCTTAGCGGTGAATACAAGGCTTGGCTCGGCGGCACCGATGTTGCGGACACCCCGTTGGAAAGGTTCGTGCATTCACCAGTGGAATATGTGGATACTACTGGAGCCGTGTTCGCCGAGAGTTGGGAAGACTTGGTCGGCGGCAACATTCTCGTGCCGTTGAATGTAGATGAGTACCAGATCACGGTACCTGGGCTTGGTGACGGTCCCGCGAACGGATACGTTTTCACGTCGGTGAGTGCCGAAGGTGGTGTGAACGAAAGGACGCATACCCATTTCGCACCTATTTTTGAAAGGGTAGCAACCGATTGTTTGGGTTGGACATTTGGTGGGGGTGACGATCCAACGGGTCCCGACCACCGCGGGCCTCATTTGGGGGTTTGGGGCGAAAGTTTTTCGACGGATGGGGACTGGACCAGTGCGTTTTCGGGCGATTGTTCCGGTAACTCTGGTGATGGCGCGCATTTGTATTGTTTTGAGCAGTGAGTGACCGAACGCGGTTGCGGTTGTTGGTTCCGTAGCTCTTTGGTGGGGAGGGGTCCACCAGCATTGCCGTTCTGGGCCGGGTGGACTGTTTAGGCCAGCCCCGCCCTCGCCCATCCGACCCACCGTCGCACGTACAATTCCAAGCCGGGAGTGGTTTGAGGCCACTCCCGGTTCCTGCTTGTAAAGCCGGATGGCACGTTCGACGCCCGGCTCGATGGTCCTCGCGGCCACGGCGAGGGCCTCCGAACCGAAGTGGGTGCCCAAGCAAGTCGAAGCCGCGCTCGATCCGGCCGATGAAGGTCTTCACCGAGTGGCAAACTCCTGCTCCCGGCGATCTTTCTCCCTAAGGGCCCGACCGTCTTTGCCTCCGTAGTGCACACAACATCGCATAACCGCTCTGTTCACTACCTCGAGTCAAACGAGCATCGGCGGGACTGGGCGCCTGTCTGAACAAGTGCCAAACCCGAAAGTTCTACCGCGAGGGGGACGGCCGATCGATCCTGTACACAGTAACCCTGCGCGAATTGGTTCACCTCGCCATGGTGTGGTAGCGTCCTCATCCGCAAGATTTCCCCTTAGATTAGACAGATTGGCAAGGAGAGGCGTATGCCCAATCCAGCCACAGTCCGGGAGCAGCGCCTTCGCAAGACGAAGGCGCAACTGATCGACGAGCTAGAATCGTTTGAGCAGCGCGTTGCCGTGACTCCCGAGGGCGGCAGCGAATTGAAGCGCCACGAGAAAGAACTGGCGGAGAAGGAAGCACA
>SMVA01385922.1_pt1 | contig 11936 bp, 7 predicted proteins | sample 2456451 | NCBI WGS metagenome assembly SMVA01 (sample SAMN11095933, study PRJNA526329) | marine sediment metagenome | biome: Marine sediment; feature: Surficial sediment; material: Deep marine sediment; isolation source: Hadal surficial sediment | place: Pacific Ocean | collected 2014-05 | depth 0-1...
CCGCGCCAGCGGGTGATGGCACTGTGCAAGCTGGTCCCGGGGCTGCGCGCCGTCGACGGAGGGCCGCTGGCCAACGCCCGCTACGTCGAGGCCTGGACCGCTCTGCTGATTGGGCTGAACGCCCGCTACAAGGTTGCGGAAGGCCTCGGAATCAGGATCACGGGCCTACCCGACTGATCGGCTGATGCTCGCCGGCTGAAGGCCGGCGAGCAGCAGCGACGCAATTCTTTGGATTGCGCGGCAGCGGGCCGGTGATTGGCCGAAAGTCGTTTCAGTTCAATTGGTTGTGGGGGTTTTCTGCCGCTGGTGGGGGGTTGGGGGATTGTCCCCAGCTGGAAATGCGGGTCGGATTCCAGTGGAAGCCCAACAGGTTGTGTCCCCACCATCCGTGAACGCCCACATTTTGTGGGAATTCTGTTGACACCCCTTCGACGCGAGAGTAATCACGAGATCGGGGATGAGACATGTCCCTTCGGTGGCCTGGGGGGTTTTTAGAAAACAGGCGGTCGTCGGAGGGAAGCGAGTTGGAGGCGGGATGGAGGACCCAAATCTGGCTCGGGGGCCTCGGACATACCGGGGCCTCTCTCATCTCCGGGATTCGTCATCCGGTACGTCGGCCGCGCGCGGTGCCAGCTCGCCCATCCGGGTGTTTCAGAGCCGAAAAACAGCAGCAAACCGCATTGACTTGGGGGCGCCGGAACGGGGCGCCAAAGGAGCCAGCGAGTCGACCCACCCCGAAAGCAAGGATCGGACAGCCAGACAAGCGTCGGCAGAGATCGACGCTCCTCGCCGCACCGGACATCGGAGTGAGATCGTGCATGGCGGACTGACAGGAGTGGAAAACCAGGACGCCGGGCACGACATCGCCCGGGCAGCGAGGGGGCAGACGGTGGAAACGACAACGATCCATCCCATCCGACACGGTTCTCGACGAAAGCCGGTGGGGCGCAGCAGCCGAACCCAGAAGACACCCAAGGGCCTTTCGATCCCCCGATACTTCACCAAGGCGGGCACCGATCCCTTCGACGAAATCGAGTGGGAGCAGCGCAGCGCCAAGATCACCAACGAGAACGGCGATACGGTCTTCGAGCAGACCGATCTCGAGATCCCCAAGAGCTGGTCCCAGCTCGCGACCAACGTCGTTGCGTCCAAGTACTTCCGCGGGCACGTCGGCGCACCCGAGCGCGAGCGCAGCATCAAGCAGTTGATTGGTCGAGTGGTGGGTCGCATCGTCGAGTGGGGTGACAAGTCGGGCTACTTCAAGACGCCCGAGGACCGTGACACCTATGCCGACGAGCTGAAGTCGATCCTGGTCAACCAGCGGATGGCCTTCAACAGTCCCGTCTGGTTCAACCTCGGTGTGGACGGCACGCCCCAGCAAGCGAGTGCGTGCTTCATCAACTCCGTCGAAGACACCATGTCGTCGATCATGGATCTGGCGAAGACCGAGGCCATGCTCTTCAAGGGCGGCTCGGGCACCGGCTCGAACTTCTCGAAGATCCGTTCGTCGCGCGAGCAGCTCGCAGGCGGCGGCATGGCGTCGGGCCCGGTGTCCTTCATGAAGGGCTTTGATGCCTTCGCCGGCGTGATCAAGAGCGGTGGCAAGACCCGACGTGCCGCCAAGATGGTGATCCTTAACGCCGATCATCCGGACGTGATGGAGTTCATCCGCTGCAAGGCGGACGAGGAAAAGAAGGCGTGGTCGCTGATCGATGCGGGTTACAACGGCGGCTTCAACGTTCCCGGCGGCGCCTATGACTCGGTCCACTTCCAGAATGCCAATCACTCGGTGCGCGTCACCGACGCGTTCATGCACGCCGTCCAGGCGGACGCCGACTGGGCGACGCACTCGGTCACCACGGGAGAGGCGATCGACCGCTACAAGGCCCGTGACCTGCTTCGCGCCATGGCCGAAGCCACCCACGTGTGCGGCGATCCGGGTATCCAGTACGACACCACCATCAACCGCTGGAACCCGGTGAAGGCCTCGGGGCGCATCAGCTCGAGCAATCCGTGCTCCGAGTACATGTTCCTCGACGATACGGCCTGCAATCTGGCGAGTCTGAACCTGATTACGTTTCTCGACGAGGACGCGAACTTCGACGTCAAGGCGTATCGGCGTGCCGTGGCCATCACGATCCTGGCCCAGGAGATCATGGTCGACCACGCGTCGTATCCAACGCCTGAGATCGAGAAGAACAGCCACCTCTATCGCCCGTTGGGCCTCGGCTACGCCAACCTCGGCGCCCTGCTGATGGCGTGCGGCCAACCCTACGACAGCGACGATGGGCGGAACCTGGCGGCGGCGCTCACCGCGCTGATGTGCGGCCAGGCGTATCTGAGCAGCGCCGAAATCGCCGAGGCCATGGGGCCCTTCACACGTTACCGGATGAACCGCAAGCCGTTCCTCGAAGTGATCGGTATGCACAAGGCCGCGTCCGATGCGATCGTGTCGGATGGTGTTCAGGCGGATCTGGTCTCGGCGGCGCGTGATAGCTGGGCCCAGGCGCTAGAGGCCGGTCGCAAGTGGGGTTACAAGAACGCCCAGGTCACCGTGCTGGCCCCGACCGGCACGATCGCGTTCATGATGGACTGCGACACCACGGGTGTCGAGCCCGACATCGCGCTCGTCAAGTACAAGAAGATGGTCGGCGGCGGTCTCCTCAAGATCGTGAACAATACGGTCGAGCTGGCGCTCCAACGACTCGGCTACGACAAGCAGGCGATCGAGTCGATCAAGGCCTGGATCGACGAGCATGAGACCATCGAGGGTGCGCCGGAACTGGCCGATGAGCACCTGCCGATCTTCGACTGCGCCTTCCGCGCGCCCAACGGCCAGCGGAGCATCCACTGGATGGGCCACATCCGAATGATGGGTGCCGTGCAACCCTTCCTCTCGGGCGCGATCAGCAAGACGGTGAACCTGCCCCACGATGCCACCAGCGCCGACATCGAAGAGACCTATGCCGAAGGCTGGCGCCTGGGCCTCAAGTCCCTGGCCGTCTACCGTGACGGCAGCAAGCGCACCCAGCCGCTCAATGCGGGCCAGGACGGTCGCCAGGCAGAGGTCGAGCCGCTGCGCCCGGTGCGCCGCAAGCTGGAGGACGAGCGGGCGGCGTGGACCCACAAGTTCTCGATCGCGGGTCACGAGGGCTATCTGACGGTGGGACTCTACACAGATGGACAGCCGGGCGAGATCTTCCTGCGCATGGCGAAGGAAGGCAGCACGGTCTCGGGCCTGATGGACACGATCGCGACCATGACGTCCATCTCGCTCCAGTATGGCGTGCCGCTCGAGGCGCTGGTGAACAAGTTCAGCCATACCCGCTTCGAGCCATCGGGTTTTACGAACAACCGCGAGATCCCGATTGCCAAGTCGGTGATGGACTACGTCTTCCGATACCTGGGCAACCGCTACCTGAAGGCCGTACCCGAGGCGGACGACGAAGCTGAGGAAGCGGCCTACGGGATGGCGGCTCCGGTGACAGCTGGGCTGGCGGACCCGTTGCGGGTGGCGGTGGCGGGAGGATCGGGCGAAAGCCTGTCCGGACCGGCCTACGTCATGGTGAATCAGGCCGACGCACCGAGCTGCAGCGATTGTGGATCGATCATGATCCGCAACGGTGCTTGCTACAAGTGCCCCAACTGCGGCAGCACCAGCGGCTGTAGCTAGGCCGGGCCAAGGACCGACGGCGCTCTCCGACTGGGGGGTAAGGGAGCGCCGGGGAGCGCGGAGTCGTTTCGGTAGGACGCCTTGGGCGGTCGCCGGAGCGCTCCGCGCTCCTGGGCTGCTGGCAAGGCCAGTAGCCTGCATCGCGCCGAAGCGGCGCGCCGTTGGGCTACCCGCCTTCGCCGGTAGCTTGCGTCGCGCGAAGCGCGCGCCGTTGGGGGGCCTGGCGCGGCCCTGGGGGCCGCTCGCTTCGGGGCGGGTTAGGTGCGTTTTGAGGTCGTATGGGGGGCTGTCGGGTTAGTACGACCAGCTGCCGTTCTGGTAGCGGAAGATTTCGGTGACGGGCACGGTCGAGGCGACGCGGCAATTTTTGGCGTCCATGTCCGTGCAGCTGTAGATATGCTCCGTGTAGCGAAGCAAGCCCACGTACGGTGCACTGGGATGGCCGGTCGGACGGAGTTCAACGCTGTACGTGTCGTCGTAGCCCCGGTAGGTCACCTGGTGGGTCCCACGTAAGGCGGTCGGCTGCTTGCGCTCCTTCTCTTCCAGGCGGTAATGCTTGGCCATGAAATCCTTGGCGAACTTCTTGAACTCAGCCTCGGCACCCGGGCGCCCATGGTCGATGGCGGCCGGCGAGTCGGCGAACGCGGGCGAAGCGGCGCTGAACAGAGCGACGAGCGCGATCATCGGGATGCAACGAAGCATGGGACCCACCTCCTGGACTCGCTGTTTGGTCTCTTGGACTATCCGTTCGGTCCTCCCCAATGCCGACTGAAGCTCAGCGGTTGCCTCAATGCGGTGATGCCCGCTACTGAATCCACACGGATGCCGACGATGCCGACGAACCCCCCCCCGGATCCCGCGCGCTTCGCCGCAGCTCTTGCGCCCGCGCTGCGTCAGGCTGCGTCGATTGCTCGCGCGCTAGAGGGGAGAGTGGCGAATCGTCCGAAGGCCGGAGAGACCACCGACGTCAAAGCCGCGCTGACGGTGGCGGACAAGGCCTCCCAGGAAGCCCTGCTCGTGCCCCTGTGGAAGCAATTCTCCCAGGTCAGGCTGGAGGCGGAGGAAGATACACCCAGCGTCGAGCACTTCCCGGAGACGGGCCGCAGCGTGGTGGTGATTGATCCGATCGACGGCACGCTGCGCTTCTACCTGGAAGGGCGCGGGCCGTACGCCGTGATCCTGGGGCTGGCCACCGACGACGTCTACCAGGCCTCTCTGCTGGCACTGCCTCGCGAGGGATGTTTCTTCCAGGCGATTCGCGGTGGGGGCGCAGTGGGGATCCGGGAGGCGGGTGTCTTCGAGCCGCTCCAGGCCACGGCCGACGGACGCCGGGTCTATGTCTCACACGACCTGCCGGAGCCCGCCGTGAAGCTGCTGAGGGATGCCGGCCTCGAGGTGGCTCCAGCCTGCGGCGGGGCGATCTCGGTGGCGCCGCTGCTACCCGGCGTCTGCGCGGGATTGCGCTGGGTCGGTGGCGGTACGGTCAGCATCCGCGGCCGGGTCGGCGTGTTGATCTCGTCCGAGGCGGGTGTCCTGGTACGCGGCGAGAACGGCGAACCGTTTCCCGACAACATTCGCGAGCCGGCCCGCGCGCTGCTACTCGCGGCAGACAAAGCGGATCTGGTCACGCTGGAGAAGGCGGCCGCAGCGGCCGCAGCGGCCGCTTGAACCCCTTGGCGACCTACATGCCCTCGTAGTTCGGGCCCTCGCCGCCTTCCGGTGGCGTCCACGTGATGATCTGGTACGGGTCCGCGATGTCGCAGGTCTTGCAGTGGACGCAGTTCTCGTGGTGGATGAAGAGCTTCTTGCTCCCCGCGTTCTCGGGGTCGTCCACCATCTCGTAGACGGCGGCCGGGCAGAAGCTCTCGCAGGGGTTGCCATACTCCTCGGCGCAGGTGGTGCTGCAGAGGTCCGTATCGGCGACCACCAGGTGCGAAGGCTGGTCGACTTCGTGGGCGGTGCCGCTGAATCCCACCATGTGTTCCTTGCTGAAGGTGAGCTTGTTGTCGAAGACGAAATCTTCCTTCTTGCGCTCCTTGGCCGGGAGCTCTTCGAGCCGCTTCATGTGGGTGTAGCCCGCGTCAATGCTCATGTTGTCCATCATGCCGCGACCGCCCGTGATCATGCGGGCCGGCTCGTTCAGGCCGAAGAAGAGCATGCCCTTCTGCACCGACGGGGCAAAGTTGCGCGCCTGGTTGTGCTCGTCGTAGGCCCAGCTTTTCCGGAAGCGCTCGGTGTAGCCACCCAGCGTCTTGGCACTGAAGTCCTGCTTGTCGAGTGCGTCTACGATGGTCTCGGCCGCCAGCATGCCTGTCTTGATGGCCATGTGGATGCCAGACAGGTTCTGGGCGTTGCACATGTTGGCCGCATCGCCGATCAGCAGCACCCCGTCATGGTAGAGCTTGGGCTGTGAATAGAGACCTCCCGTCGGTATGCACTTGGCCCCGTACTTCACGAGCTCGGCGCCGTCGAGCAGATCGCGCATGAACGGCGTCGTCTTGAACTTCTGGGCCTCGAGGTGCGGGTCGCAATTTGGATTCTCGTTTTCGAGCAGCGTCACGAAGCCGTAGGAGATCAGGTTGTCCTGCATGTCGTAGAGCCACATGCCGTGGAAACCGCTCAGGATTTTCGGGAACTGCATGCCGTGGACCACTCGACCCGGCTTGTGCTTCTTCGGGTCGATGCGCCAGATCTCCTTGACGCCGGTCTCGTAGGTCGGGGGGTTCTGGCCGCCGAGATCGAAGTCCTCGATCAGCCGCTCGGCGAGCGTGCCGAGCACGCCTTCACCGAGCACGGTGACCTTGGCAAAGATGTCCATGCCGGGCTGGTACGTACCCTTGGGCTTGCCGTCCTTGTCGACGCCCATGTCGCCCATGCGCACGCCGACGACGCGGTTGCCTTCGATCAGCAGCTTGTCGGCTGCGAAGCCTGGGTAGATGTCGACACCGGCGGCTTCGGCGCGCTCGCCCATCCACTTCGCGACCTTGTTGAGGGACACCACGTGGTAGCCCTTCTTCCGGAAGTTCGGCGGCACCGGCAGGCGGATCTTGCCCTTGGAATGGAAGATCCAGAAGCCGGCATAGTTGCAGATGTACTCGGTGGGGAAGCCCTGCTCCTGGAAGTCGGGCACGAGCTCGGCAATCGCCTTCGGGTTCATGCACGCACCCGACAGCATGTGATCGCCGATCTCTGCGCTCTTTTCGAGCACCAGCAGGGTCGGAGGCTCGATGGGCCGGCGCCCGGTCGCTTCGGCCGCCTTGTTGTGATTCTCGACCTCGCTCATCAGGTGGATGGCGGCAGCCAGACTGGCCGGGCCGGCGCCGACGAAGAGAACGTCGACTTCCATGCTCTCGCGTTCGATCTTGCTCATATTTTCAGGGTCTCCTCTCGTCTGCAGGAGGAGAGCCTGAGACGAGGCGCTCTCCGAGCGGGGCGATCCGGAAGGGCGGGTCGCAAGGATGCCAAAAAATGCTGGAACTGGCCGCCCCAGCAAGGCAATCCCCCCGGGATGGGATGGGTCCGCGTGCTGGCGGCTCGCGCTGGCGGCTCGAAGTGGACGGCTTCTTCTAGACGTCTTCGTTGTGGACCAGCAGCCGGCGGAACATCCAGAAGATCAACAACGCAATGATCATCATGGCGCCCGCGATCATGAACGGAGCTCCTGGCGACCAGTGCGTCATGATCAGGCCACCCAGCATGGGGCCCACGATGCGCCCCGTCGTGCCCATCGCCTGACTCTGTCCCAGCAGCTCTCCGGCATTCTCTGCCTCGCAGGCCTTGGAGTACAGGCTCGTGAACGAAGGGAAAGTGATGCCGTTGCCGAATGCGATCACGGCGCCGACCGGGTAGAACCAGGCGAAGCTCGGGACCACGGCCAGCGCGCCGAGTCCGAGCCCCATCGTGACGAGACCGATCGCCACCAAGCGTTCCTCACCCATCTGATTGGCCAGGCGTCCGAGCAGGCCGCCCTGGGTGAGGGTGAGGACGGCGCCGATCCACATGAAAAGCAGGCCCACGTCGAGGGGGCCCTTGCCGAACTGCTTTCCGGCATAGAGTGTGATCAGCGCCTCGAGAACCGCAAAGGCGGTGAAGATGTGGAAGAAGAGGTAGAGGTAGAGACCGATCCGCTTCTCGTGCACCAGCGTAAAGAGTCGGATCGGCGTGGGAATCAGTGATGCACGTAGATCGGCCCAGTTGGCGTCTTGCTTCCGGGGCGCGCGCGACTCCGGGAGATGCCACCACGCGACGACGAAGTTGACGGCTGCCAGCGCTGCGACCGTATAAAATGGGGCCCTTGGATCGATCTGTGACGTCAGGCCTCCGATCATGGGGCCCACCACCATGCCGGCGCCGAAGGCCGCGCCAATGATGCCCATGCCGCGCGCCCGCTCTTCATGCGAGGTCACGTCGGTCACGATGGCTTGGGCGGTTCCGATGCTGGCCGCGAAGAAGCCCGCCAGGATCCGGGCGAAGTAGATCATTTCGATGGAGTCGGCGAAGGCGAGCACGATGAATGAGAAGACGGTTCCGAACAGAGAAAATAGGATGACGGGCCGGCGTCCGATCCGGTCCGAGACCCAGCCCCAGACCGGTAGGAACAGCAACTGGGCCAGGGCGTAGACCGTGAGGATGGCGGCGACTTCCAGGTCCGAGGCGCCGAGCTTCTCGGCGTAGAGGGGCAGCACCGGGATCAGCACCGTGAACCCGATGAAGTCGATCAGGATCGTGGCGAAGACCACGACCAGCACCGTGCGCGACATCAGCGCGTTGGGCTGCGCCGGGGAAGGGGAGTTCAGGTCCTGAGGGTCCACCGGCGGCATGGGAAGCGCCACGGTAGCGCTCAAACTCCAGCAGCGCGCCGCTTTGGCGCGATGCAAGCGACCGGCCTTGCCGGTAGCCCAGCCGCGCGCCGCTTTGGCGCGATGCAGGCCGCCGGCTCGCGCTGGCCCTCGCCGCGAACTCCCTATAATCCGGCCATGTCGGGAAAGGCTCCTGGGCTGGTGGCGATCGTGCGCGAATTCTTCGCCGTGGACGTGGCGATGCGACGGCTGGTGGAGCGCTTCCGCTCTGGCTCGCTCGAGTGGGCCGACGTGGACGCTCTCTGCATCGATGAGGAAACGAGTCCGCTGTTCCGGCTGAAGGAGCGCTGTCACGCGCTCTTCCGTCCCCGCCACGTCGACGCACTCCACGCGCGCACCCGGGAGGTTCTCTTCGATCTCGCGGTGGGGTCGCTCTTCCACGAATCGATGAAGTTTCGCGAGAACTACTACCAGCACGAAATCTACGGGCCCCAGGTCCGCGCGCTTCGCGCCGGCGCGGGTGTCGACGCCGAGGCCCTGTTCGACGAGTTCGAGAAGATCCTGACTACAGTGGCCCTGGGCGTGTACGCGGGCTTGGAGGAAACCGAGGCGCTGCTCAATCGGACCCGGGAGCAGCTCGGCGAGCTGCTGCGCGAATACCGGGACGATGGGAACCTGGCGCGCTGCCTGATCGAGTTGGCGCCCCAGGTGGAGCAGGTGTTTGGGACGGAGATCGATGCGTTCCTGGACAACATCTATGGGGATGCCTCTCAGGGATACGCGGTCGCCGGCTGCTCGTATCTGGAGAGCGGCTACTACGAGGAGGCCGAGCGCAGCCTTGCCGAAGCGCTACGGCGCGGCGCGAAGGACGCAGAGCTGGAGCGGTTGCGAGCCTACGCCGTGGGCATGCGCTCGTACCTGGCGGGAAACTACGCTGAAGCGGTCGAGCAGATTGCGACCTGGGCCGACGGGGAGCCGCCCCACGACCCCGCCCTGCTCACGCTGGCACGCGATGTGATCTCGCGCATCGACGATCTGGCGCAGGGTGACGATCGGGAGCAGGTGGTGCAGGCAGCCAACGACCTGCTCGAGCGTGTAGGCGTGTCACAATCCGCTTGAGGCCTGGTGCGCTTCCGCGGCTGCTTCTCGCGCATAGTAGATCCAGCCGGCGACGCCCAAGAGCATCAGCGAGATGCCGATGATCTGGGCTTCGGTCAGACCGAGCAGGACCCGTTCGTTGGTTCGCCAGTTCTCGATGAAGAAGCGTCCAAGTCCGTTCAAGGCGAGGTACTCGCCGAAGAGAAACGGGCTCTTCTTGCGGCGCCACCACAGGAAGCCCGCGACGGGCATCAGCCACAGGACTTCGTAGAGCATGGTGGGATGCACAGGGACGTCGGTTGGTTCGACACCTCGGGGAAAAGCGATGCCCCAGGGAAGATCCGTGGGACGGCCCCAGTCGTCGCCGACCAGGAAGCAGCCCACCCGGCCGAGGGATTGCCCGACGGCGCCCGAGACCGCGGTGCAATCCGCGAACGTCTTGATCGCTACGCCGTGGATGCGACAACCGATAGCGCCGACCACGGTCGCCCCGATTAGACCGCCGTACCAGGTGATCCCACCCCGCGAAAACAGTAGCTCCAGGAAGGGTCGGCCCTCACGGAACCAGACGTCGATGGCGAAGTAGAGCTTCGATCCGACGATGCCGCCTAGCATGACGTAGATCAGCAGGGTTGACGCGTCGGCATCGAGCCCCTTCTCCTGGATCTGAAGGTTCGCGATCCAGGATCCAACCAGGAACGCGATCGCGAGCATCACGCCGAAGCTGCTGATCTCGAGGCCGAGGCCCGGGATGGTGAACAGGGTCGGGAACATCGGTGTCCTCCGTGCAGCGGCCGCCGAAGCGGCGGCCGCTGCACGGGCGCTCAAGCTAGCAGAGGTTGGTACGCGTCGAGCTGCGGCTGCGGGGTCAGTGTCGCGCGAGTGTGACGTGGAAGGTGGCGCCCTGGCCCGGCTCGCTCTCGACCCAGGCGCGACCGTCGTGGATCTCTGCAATCTTGCGGACGATGGCCAGTCCCATTCCGGTGCCGCGATGGCCTTCGCGGCGTCGTTCGAGGCTGTGAAAGACCTCGAAGATCTTCTCGTGGTGTTCGGCTGCGATGCCGCGGCCGAAATCTCGCACACTCAGACGGTGGCAGGCTGCCTCTTCGGTGACATCGACGCGGATACGTCGATCGCCTTCGCCGCCCATGTGCTCGATGGCGTTCCCGATCAGGTTCGAGAAGACCTGGTACAGCCGCGTTCGGTCGCAGTAGACGCGCGGCGGATCCTCGATCAGCTCGAGAGTGATGTCCGCGGCGTCGAGACGCGGCTTCAGTTCCGCTGCGAGCTGCATCAGAACGGTGCGTGCATCGACCATCATCGGACTCTCACCCTGGTGTCCGATCCGGGAGAGCTCGAGCAAGTCGTGGATCAGCGCCTCCATGGTGCGGCCGGCCTGTTCGATCCGATCGATGAAATGGGCGCCGGTGTCGTCGAGCTCGTTCCTGAAGTCCTGGCGAAGCAAGCGGGAGAATCCGAGCACGGCGACCAGCGGGGACCGCAGGTCGTGGGCCAGCGAGGCCACGCAATGCTCGAGCTCATCGTTGCGCCGGCCAAGCTCGTTTTCGATGGCGTGGCGTTGGGAGGCGTCTCGCAGACTGACGATGGCGCCGCGGCTGGCCCCGCTCGGGCACGGGTGAGGAGCGACGTGGGCCGTCACCGGAATCTTCTGGTGGCCTGCGACGCGCAAGGTCAGGTCGAGCTGGCTCACGCCATCGGTTTTCAGGGCGATCATGAACCGTTCCAGCTGTTTCACATCCCCGGCCAACAACGCCGCCGGGGCGCCCAGCAAGGTCTCTCGGGATCGCCCCAGAAGCTGCTCGGCGGCGGGGTTCACGTGGATCAGGAAGCCGTCGGTGTCGATGCACAGCACGGCGTCGGGGAGGCTCTCGAGAATCCCGTGGTCTGCCGCGCACTCCTGCACAGCGTCACGGATACGAGCAGTGACGAGCTGGAGCGGGTTCTTTTCGCCCTCGCCGTCAAGTGGCAACAGGCTGATCTCCAGGGCCTGTCGGGCCGCATAGCGATCGGCCAGGTCGACGCGCGCACGCAGCACCGAGCCGTTCTCGGTCAGTTCCTGGAGCATTGCGAATGACTGCTCCGGATGGGAAAGCATCGGCAGCGCTTCCCGCAGATTGCGCCCGATCGCGTCGCCGCCTTCGCGGCACAGCTCGGTGAATCGATCGCTCTGCCAGACGACGTGGCCCTTCGAATCGACGACGAGGGCCAGCGGATGCACGCAAGCGATCGCGTCGAGCAAGGCCCGATCGGGCTTTTCATTCGCCGGCGTCGAGCCGACGTGCGGTTGGGCGCTCATTGGGTCTGGTGATTCCTCAACGGGGGAAGCATCGCCACCTTCGTGCTCC
>SMVA01454155.1_pt1 | contig 11933 bp, 9 predicted proteins | sample 2456451 | NCBI WGS metagenome assembly SMVA01 (sample SAMN11095933, study PRJNA526329) | marine sediment metagenome | biome: Marine sediment; feature: Surficial sediment; material: Deep marine sediment; isolation source: Hadal surficial sediment | place: Pacific Ocean | collected 2014-05 | depth 0-1...
GCCAATACGTCAGCTACCACCTGAAGGAGCTGGAGCGAATTGGCCTCGTCCGACTCGCGGGCGAACGGCGCAAAGGGAATTTTCTCGAACAGCTCTATCAGACGACCGCCCGTCGATTCGTCGTTTCGGCCCAGTTCGCGACGAATCCGGAACGGCTCGCGTCGGTCTTCCGAGACCAGGTCTGCTTGTCGCAGCTGGCCGATCTCGGCGAGCGAATCCAACGCGACGCGGCTGGACTCATCGATCTTGCCGCGTTCGAAGGTGCGGAGATTCCCAGCGCAAGTGTCGAAGCAGACGTGCGTTTCCCAAACGAATCGGCGCGTGCGGCCTTCATGAGGGAATACGTCGACCTGATGAAGCGTCTGCTGACAAAGCACGGCCACACGAAGGGTGAGCTCTATCGCGTCGCGCTGGCGGCCTACCCCCAGATGGAGGAAGAGTAGATGCAGGATGACTATGAAACGACGTTCATCGTCGAACTAGCAACCGCCGAGGTTTGGGAGGCGCTGACTCGACAACCTCTCCACGCCGAAGGCGAGGCCGCAGAAGAGAAACATTATGTTCTTCCCGGCTTTCCTTCCTTCGTTCCGCGCAAAGAAACGGGATCGAGCTGTACCGTGCTCGAGGAAGAAGTGGGTCGACTACTCAGAGTGAGGAAGGACGACGAGCCGTGTGCGGGAACCGAGATCGCGGTGACCCTCGAGAGCACGAAAACCGGCACACGTATCACCGTCGTCCAGTCGGGCTTCGGCGCCTTTCTCGACATCGTCGGACGCGACACGGTCTTTGGCCATGGCGACCAGATCATGAAGGATTTTCGTCTTTACCTCGAACGTGGACTCAGCGTACCCGGAACCGTTTGGGGGCCGGGGCTGGGTGCGCGGATCAAACAAACGCCGGTCGGGCTTGAGATGACGGTCGTGGATCCGGGGGGCTTTGCCGAACGCCTGGGGATGAGTGCCGGCGACCTGCTGCTGACCCTGGGCGCGATCCGCATACACGATCTGCAACAGCTCTGGACCGTGCTCGCTTTGACAGAGGACGGCAGCAAGCTCGAAATGACATGGGCGCGAGGCCGTGAATCCATGAGTGGTGGAGGGGCGATCGGGATCTAAGGAAGAGAATGAGAGGCCGCGCCCAAATCTCCTCTTGACACAGGCGAATAAAAAGCGAAAGTAGGGCGATGCCCCCCGCGCCCCCCGACTCCTCGGTCGGACGGGCAAGTGGTCCCGTGGGCGCTGCTCGTCGGATTCAGACGCTTCAAACGTTCCAAGCGCTCCAAGCGCATAGACAACAGGGGACGCGTGGGAAGCCTCGAGGCCGAAGCCACGCGCTCGAGGCCCTGCTCGTCGATCTCGGCTCCCAGATCCATCTTGGCATCTCGGACTCGCAAGGCGAGGAGACTGCAGAAACCCTTCGCCTCTGCCCGACGGGCCTTGCCGCATTGGACGCACGGCTGGGGGGCGGCTTCCCCCATGGCCGCCTCTCCGAGATCTGTGGCGCGCCCTCTTCGGGGCGAACTGCGCTCGCCTTCAGCCTGCTTGCCGAAACCCTGAAACGCGGAGTCCTCGCGGCCTGGATCGATCTGCCGGACGCCTTCGACCCGGCCTCCGCCGTCGCCACGGGTAGTGATCTCGAGCGTTTGCTCTGGGTCCGCGCCCGCTCCGAGGACGAAGCCCTGCGCAGTTGTGAGCGGTTGCTTCAGACGGAGGGGTTCGAGCTGGTCATTCTCGACCTGGCCCTTGCGGGCGTGGCGATCCGGGATGTCAGCTGGCTACGACTGGCACGCCTCGCGGCGAACTCGCGCACGGTTCTCGTGGCGCTTTCGAATGCCTCGACGACGGGCTCCCGGGCCGAGCTGGTTCTCGAAATGAAGCCCCTGGGCGCGCGCTTCATCGGTCCACCGAGCCTCTTCGACAGCCTCGAAACGACAGCCATTCTCAAGCGCCACCGAAGTCGGCCCATCGGCCACGAAGTTTCACTCTCCATGCGTGTCGACTCCGATGAGATCTATTAGTCGATGCGGATCGCGTGCCTTCTCGTCCCCGACTTGCCTCTTCACGCAGAACTTCGTGCGAGCCCCGAACTCAAAGGACGGCCTCTCGTCATTACGAGCGGCCACGGCTTTCGTGCAGAAGCCCTGGCCGTTTCACATGAAGCCTTCGCTCAAGGTGTTCGACCTGGCCAAACCCTGCCCCAGGCACGCGCGGTCTGTCCCGAAATCGAAGTCCGGGTCGCCTCTCCCGTACTCGAGAAAGCCGCTCGCGAGGCGATGCTGGATGTCGCCCTCTCCCTCACACCCCGCGCCGAATTAGCGGATCGGGCCTCGGGGTCGTTCCTCTCCGAAGCTGCGGTCTACCTCGATGCCAGTGGAATCGAAGCGTTGCATGCAAGCGAGAGCGCCTTCGCTTCCGTACTCCACGCCCGCGCCGAACGCGCTGGAATCCGAGGCGTCGTCGCCCTCGCCTCTTCCCGTAGTATCGCTCGACTGATTGCTCGACACTTGGCGCATCGTCCCGCTTCGTCTTTCGCTTCGGGAGAGGAGTCTTTCGAAACTACTCGAATCCTCTCGCCCAAAGGGGAACTCGCCTTTCTTTCCCCGCTGCCCATCGACCTGCTCGATCCAGACGACCGAACTGCACGAGCCTTGACTCGCTTTGGCATCCATTGCATTCGCGACCTGCTTCGCTTGTCGCGTCGTGACCTGGCCGCTCGTCTCGGCCCTGAACTCCTCGAACTCGTCGCTCGGGCTCGTGGCGAAGAGAATGAAACCCCCATCGCCGAACCCCGAATCCTGGCGATCGCAGAAGGCATCGATCTCGAAGCGCCCATCGAGAATCTCGAGCCTCTCTCCTTCGTGTTTCGTGGCTTGATCTCGCGCCTGGTCGAGCGCCTCTGCTTGCGATCCTTGGGCTGCGTGGAATTGCGCCTGGCCTTGGAACTCGAAAACGGAGCTCGAGAGAGCCGGCGAATCGGAGTGGCCTCCCCTTGCCAGGACGAACGCATACTTCTTCGACTCTTGCGTCTGGCCCTCGAAGCCAAACCGCCCGCTGCGGCGATCGAACGAGTGACACTCGTTTGCGAAGGCGTGCCGCTGCGACGGGAACAGCTCGATTTTTTCTTGCCCCGAGGTCCGAGCCCGGGTGAACTCGATCAGACACTGGCCGAACTCACGGCCATCTGCGGGGCCGAGCGGGTCGGCTCCCCCCAGATCGTCGACAACCATCGGCCCGGCGCTTTCGCGCTCAAACCATTCTCTAAAAAGAAACTTCGTTCTAAAGTTGATATCGAAGCCAACCAACACATTCAACGAAGACCCATGTTGACGCTACGCGCCCTCAGACCGCCCCTACGAGCGGAAGTTCGGATCGAACGCGGTCGCCCCGTCTTCCTGCGTAGCACGATCAGTCAGGGAGAAATCCTCCGCGCGGCAGGTCCCTGGCGAACAACCGGACATTGGTGGGAAAAATCCACTCACTTTGCGATCGACCACTACGACGTGCAGATGAACGATGGCCATGTGCTTCGACTCGGTTTCGATTGGACGACGAAGCGGTGGCAAGTCGATGGCCTCTACGACTAAGATTCTCTCCCTCAAGCAAGGAGGCCGAGTTGCCCGAAGCCAACCCCCTGATCCCCCAACCCGACCATGCGATCGCGTTCCTGCGCGGATTTCTCAAGCGCCCGAAAGAGGTGGGATCGATCATCCCCAGCTCCCGTTGGATGGAACGTCGAATCACGCGCACCGCAGAAATCGCGACCGCAGAGGTCGTCATCGAACTCGGTCCCGGAACCGGGGGGACGACGAAGGCCCTTCTCCAGGCGATGGCGCCCGAAGCTCGACTGCTCGCAATCGAGATCAATCCTCGTTTCTGCGACCTGCTCCGCCACAGCATCGACGACCCCCGACTCATCGTGCACGAGGGCAGCGCCGCGGAAATCCCCGAGGCCCTCGTGAAGCACGACCTCGACGCGCCCGACGCGGTCCTGTCCGGGATTCCATTCTCGACGATGCCCCAGGATCTCGGTCTCTCGATCCTTCGATCCGTTCGCAAGAGTCTCAAACCGGGTGGCCGCTTCGTCGCCTATCAATTCCGCGACGTCGTGCACACCCTCGGCAAGCGGGTCTTCGGCCCGGCCACCGTCCAGATCGAACTCCTCAACATGCCGCCGATGCGCGTGTATCGCTGGGACATCTGACGGAGTCGAAGTCCGAGTGGGCTTGCCCGGCGGAAGGCTAGTCGGGCTCGGGTTCGGGACCGTGCGTGTCCCGGCTCCCCTTCTTCCATTGCCCAGACAACGTTGCATGACGAATTTCTGCCTGGCTCGCGCGCCGCACGACGTCGTCACCAAATCGATCGGCCAACGCGTCGAGCGCACGATTCAAGCGGCGGCGACGGGGCGGCGCTTTCGCGAACTCACCCGCGTCATCGTCGGCGGAGTCGAAGAGCGAGAGTTGGGTCGCTCGTCCCGCTTCATCGAGCAGCCCGCTGACGCCCACACCGAGTAGTCGCACGGGTTCGACTAGCGCATCCTCGAGCAGCGAACGAGCGATACGCGCAACGATCTCTCCGTCATCGGTCGGCTCGATCAGCGTGAGTTGTCGGGTCCGAACGGGATAGCCTCGTGGTCCGTTCCGGGTCCGACGCCCGATGCGCCACTTGAGAACGACCGTTCGGGCCATCAGCCCCTGGCGACGCAGTCGACGCGCAATGGCCTCTGCATGGGTCAGGATCGTCGCTTCGAGTACCGCGCGACTACTCACGTCGCGTTCGAAGGTGTTCTCCTCGGAGATCGAGACCGCGTCTCGATGGGGCTCGACCTCCCGGAGATCCTCGCCCCGCGCCAGTCGACCGATCCCCAATCCCCAGTCGCCGAGATGGCGGCGAAGCGCTTCGGGGTTCGCTCGGGCGAGATCACCGATCGTTCGATAGCCGAATCCCTCGAGCTTCTCACCCGCGACGGGACCGATTCCCCAGATTTTCCGAATCGGAAGCGGGTCGAGAAAATCGCGAACCGCCTCCGGCCGGACTTCGAGCAGACCGTCCGGCTTGGCGGCGCCACTGGCGATCTTCGCCACCATCTTGATCGGCCCGATCCCGACCGAAATCGTGAGCTCCGTCGCCTCGCGAACCTCTCGACGAAGCCGTTCGCCGACATCACTCGGAGGGCCCAACAACCGCTCACTTCCAGTCAGGTCGAGGAAGGCTTCGTCCAGCGAAAGCCCTTCGACCAGCGGTGAATAGCTTCGAAAGATCTCGAAGATGCGCCGTGACTCCGCCGCATAACGCTTCATGTCTCCGGCGATGAAAATGACTTCCGGGCAGCGCTGTTTGGCCTCGATGCTCGACATCGCGGAATGGATGCCAAAGATTCGCGCCTCATAGCTCGCAGCAGCAACGACGCCGCGCGGCCCGGCCCCACCCACCACGACCGGACGACCCCGCAATTCCGGATGATCGCGTTGTTCGACCGACGCATAGAAAGCGTCCATATCGGCGTGAAGGATGCATCGGACGTCGGACCTTTCGGACGACATCGGCCGTTAGTCCGACAAGTCGGGCGAGGTGGCGAACGAAACGTCGCGGGTGAGCATTTCCTTCACATCCGACGCGGCACGCATCCCGGCCGTGACTCGCCCTTCGAGGTCGGGCGTCGTCAGGGCTTCGGTTGCGAAGGCGAGTCGCGGTGTTCGCTCCGCGCGGTTTTCGAATCGATCGCGTCGAGCCAGCGCGCCTCGCCCCTGAATCGAGATGATTTCATCCAGATGCTCTACGCGCGACGGTCCCGACGGCAAAGCCCCCAACGGCGATCCGCGAAAGGTCGTTTCCACCTTGTGAACCAGCGCTTCGTCCGAATCATCCCAATGATGATCCACGGATTCATGTTCGAGGGAGATGCGAAGCCAGAAGGGATCGGACGAATAGGGCTCGGAAGGCGGTCCAAGAATACGCAGGTCCCGCATATCCGGCAGCTCGCCCGGCACGAAGGTCACACCGGCCAGTCCGCGCAGAAGCCAGGCGTCCTCTCGCACCAGTCGATGGATCACGATCGACCGACGTGCCTGGATCGATTCGAAATGTCCGCGCTCGATCGGGGTCAGCTTCGGACACACGCGCAAGATTTCGCTGGGCGGAAGTGCGACGACGGCGCCATCGGCGAGCGCGACCCCCTCTCGCCCCCCAGCCCGGTAGTGAATTCGCACGCCGTCCGTCGTCGTTTCCAGATCGAGTGCACGGCATCCAAGCCGCAATCGCAAGTTTTCGGACAAAGCGTCCACGAGCCCCGAAAGGCCACCCTCGAGAAGCACAGAGCGTCCCGCCCCCGCCAACAAGCGGCATAACATCGGAACGATCACGGCGGCGGACTCGGCGGAGAGGTCGACGCCCGTTCGTGCCAACAATGCAGGCGCAAGCCGGGTCGTGCACCAACGGGTGCCGAAGGCTCGAATCGACGCGCGAGACCAGGCCGCGTCGTCGAGCGCCCGAACGGATTCCGGGATGGCCGGACTGGATCGGCGAAGCGAATCCCAAAGCGCACGGACCACGATCTTTCGATCCGACCAGCGAGGCGGCCGAAGGAAGATGGCGTCGATCGGTCGATCCATTCTCGGCGAGAGTCGTGGGAAGAGAAATTCGAGGGGACGCAACGGGGGCGGCCGATGGAGCCGGCCACCCAATACGAGTGCGTGCGGACGTTCGACGCGTCCGGGCCGTGAGGACTCGAGCCCGAGCCCCGCCACCAGCGCACGCAGGTTGGCGTCTCCCCATCCGATCTCGCCGACCGCCGGGGTGAGCAAGCCGTGTTCCGTTTCGACCGGCCTGAGGCGGCCGCCCACGGCGTTCTGCATTTCAATGATCTCGACTTCGTGACCCGCTCGCTGCAGCCGAGCGCCGCAGACCAAGCCGGCCAGTCCGCCTCCCAGGACGACGATCGAGGCCATCTAGGCGGCTCCCGTATCGGCCAGCGCGATTCCCTGGATGCTTTTCCTTGGGCTCGAACCCGAAGCATCCGCCCCGTCGCGACCGCTCTCCAACATCGCGATCAGCGCCTTGGGTGCGAAAGGCTTGCGAAGGAATCGTCCGCCGACCGAGGCCAACGTCTTTTCCAGTGGCGCCGGGAGTATGTCACCGCTCGTCAGGAGCACTTCGAGATCAGGCTTCTCTGCGAGCAGAGCGGGCAAAAGCTCGATCGCTCCGGCACCCGGTGGATGGATCACGTCGAGCACGACCCAATCGATCTCGTCGGCATGCTCACGGAAAACGCGAAGGGCCTCGACGCCATCCTGGGCCGACCACGTGACGAAACCGGCACGTTCCAGCACGCGGACCAGCAGCCGAAGCAATGGGGCTTCGTCGTCGACGATGAGCGCGGTTTTGGACTGATTCATGGGCGACTCGGGAGCAGAGAATGAAGCAAGTATAGGGTTGAAAAAAGACGAAAATAAGACGAAAATGAAATATGGTCACTCCCCAGGACTACGTAGAACTGCGCACGCGCAGTGCCTTTTCTTTTCTCGAAGCCTGCAGCAACCCCGAAGATCTCGTCCAGGCCGCCGCCGCACTCGAATATTCGGCCCTCGCCCTGGCCGATCGAGACGGCGTCTACGGCGCGCCTCGCTTCCACCGTGCCGCCCAAGCCGCGGGCCTCCGCGCCCTCGTGGGCGCCGAGATCACGGTCGGCCCGCTCGCGCCCTCTCGCACCCCCGAAGCGCCCCCCTGCACCTCCCCGGTCCCACCCGCCCAGACGGGTCGACTGCTCTTGTTGGCCGAGTCTGCCGAAGGTTGGCGGCGTTTGTGTCGACTGCTCACGCTCGCCCATTCTCGCCGCGACAAGGCGCTCGAAACACGTGACCCGCGCGCTCGAGATCGGATCAGGGTCTCCTGGGAAGAGATCGAAGCGCATGCCGGACATTGGAGCGTGTTGTTGCGCGGCGATGAAACTCTCCACCCCGCTCTGCTCGACTCGGCAAGCCACGCTTTGGGTGATCGACTCTCGGTCGATGTATCCCATCTGCTCGATCGACGCCTCGCACGAGCGGGGCGACGCGCGGCGGCCATGGCGGAATCTCGCGGCGTCCAGGTCGTCGCCACGGGCGATGTCCGCTACGCCACGCCCCGCGACCGACGACTGCTCGATGCACTCGTCTGTTTGCGTGAGCGCAGGACGCTCGATACCGCGGGGCGTTTATTGTCTCCGAACGGCGAGGGACATCTCCACTCTCGCGAGGAAATCGTACGCCGCTTTGCCGATCGACCCGAATGGATCACAGCGACACGGACCATTGCGGAACGCTGTGAGTTCACGCTCGAAGACCTCGACTATCGATTTCCAGAATATCCGCTTCGCCCAAACGAAACCCAGATAAGTCGCCTACGCGAGTTCGTTCGAATCGGTGCGCGAGAACGTTATGGCCAACGTCCAGACCCGCGCGTTCCAAAACAGCTCGAACATGAGCTTCGCGTCATCGAGAAACTCGACCTGGCGGGTTATTTCCTGATCGTCGAGGACATCGCCCGCTATGCACGCAATCAGGGGATCTTGTGTCAAGGCCGTGGGTCCGCCGCCAACAGCGCCGTTTGTTATGCGCTCGGCATCACAGCCGTCGATCCCGTTCGAATGGATCTCCTCTTCGAGCGGTTTCTCTCGGAGGAACGGGGTGAATGGCCCGATATCGACATCGACCTGCCGTCCGGCAAGCAACGCGAGAAGGTCATCCAATACGTCTTCTCGAAATATGGCCACTCGGGTTCCGCGATGACTGCAAACGTCATCACCTATCGAACCAAGATGGCCGTGCGCGACATGGGCAAGGTCCTCGGGATGGATCCAGAGGCGATCGGCCGCTTGTCCAAACTCATCGCACGACTCGACTTTCCCGCGGAACCCCGATCCAGCGCCTCCCAACGCGGAAATGGAAACCTTCGATCCGAAGCCAGGCTCGAACTCGACCTGCGTTTGCGCGAAGCCAAGCTCGACCCCGAGTCGAGCGATGTACGACATTGGACCGATCTGATCGGTGCGGTCCAGGGACTTCCGCGACATCTCGGCCAACACAGTGGGGGTATCGTCATCGCTGCGGGGCGTCTCGACGAAGTGGTCCCCATCGAACCCGCAACGATGGCGGATCGACGCATCGTACAGTGGGACAAGGACGACTGCGCGGACCTTGGCATCATCAAGATCGACCTCTTGGGCCTCGGCATGCTCTCCGCTCTTGAAGAGACCCTCCCGCTGATCCGCCGACACGAGGGAAGGGAAGTCGACCTGGCCAAACTCCCCCCCGACGACCCCAAGACCTATGCCATGATGCGCCGCGCCGATACCATCGGTGTTTTCCAGATCGAAAGTCGCGCGCAGATGGCGACGCTGCCACGCCTGAAACCCAGGACTTTCTACGATCTCGTCGTCGAGATCGCGATCATCCGGCCGGGGCCCATCGTCGGCAAGATGGTCCACCCCTACATCAACCGCCGAGCGGGCCGCGAAGCGATCGTCTACCCCCATGAGTCCCTGCGCCCGATTCTCGAACGAACACTGGGTATCCCCATCTTCCAGGAACAACTCTTGCGGATCGCGATGACCGCTGGGGGATTCAGTGGTGGCGAGGCCGAAGAGCTCCGCCGCGCGATGGGTTTCAAGCGATCGACCGAACGGATGGCTCAAATCGAGGGACGATTACGTCATGGCATGCGCGCTCGGGGCTTCTCGAAAGAGGCCGAGGATCAAATCATCCTTCACATCACTTCTTTTGCGCTCTATGGCTTCCCGGAATCCCATTCCGCTTCGTTTGCATTGATCGCCTACGCCTCGGCCTACCTCAAACAGCATCACCCCGCCGCCTTCCTGGTCGGCCTGCTCCGTTCTCAACCGATGGGCTTCTACAGCCCAGCCACGCTCGTCCAAGATGCACAACGACATGGCGTCGAGGTTCGACCCGTCGATGTCGTCCTTTCGAAAACCCAAGCCGACCTCGAGAGCAGTCGGGATTCTGATCGCCCCGGCCCGCGAAGACCTCCAGCCGTCCGCATTGGACTCGACTCCGTCGGAGGACTCCATCGGAAGACGGCGGAACGCATCGTTCTCGAACGGGAACGGACGGGCTTCGAAGATCTCGGCGATTTCGTCCGACGGGTCGGCCTCGATCGCGACGAACTCGACGCGCTGGCGGAACTCGGTGCGCTGGCGGGTTTGCGAGGAGCCTGCGATTCCCGACGCAGTGCACTCTGGCAGGTGGCCGCACTCGAGCGTGATCCACGTTCACTCTTCGCCGGACGTTCGATCGCCCGCTCGGCCTCGTCATTTACTAGGGCTGCGGCGCCTATCAAGGCCGCAGCGCTTACCGGAGCCGCGGCGTCGACCGGAGCCACGACGCTTGCCGAAACCACACCGCCTACCGAAGCCGCAGCGCCGACCCCAACCGCGGCGTCGACTGAAACCCCAGCATCCTCGCCGCTCCCCCCCATGACCCCGATCGAGGAGACCCTCGCGGACTATCGACTCTCGGGGCTGACCACGGGAGTCCATCTGATGGCCCATCTGCGCGAGCGTCTCGATCGCCGCGGCATCCTATCGGCCGCAAAGCTTCGCGAGATACCCGATGGAACTTGGGTCCGTACGGCAGGGCATGCCATCGTGCGACAGCGGCCGGGCTCAGCTTCGGGCTATTGCTTCGTGACCCTGGAGGACGAGACCGGACTATCCAATGCCGTACTCACACCCGAGATTGCAAAGCGCTTTCGGATTCCTCTTCATCAGGCGGCTCTACTCGAGATCTCGGGGCCCTTGCAGCGCGTCGATGGCGTCCTTCATGTCCGCGCGAAAGAGATCATCCCACTCGGTCTCGAAGCGAAGAAGATGCCTCCCTCGCATGACTATCGATAGAAAACGTTCCGGCCAAGCAGATCGATCGTCCATCCTCAGCCGATTCCAATAGGGTCCCACGCGATCCAGCACTTAGGAGCCTGACCCAAGACTCTCGTGGGAAACCCGAGCGTCGCGACAAGTCTTGGGGCTGGCGACTAATGAGAACCCAAGCGAGCAAAGATCGCCTCGGGCGTCTCCGCGTTTGCGCTCGAACTTTCATTGGGCAAGAAATCCACGAGTCGCTGGCAAATTTCTTCGGGCTCCGAAACACCTCGATCGCGCAGATGCTCGGGCAGCAATCTTTCGATCACGACGCGCAATTGGTCCGGCGCGACAGATCTCGCACTGAATCCGGAATCCTTCAAGGCAATCCGAAGGGTTCCTCGCGCTTCGAGCCGATTGAGCGAGGAGAACGCCTCGAGCTGCTCCGCTGCCAGATCGAAATTCGATGTCTCCACCGCCGGGCTCATTGGGCAACCCCCTCGGCCGCATCGGAAACCCCGCCGGAGGCGACAGCCTTGGGACGCCTCGGGAAGAATGCGAACCAGAGTGAAACAGCCACCAGTAAACCGAGGACGGCCGTGATCAGAAGGCTCGCCCATCGAACGTCCTCGGAACCAGACATGAGCTGTTGTACGGCCGTATTGATCCAGATGACAACGACCGCGGACAACGACACGCCCCAATACAGAAATCGGGAAGCGACCGCGGCATCGGCGAGACCGAGCTCGAGTCGCTTCTTCAGCATTCCGTAATACCGCAACGACTCGGCGGAGGCCCAGACATATCCGACGAATCGAGCGCCAAGGCTGATCCAGAACCAGACGCTATTCGAAGTGAATTTGCCTAACATTGCAGCTTCGGGTTGGAGTTCAAGGGCCATTCCGACAGCACCCACAAAAAGACCGGCCGTGCACACCGCGTATAGAGCCAGGGCCCACTTCTCCTCTCGCCGAAACACGCGCCAGACGAAGACGAAGAGCATTCCGTATCCGACATGGCAGATCGCCGTTCCAAACTGATAGAGGAGATAAGGCGTCTGCGGTTCGGGATCCTCAAGGAAGAGC
>SMVA01110188.1_pt1 | contig 11930 bp, 8 predicted proteins | sample 2456451 | NCBI WGS metagenome assembly SMVA01 (sample SAMN11095933, study PRJNA526329) | marine sediment metagenome | biome: Marine sediment; feature: Surficial sediment; material: Deep marine sediment; isolation source: Hadal surficial sediment | place: Pacific Ocean | collected 2014-05 | depth 0-1...
GGCAGGTGCCGGTCTACGGCGGGTTGTTGCTCCTGGCGCTGGTGTTTCGCGCCCTGGTGGACTTTGACGGACGGCGCTTCTTTCCATGGCTGGCGGCTTCCTCCGGCGTGTTCCTTCTGGCCAGCGCGTGCTGGGCCCTCCTGGTGATCCCCCGTCTATGGCGGGTAGGCGGCGAGACGTGACGCGGCCGAGCGCGGCTGCCCACGTCTGTCCCATGTGCCCCGGTGTGCGCAGCGCGGAGCCGGGCGCCTGCCCGTCGTGCGGCATGGCACTGGAGCCCGAAGTGGCCGCCCCGCAGGCGCAGATCACCGAGTACGTCTGTCCCATGCACCCCGAGGTAGTGGAGCCGCAGCCGGGGTCCTGCCCCCTGTGCGGCATGGCACTGGAGCCCCGCACCCTCGCAGCCGGTCCGGAAGTCAGTCCGGAGCTCGTCGACATGACCCGGCGCCTGTGGGTCTGCGGCCTGCTGACGCTGCCGCTCTTCGCACTGGCCATGTCCGAGATGATGGGCTTCGCGCTCGCATTGCCGGCCGTCGGTCAGACATGGATCCAGCTGGTCCTGGCCACACCGGTGGTGCTCTGGGGCGCCGGCCCGTTCTTCCAGCGTGCCTGGACCTCCGTGGTGACTCGCAGCCCCAACATGTTCACGCTCATCGGTATGGGCGTGGGCGCGGCGTACGCGCACAGCCTCGCGGCGACGCTGGTGCCGCAGATCTTCCCGGCCTCGTTCCGCGGAGCGGACGGACGCGTGCAGGTCTACTTCGAGGCTGCAGCGGTGATCACCACGCTGGTCATCCTGGGCCAGGTTCTGGAGTTGCGCGCCCGGGAGCGCACCGGCGGCGCGCTGCGTGCCCTGCTGGAACTGGCGCCGCCCACGGCGCGGCTGCTGGCCGATGACGGCGCTGAAACGGACGTCCCGCTGGAGAGCGTCATCCGGGGCGCCCGACTGCGTGTGCGCCCCGGCGAGAAGGTCCCGGTGGACGGTGTGGTGCTAGAGGGCAGCAGCTCGGTGGACGAGTCCATGATCACGGGTGAGTCGCTGCCGGTGGAGAAACATCCCGGCGACCCGCTCGTGGGGGCTACGGTCAACGGCAACGGCAGCCTGGTGATGCGCGCGGAACGCGTGGGCTCGGATACGCTGCTGGCGCAGATCGTGCGCATGGTCAGCGAGGCGCAGCGCAGCCGCGCGCCCATCCAGCAGGTGGCGGACCGGGTGGCGGCATGGTTCGTTCCTGCCGTGGTGGTGGCGGCGGGCGTGACCTTTGCGGCATGGAGCCTGTTCGGCCCGCAGCCGCGCATGGCGCACGCACTGGTGGCCGCGGTGGCGGTCCTCATCGTCGCCTGTCCCTGCGCCCTGGGGCTGGCCACCCCCATGTCGGTGATGGTTGCCACCGGGCGCGGTGCCGGCGCCGGCGTGTTGATGCGCAACGCCGAGGCGCTGCAGGCGCTGGAGACGGTGGACACGCTGGTGATGGACAAGACCGGCACGCTCACCGAGGGCCGGCCGCGGCTGGCCGCCATCGAGAGCGTCGACAACGGGGGTGAGGACGATCTCTTGCGTCTGGCCGCCAGCCTGGAGCGGGGCAGCGAGCATCCCCTCGCCGCCGCCATGGTGGATGCTGCCGCAGAGCGTGGGCTGGTCCTGGAGCAGGCGGTCGACTTCCTTGCCTACCCGGGCGAAGGGATCATCGGCAAGGTGGCGGGGCACGACGTGGCGCTGGGCAATCGCAAGCTGCTGGAACGCCAGGGCGTGCAGCTGGGCGATCTGCACGTCAGGGCCGAGGAGATGCGGCGGGACGGGCACACGGTGACGCTCATGGCGGTGGACGGCGTGGCGGCAGGGGCGCTGGGTGTGAGCGATCCCATCAAGAGCACCACGCCCGAGGCCATCGAGATGCTGAAGCGCGAGGGGCTGCGCCTGGTGATGCTCACCGGGGACAGCCGCACCACCGCCATGGCGGTGGCCCAGCGCCTGGGATTGGACGAGGTGCGTGCCGAGGTATCGCCCGAGGACAAGGCGGAGGAAGTGCGTCGCCTGCAGGACCAGGGGCACCGTGTGGTGATGGCGGGAGACGGCATCAACGATGCGCCGGCGCTGGCCCGTGCGGACGTCGGGATTGCCATGGGTACGGGGACGGACGTGGCCATCGAGAGCGCCGGGCTGGTGCTGGTGAAGGGCGACCTGCGCGGCATCGTCCGTGCCCGACGGCTGAGCCGTGCGGCCATGCGCAACATCCGACAGAACCTCTTCTTTGCCTTCGTCTACAACGCCCTGGGCGTGCCGGTGGCTGCCGGCATCCTGTACCCGTGGCTGGGGGTGTTGCTGAGTCCCATGCTCGCCAGCGCCGCCATGAGCGTCAGTTCGGTATGCGTCATCGCCAACGCCCTGCGCCTGCGCCGCGTAAGGTTGTAGCTAGCCTGCAACCTCTGCATTGATGTAGGTCCACAGGGCTTGGAAGCTGCTCTTGCCATGGAAGATGCGCTCCATGGCCTCGCGGATGAGCTGCATCCGGTGGGTCAACGCGGTCTCGTCGGGCGGGCTACCCTCGAGACGTGCCGAGCCGCCCACCCAGCCCAGGACGCCCTCGTGATAGGTGGCCAGGAACTCGTACCACTGGTCCACGTGCGCCTCGATGGGTAGATGGGTCACCTCGAGAACCCGGAACCCGGAGCCTTCGAGCCGTTGCAGGTAGTGCTCGATGGGGCGCACGGGCAGGAAGAACTTGCGCCGTAGATCATCGTAGCGGCGCATGCGTTCCGGATCCGTGGAGCCGGCACGGTAGGCGCGGTAGCGTTCCTCCTCGGCGACAATCTGCAGAGCGGCCTTGTGAATGGCGTCCACCGTCTCGTCGATGATCCACGAGCCTGCCGGAAGGTAGGGGAGCCCGATATTGCCCGACTGGATGAAGACGCGACCGCCCGGCCGCAACACCTCCGCCCACGAGCGCAACGTGTCTTCCAGACCGTAGTAAAGATGTATGGCATTGGTGGAGACCAACCCATCCAGCTTGCGCTCCAGCAGCGTGGAGCCCAGCACTTCCTGCATGAGCTGCAGCCGCTTCTCGGGCTTGAGGTAGCGGATCAGCCGGAACGCCACGCGCTCGTGCCGGCGCAGCTTCTCCAGCGCCAGGCGCAGGAACTTGGGCGAGGAGTCGACGATGAGGATGCCGAAGCGGCGTTGCGAGGCCTCCTCCAGCAGGCGCGACGCCAGGATACCGGTGCCGCCGGAGTAGTCCACCAGCAGGTGGTCGGGCTGCACCCAGTCGGTGATGGCGGACACGGTACGGTCCAGGTTGCGGTACCAGCCGTGATCTTCCACGGTGTCGTACTTGAGCGCCAGCTCCTCCACCGGTAGCTGCACCCAGTCACTGTCCGGAATCCTGTCAAACCCATCGGGCCAGCCGGAGAACATGGTCACGCCACCCGCGGGCCGTTGTGGACCCAGTCACAGATCAGGTTCACCGCCGTCAGCACCCACTCGCAGTAGCCGCGCAGGAACTCGCCGTTGAGCCGCTTCGCCCGCGGCAACGTCTCCGCGGTGGCTGCCGGAGTTGCGGGATGCGATCGATATCCTTCTGCGAAAAGGCGTGGTATTTCCGGGGCTCGATGTGGTCTTTGCGGGCCCAATCCTGCCTCCTACGCGTCGAGAACAAGGGCTCGTTCGTCAGGTGCGCTGCTCAGGCTGAGGGTCCGGATCCTACGCTTCCCGAGGTCTGGCTCCGCGGCAGGCCATGACCCGCGCAACCTCAGGCCGCACGAGAAAATCGAGCAGCGAAGGGGTAACTTATTTACTGTATATTACTTAGGCTGTACCTGCAAGGACCGGGCGAGGCCGCGCTGCGGCGAGGTTCCGGGCGGTTTCGTGCCACCGGGCCGCCGGGTGGCCGGGCGCTGCCGCATTCGCTATTGTTTAGGCTCCCATGGAATCTCCGGCCCCCACTCCTCCTGCGCCCCTGCGGTGGCGGGACGCCCTGCGGCGCATCCTGGCGGTGCTGGAGGGATCTCCCTGCGGCGACGCCTGGGCGCCCGGCGAGCAGGAGCTCCGGATGCTGCAGATGGCCGGCTTCGGGCCCTTGCTGTCGCATGTGCTGGCCGGGCATCCTGCCGGTCCGACGCTGTTTGCCGAGGAGGTGCTCAACGGCCGCCGCATCGAGGCGCATCGCCGCATCCTTGCCGAGCTGGCCGGCCGCCTCGAGGGCAAGGCCTCGCCGCCCATCCTGTTCAAGGGGATGGCCGCCTGCGACGAACTGTACGACAAGCCCTCGCTGCGTGTGTTCACCGACGTGGACCTGCTGATCCCGTCGGTGGATCTGCCGGCCTGGGATGAAGCCATCCGGTCCCTCGGTGGCTGGTGCGCCGATGCAGACGTATTCGGCAAGCGAGGCTTCTCCGCCCGGCACTACTTCGAGCATGCCTTCCACCTGCCCAGCGGGGATGAGGACCTGCAGGTGGAACTGGATCTGCACCTGTCATTCGGCCCGCGCCAGCGCTACCCCATGGACTACGAGGGCATTGCGCCGGCCTGCCGCCGGTCGGAACACGGGCCGTACCTCGTTCTCGAGCCCCTCCAGTGGATCTGCGCCCTGGCCGTCCATCAGGTGCGCAGTCTGTTCGTGTGGAGCTATCAGGATTACCTGGACCTGTTCCAGATCCTGAAGAAGTGGCCGGTGGACGACAACGCCCTGCTGGAGGAGGCCGGTCGGTTCGAGGCGCGCAAGGCCTTGAGCATCCTGCTGCGCAACCTGTGCATGGCCATCCCGGACGGGTCGACCGTGCGGATTCCCCGGCTGGACGATTTCCTGCCGCCGGGCCATGAGGAGTTCCGCGAGCAGATGATGTTGCCGGTGGCATCACGCCCGGTGGGAGACCCGTCCTTCCTGCGCAACGCCCAGCGTGCCGCACGGCTCAGCGACTCCTGGCTGGGACTGGTGCGCTACGCCGCGGCCTATCTGGTCAAGCGCGGCGCCGACCTCGTGGTGCGCTAGCGCCACCGCCCCGATTGGCGTAGCATGGGCGTTCCCCGCGAGATCCACCCTGCAAGTGAGGTTGCCATGGAACTGGTTCTGGATGGACATGGCCTGAGCATCGAGGATGTGGCTCAGGTGGCCCGTGCGGGCCAGAAGATTCGCCTGCACCCTGAAGCGGAGCAGCGCATCCGCACCTGCCGCGCCATGCTGGAGCGCAAGCTCGAGGCGGGTGAGGTGATGTACGGCATCAACACCGGCATCGGGGAGTTCTCGGAGACGCGCCTGCACGGCGACGAGATCAAGGACTTCCAGCGCTATCTCGTCTACAACCACGCGGCCGGGATCGGTGAGCCGGCGCCGCAGGAGTACGTCCGCGCCGCCATGCTGTCGCGTATCAACGTCCACGCACATGGCCGCTCCGGGCTGCGTCTGGAGGCCACGCAGCACTACGTGGAGATGCTCAACCGGGGCGTCACGCCGTACGCCTGCCAGAAGGGGTCGGTGGGCGCCTGCGGCGACCTGGCTCCCATGGCGCAGATTGCTCTGGCCGCCATCGGCGAGGGCCAGGCATGGTTCGACGGGCAACTGTTGCCGGGGCGTGAGGCGCTGCAGAAGGCGGGGATGGAGCCGCTGCTGCTGGAGGCGCGGGATGGGCTGGCGCTGATCAACGGTTCCAACTTCATCAGCGGCATGAACTCGCTGCATCTGCACGACACCGATGGCTGGTTGCGACAGGCGGAGATCGCGGCGGCCATGACACTGGAGGCGCTCAACGCCAACCTGCGTCCGTACGAGAGCAAGCTGCACGAGGAGCGCGGCTTCCCGGGCTCCGTGCGCAGCGCTGCCGCCATTCGCCGCTGCATCGAGGGCAGTGAGATCGAGCAGGCCACCAAGCGCGTGCAGGATGCCTACTCCATGCGCAGCACGCCGCAGGTCATCGGTGCGGCACACGACGCTCTGGCCTATGCGCGCACACAGGCGGAGATCGAACTCAACGGCGTGGGCGACAACCCCATCTTCCTGGCCGAGGAGGACCTGGTCCTCACCGGAGCCAACTTCCAGGGCACGCCGGTGTCGCTGCCCATGGAGATGGTGGGAACGTCGGTCACCATGATCTCGGTGCTCTCCGAGCGTCGGCTGAATCGCCTGCTCAACCCCGCGCTTTCCGTGGGGCTGCCGGCGTTCCTCACCGAGAAGCCGGGGCTGTTCAGCGGCCTCATGCTGAGCCAGTACACCGCCGGTGCGCTCATCGTGGAGCAGCGCATGCTGTCCGCGCCGGCGGCGTGCGCCTCCATCCCGGCCGCTGCCGATCAGGAGGACTTCGTCAGCATGGGCATGAACACCGCCCTGCAGAACGCGCAGATCCTGAAGAACGCCTACGGCGTTCTGGGCATCGAGTTCCTGGCTGCGGCGCAGGCACTGGACATCCGCGGCCACAGGATGGGTCGCGGCGTGGCGGCGGCTCATGCGGTGATCCGCAAGCACGTGGAGCACCTGGGAGAGGACCGGCCGCTGCATACGGACCACACGACCATGGCAGCGGTGGTGGAGTCCGGTGAGATCCTCGACGCCGTGGAAGCGGTGGTGGGTTCCCTGGCAACTAACGCCTAGCGATCCGGGCGGCGGATCCGGTGGATTCGCCGCGTCAGGAGAGGGTGGCGTAGCCACTCCGCTCGTTCGGCACGTTGCAGCGCGGCGGGGAAGGCCACGCCGGGCGGATACTCCAGCTGTGCCGCGGCCAGGTCGTCGGCGCGCAGCCCGGTTGGCGGCGGGCCGCCGCGGCGTTCCCATTGCTCCACCTGCCGGAACCGATCCACCAGCTGCGGTCGCGCCACACCCCCCGGAAGCGGTCCGCGGTGGCGCTGGAACAGGATCAGCTCGCCGGTCAGCTGACGTTCTTCTTGTGACGGTTGCGTGAGGATCTCGTCCAGGTGAATGGCGACCCAGCGTGCGCCGCGTGCAACGAAGTGCCCGCGGTCCTGGACGAACAGGCCGATCTCGTGCAACACCGCCGCAACGGCCAGAGCGCGCAGAGCGGCAGCGTCCGCCTCCGTGGCCGCGGCGCGCACCAGACGGGCCAGGCGCAGGCCGTGCTGCAGGATGGCCTCGGGCGCCCTGCCTCGCGGCACCGCGCGCCGCCATGCCTGCACCGCGGCTTCTACTTCAGGAACTGTTCTAGCCAACCCAGGACCGTCTCATTCCAGAGTTTCATGTTCTTGGGCTTGAGCACCCAGTGGTTGGCGCCGGGGAAGTAGAGCAGCCTGGACTCGATGCCGCGGCGCTGCAGGGCGGTGAAAGCTCCCAGGCCCTCGGTGTCCGGCACGCGGTAGTCCTTGCCGCCGTGGATCACCAGCATGGGGGTCTTCCAGTTCTCGACGTAGGTCGCGGGGCTCCACTTGCGGTAATTCTCCGGCGCCTGCCACGGCGGGCCGCCCATGTCCCACTCGGGGAACCAGAGCTCCTCCGTGGCGTAGTAGAAGCTCTTCAGGTCGAACAGGCCGTCGTGGTTCACCAGACACTGGAAGCGATCCGTGTGTCCCTCGATCCAGTTGACCATGTAGCCACCGTAGGAGGCGCCGGCGGCGCACAGACGGCCCGGGTCGATCCAGTCCCGGGTCTTCAGGACGTGATCCAGCCCCTTCATCAGGTCCTCGTACGGTTTGCCACCCCAGTCCTGGTTGATGGAGTCGGTGAATTCCTGGCCGTAGCCCGTGGAGCCGTGGAAGTCCACCAACAGCGTTGCGTAGCCCGCGCCGGTGTACATCTGCGGATTCCAGCGATAGTGGAAATGGTTCAGCGAGGAGCCTTGCGGCCCGCCGTGAATGACATAGACCAGCGGGTATTTCACGCCGGACCGGAAGCCGGCGGGCTTGAGGAACCAGCCGTGCACGCGGTCACCGTCGGCGCCCTGGAACCACACCTCCTCGGGTTGCGGCAGTTCCAGCGCCGCGACCTGGTCGGCGTTGACGTCGGTGAGCTGCCGCGGGTCGCTGCCGTCGGCGGCCGCGCTCCAGAGTTCCGCGGGCGTGACGAACGAGTCGTGCGCATAGACGATGCGCCCGTCGGGCAGCTCGGACACACCGCCGTGGAAGCCGTCACCGCGCAATTCCCGGGGCACCCCGCCGTCCAGTCCCAGGCGGAAGATCTTGCGGTGTCCCTGGTCATTGGCGGTGATGAGCAGAGAGCGCGAGTCGGCGCTCCACGAGATGCCGCCGGCGGATCGGTCCCACTCCTCGGTGAGCGATCGCCGCCGGCCGGTCTCCGGGTCGTAGAGCATCACCTGGTAGCGGTCCGACTCATAGTCCGGCCGCGACATGGCCAGGTAAGCCAGGTGCTTGCCGTCGGGCGAGAAGGTGGGCGATGTGTCCCAGGCCCGGTTGTCGGGGGTGATGCGCACTGCATCGCCACCGGCGACGGCGACGCGGAACAGGTCGTAGTCGGTGTGGCGCTCAGGGTTCGCGGCGGTCTTGGCGGCATAGACGATGCCGTCGCTGGTGGGCGTCCAGACGTAGTCCTCGCGGCCGCCGAACGGCATGGTGGGGCAGTCCGCGTCCACGCCCTGCATCAGGTCCACCGGTTCGCCCTTGCCGTCGCTGTTGATGACGAAGACGTGATTGCGCTTGCCGTCCTCCCAGGTGTCCCAGTGCCGATACAGAAGATGATCGAACACCATGGCCTGGAGGCCCGACTCCTCCTTCTCCTCGTCACGCTTCGAGGTGCACTCCAGGTCGTCACAGTCCACATACACGGCAGCCGAGAACGCCAGTCGCCTTCCGTCGGGCGACCAGCGCACTGACTCCACATCCACGGGCAGATCGGTGAGCTGCCGGGCTTCGCCCCCCTCGATGGAGAGCTCCCATATCTGCGAGGAACCCGAGCGCGACGAGACAAAGGCGATCTTCCTCGATCCCGGATGCCAGCTGGCGCCCGAGTCCGATGACTCGTGCGTGGTGAGTTGCCGCAGCGTCGAGCCGTCCGCCGAGACCATCCACAGGTCCGAGAGGCTCTTGTTCTTCTCCAGCGAATAGGTGCGCTGCGTGAACACCAGCCGGCGCCCGTCCGGCGAAGGCACGGGTCCCGACACCCGCTCCATCCCGATGAGATCGTCGAACCCCAACGGATGCGTCTCCGCCAGAGCCCCACCCGTCATCATCGACGCCACGAGAACCATTCCAGCCAGCCGTGTGCGCATGTTCCCCTCCTTCGGACGTCCCATCATAACTGTGTTCCCTGACAGATGCCGGCCGAGTCGGGACTCAGCCGTGGCCCGCGTCGTGGACGGCCTCCTCGTCCATGCCCAGCAGGTGGCCGATCTCGTGTCGCACCGTGATGCCGATCTCGTGGACCAGTTCCTGGCGGGTGCGGCAGACGTTCTCCAGGTTGCGCTGGAAGATGAGGATGCGTGGCGGCAGGTCGGCGTGGTCGAAGCTGCGGTCGGTGAGGGGCGTGCCCAGGAACAGGCCGAGGATGAGCGGCGAGATTCCCTGGTCGCGCGCCAGTTGATCCGAGGGGTAGGCCTCCACGGCCAGTTCGGCGTTCTTCAGGTGCCGGCGGAAGCGGTCCGGGATGCCGGCCAGCGCGGTCTCCACGTGGCGCTCGAACTCCTCGTCGGTGAACCGCTCGGGGACGAAGCAGTCCTCGGGGGCCAGGCGGGCCGCCTCCTGGAATGCCTCCACCGCCTGTTCGTGCTGTCCGCGGCGGTCCAGGACCAGCGCCCGCAGCCAGTGCGTTTGTGCCTGTTCGGCGTCGAGCTCGCCGGCCTCGGCCAGGGTCCTCGCCGCGCCGTCGAGGTCCAGGGCCTCCAGTTGCATCCCGGCCAGTTCTGTCGCCAGATCCGCGTCGTCGGGCTGGTGGCGGCGCGCCTTGCGCAATTCCTTCACCGCCGCGTGAGGGTCCTCCTTGAACAGCCAGGCGCGGCCACGCAGCGAGTGCGCGGCGGCGCGATAGGTAGGCTCGGAGAACAATCTGCGCGGCGAGCGCAGCACCTCGAGCGCGTCGTCCGGGTAGCCCAGATGATCCACCAGCAGCGCTGCGAGGTCCAGGTGCGCCTCGCCCAGGGCCGGATCGCGCTCGATGGCCTGCTGCATCGACTCGGTGGCCTGCTGGAACTTGCCCAATCCCCACAGGGCGAGCCCATGGGCATGCAGCAACGCCGCGTCCTCGGGGTAGCGTCGGCGGGCCCCGTTGCTCAGCGCCAGTGCGCCCTCCAGGTCGCCCTCCTGGTAGAGGCGGTCGAAGGCCTCCAGTGCCTCCGCCGCGGACTCTTTCTTTCGTATCCTCGAGGGCATGGCATCAATGTACTGGATTTGTCCGTGGCTTGCCGGGCTGCTATTCTCCCGGGACGAACTTCGGCCGCACGTGGGTATCCACGGAAAGGGGGAACATGTCGACACGCAAGCCACGTCCCCCTGCCCGGCGGGCGAAGAGACAGGCGGGCCAGCTGGGCCACGGCATCCACCACGCCATCGAGGACGAGATCAGGCGACGCATGGAGGCCAGTCCCGGGGGCCATCTGGTGGCCCACCGCCTGGGTCAGCTGAGCCTGCGCCTGGAGGTGGACCTGCAGGACCCGGAGGCCGGCGCCGAGAAGCTCTCGGCCGAGCTCGAACGGGCCGTGGCGTGCTTCGTCGAGGATGCAGTGCAGGCGGAGGCCGCGTTCCGTCCGGGGCGCGCGTTCTGCCATCGCTGCGAGAGCGCCGATTGTCGGCATGCGTTGCCGCCGCAGCCGCGCGCGGTGTTCGCCGGCTACACCCCCACCGGCCTGCCGCGCTGGAGCGACTTCCCGCAGTTCTGTCTGGACCGGCGCCACGAGCAGATCGATCGCCTCTACGACGCTCGCCCGGCCATCCTGACGCTGGAGGTGGAAGGCCACGACCTCAACGCCGACCTGCTGCCGGAGTTTCATCGCGCGGCGCGCCACCATGACGTGCCCGGCCAGGTGTGCGCGGGGCTGTTTCCCCTGCGCGGCGCAGGCGAACCCATCGCCCTGACGTTCCAGGCGGTGGTGACGCGCCGGCCGCGCGGCCGACGGCACGTCGGCCTCAATGTCATCGGTGGCGGTCCGTTGGGGGAGACCGCCCTGGCCGAGACCACGCCCGAGGAGAAGCCGTGGCGAGCGGCCGTGCTGTGGGCCCAGGCTCAGTTCGAGGCGATCAGCAAGCAGGCCGGCAGGTGCGCCTCCACGTCGGAGCCCATGTTCCTGCGCCGGGTGCACGGGGTGCTGCAGGGATTGGCGCGACGCATCGAGCGCGACACGCGCGGCCGCAGCCGCCGCACGCGCCATGCGCAGAAGCGCCATCTGAGTGGTGAGCGTCCCACGCGCAAGGCCATCGATGATCTGCGCAGGGCCGGCGAGGAGGCCTGCCTGCGCGACGACCGCAACGACACCCTGGTGATCCTCGGCGGCAGGGGGCGGACGCACTTCTTCGCTCCCGAGGGCCGCCTGGTCTCGTCGGTGCACTACCCCAAGGAGACCGTGGAGAAGAAGATCCGCATGGGGTTATGGAAGCCCGCAGCCGCGCACGAGCTGGCGGCGTTGAAGGCGTGCGTCGAGGAGAGCACCGGCGAGTGAGCAACGGACCCTCCCTCCTCACCCGGCTGGGACGCCTGGGACCGGGACTCGCCATCGCCGCCACCGGCGTCGGCGCCGGCGATCTCATCGCGGCCAGCATTGCCGGGCGGGATTACGGCATGGCGCTGGCCTGGGCGGTGGTCCTGGGCGCGGTGCTCAAGTACGTCCTGAACGAGGGCATTGCGCGCTGGCAGCTCAGCGAGGATCAGTCCGTGCTCTCGGCGGTGGTGCAGCGCTTCCCGCGCTGGATTACCTGGTACCTGGCCGTCTACTTTCTGTTCTGGACGGCCGCGGTGGCGGCGGCCCTCGCCGCCGCATGCGGCATCGCGGCGGCCGCTCTCTGGCCCATCATGGGGTCCACCGCGTGGGGCATCCTGCACGCGCTCATCGCC
>SMVA01411851.1_pt1 | contig 11930 bp, 28 predicted proteins | sample 2456451 | NCBI WGS metagenome assembly SMVA01 (sample SAMN11095933, study PRJNA526329) | marine sediment metagenome | biome: Marine sediment; feature: Surficial sediment; material: Deep marine sediment; isolation source: Hadal surficial sediment | place: Pacific Ocean | collected 2014-05 | depth...
CATAGAAACCAAGGCCAGGGAGATACTTGTAATGCGTGAACCAGATGCGCTTCTTCATCAGCTCGTCGTCGTGTATCCAGTTCCGGCGCACTGCCAGCACTTCACGAGACTCTGATTCGACTGTGACGATGTACGGAGGCGCTATGTCCGAGTCTTCGTCCCAGGGCATGTGGTAATCGATGTGGTACTCAAGAATGGTGTAGATCGTGTCGTCGTAATGCTGCTGTGGGCTGCGATCGTCAGCCACGTCCTCCATGTCGTACCTGGAGAAGCTGGTGTTCTTGTCCACCAGGATCTGCGGTGTCGGCTCCAGCCTGGCATCTGCGATAAAGGATCCCGCCGCCTGGGCCCGGAACACATCGTTCTCCGGCATCTCGTACTTGTGACAGTACCGCGGAGCATTTGCCAAGGTCCGCGCATGATACGGGACGATGAAATCCTCGGCAGTCACAAAACGGCTGGTCGTCATGCCGGTGATGGGATCGATGTACACCTTCTTGAAGGCCGAACCTGACAGAGGAAGGTAGAACAGCATCTGATCCGTGGACCAGAAGTATTCTTCATCGGCCTCGGTGAGCTGGTAGTTCATGTAGTCCTCAAGGCGCTCGCCTTGCGCTACCTTCTCCTCGGTCGCTTCACCAACGATGTAAGACTTTACCGGGCCCTGCGGCGGGAAGAACTCCTCGATCGCTCGTGCCTGGAACTGCGTCACCGCTTCAGCGATCAAGGGATGTTGGACAGTGGCCGCGCCTTTGAATGGCACGTCCGAGGCTGGCTCGTCGGTCAGGCCCATGAGCCTGAGTCCATCAGTCAGCCGATTGAAGTGTTCCTCGCGAACCTGCTCATCGATCTCGTAATACTCGATCAGCTCATCCGCGATACCAATACGTTCCTGGGGAGACAGCTCCTCGGCCAGGTTGTCATTCCAGCCCTCCGGAGACTCCTCGTCATGATTGACATCGGCATACTCCGCGATCTCACCCTTCGGGATGACCGAGATGGTGCCATCGTCGTTGTGCCGAATGATGTTCTTCTCGGTGACCTGTTCGGTCTCCGTGAAGGTCGGCATTGGCCGCATAGTTGATAATAGATCTGCTCTGACAGCCATGTCAGGATCCTTTTACTTCACTGGCGGCGAAGATAAGGAAATTCTATCTGAAAGTGATCAACCAGCCAAGCGATGGATAATCCAAACCGCCATTCTTGGTCGAACTACCTCCGGTGCTGGCATGTTCCCACAAAATCTGATCAGGCATCCACTTCCACCAGCGTTCAGGAGTGTGGAAGCCCACATGCAAAGCGAATGTGAGATTGCTGTCCCAGGCCGGCCCCTGATTCTTCCAGTAGGCCGCGCCAAAAGCAATCTCGAACCAGTTCACCTGGAACACCCGCTTCGCATGAATGCCGATGTTGGTCGAGCCGTTACCTCGCGGACAATCGTCCTGGTCACGACATTGCAGCTCGGTGTACAGCCCCAGGCCGATGTCGTACTTGCCGGCGAATCGCTCGACGATGGTGATTGCTGAGCCGTTGTACTTGTTGCCGGCGACAAACATGCTCTCCGGCGCAACCCTCACAAAGGTCTCGGCAGCGCCAGCGTCTTCATGACAGGCAGCCCACAGCAGCAACACCACGAAGCCGGCAATGATCCAGGTGGTTGGCCTCTTGAAGTCCACGCCACGCCATTTCATTTCCGATTGCTCCGCTTGGAAGCCCTGGCGATCTTGCGCCGCCTACGATTCTGGCTTTTGTTCTTTTGGAGCCAGGCGGCATCAACCGAGCCACCTGACCTGAGCTGATTGCGTGACTTGTTGCTGCCCTGCTTAGCCACTAACTTTGTTCTTGACCCAGGTCCCTGCTGCCTTTGCGCCCTTGATGATGAGCCCACCAACCTTGCTCAGGCTGGGGAACAGATTGACCAGCACCAGGCTGGCTACGAATCCTATCGATACATCCCATAGTTGAATATCGAACATGATGTGTCCTCCATACTTACGGCTTAATTAAGCCTGAACTATGCGGCGATCGAATGCTACCTCAATCATCATCGCTGTGAAAGTCTCCGAAGTACCGCTTGTTGAGCCAGCTATTAAACCATCGCTGGCACCACAGCACCTGTTCACGAGTCATGTCCGACCAGATAGCTCGAATATCTGTGCCAGCGAAAGCATCCTCCTCATCCAGACCATCGCTGTAAATAAGAACTACAGTTTTGATGTCGCCACGCTCCGCCTGCTGAAGTGCATGTCGAAGCACTCGCACAGCGTTGTACGCACCAACTGGCAACTCGCGAATCTTTTCCTCTTTCAACACTTTACGCACCATAGAACTTCCTCGGCTGGCTGAATAGCGCCAGCTCATCGTCTTTCTCGTCGTCAGGTAGCGAGATCAGGCCCATGCGCCGGATGTAGGCGAGCAGCATCACCACGCAGTCCACCAGGTCGTCATGCTCACCGACCGGGAAGGTCGCGCACTGGTTGATGACCTCGTAGGCCCAGTTCCTGGGGATGTACCACAGCCGGCCATCCTTGAGGATCTGCGCAACCATGTGAGCCCGGAAGATCTTGTCGTTGGTGCCCGGCTTCACGCCTCGAACTGAGATGCCGGCTCTGCGCAGCTCCTGGAGCAGCGAGTGTCCGCTGGCCTTCTTCTCGATCAGCGTCCAGTCAGGATTCCATTCGGTGTTGTGCCCGATCGCCTCAGTCTTGAGATCCGGGAACTCCACCTTGTCATTGAATCGCTCCAGCAGCAGCGCGTGGACCGTGGTGTCGATCTCCCGGCCTGTCGTTGAATACTCGAACAGGCCCACCGTGATCCTGGCCGAGCAGTCATTCTCCTCATCGGTCTCGAACGCAGTGTCGTACACCGAGATGATCTCGGTGAAATCTGGGTACGGCATCGGCTTGCCGGCATCTGGATGATCCTGCGGGTAGCACCACTGCTGCCACCACTTCTTCTTCAGGATCAGGCCGCCACCGGAGGTCGGATCCTGGTTGAACTGGGCACTGTAGTCCCGAACGGACATTGCCTTGGTCTCGGCCTTCCTCTCCTCGTTGCCAAAGCGTTCCGGATTCAGCAGCTCGCCCTTCTTGGTCCTGGGATCCTCGAAGATCGGGCCCTTACTGGTCTGGTGGCCTACGCCTTTGTTGAAGAAGGTGATGCACTTCCTGGCCGGGTCGAACTCCATCGGCAGCATCAGCACTTCCCATCGCTCATCCTCGGTGGCCAGGATGTGACCAAACAGGTCGGCGTCATGCGATCGTTGCCCGATCAGCACCTTCTGGCCTGTGGTTGGATCATTGAGCCGTGACCGCAGGCTGTTGTCCCAGGTCGAGAGCGTGTTGTGACGGATGGTGTCCGAGTACACGTCCGTCATGTTGTGCGGGTCATCGATGACGATCTTGTCGCCGCCCTCGCCGGTCGCCTTACCCAGGATGGAGCCAGAGATGCGATGGCCGCCATGGTTGTTGACGTAGCGATTCTTCCTGTTGTCCGCGGGATCCAGGTAGAAGGTGCCGCCATACCGTTCCTTGAACCAGGCTGACTCGATCAGCCGGCGAGACTTTACTGCATCTCGGATAGCCAGTTCCTGGGCATAGGAAGCGAACAAGAACTGCACCCCAGGATCCAGCAGCCACTCCCACACTGGCCACAGCACACTCGCGGTCAGGCTCTTGGTCTGCCGCGGTGGGATGTTGATCATGAGATTGCGAATGTCACCGAACGTGACATAGGCGAGGTGATCGCAGATCGCGTCCAGGTGCCAGTTATTTCTGAATGGCTTTGGCTCTACGATCGGCCAAGCTGCCGCAACGAACTCTCTCAGATCTCGCCGTAAGAACTCGGCTTGGGCTTGCGTCAGCGATTCTGCTACTGCTTCCTGGACCGTTAGTGCGTCTGCGACCACCTCAGAAATTCTCTTTGAAATGGGTCAGTAGTAGTTCGTCAATCTGCTCCACCTCGACTGCTATTCCCTCGCCCTCAGAGTTTGATAACCAGAGACTGCCATCTTCACAAACCGTGATTCTCATAGTGCCAAAGCGGATCTCTACTTCGACCACCATTAGAGATTCCCGGCGCTGAGCCCCTTGTACTGCTTCAGCAAAGTCTCCCAGGGCCAGCGCAGATCGAGGACCAGTCCATCCTTGCCATTGTCGAGCTTGGTCAGCCGGCCTGATGTGCTGATGTCCATGCCAGCGTCAGTCTTGGCTGTGAAGCGGATCATGTTGTACTTATTCCTGGGCCAAACATGGAACACGATACCCAGGCAAAGAACTGATTCGCCATCATTATCACGCAGGAAGATCCAGGTATGCGGACGCAATGCCGGCGCATGGAGCTGCTTGCGGTTGGCGATCAGGCGGATCCGAAGCCGCCTGGCTGCCTTCTCCAGGTTTTCTTCGTTGTACTCAGGCATCACATATCGTGCTTGTTGCGATGGTGCGCTGGCCGCTCCCTCGACATATGGGGATTGCCTGGTTTCTTGCCATGCGGATTGCCTGGCTTGTGCTTCTTCTTCGAGCGCCCGGCAACACTCATCGCGATTGCGACAGCTTGATCTTGCGGTCTGCCCGTTTGCACCAGCTCACTGATATTCGAGCTTACAGCCTTGTTACTACTACCCTTTTTGAGTGGCATGCTTGCATCCTCCAGGCGGCAAAGGATAGATGGCTGGATAGTCAGCACTCTGAGGGCAGCGTCTCTCCCTCGTCATCGTGTACCTGATTCTATCGCGCCATACGTCTATGGCTCAGCCACCGTCTGGATATTCTATTCTCCCTGGAGCGGCACATCAAACCAATCGAATCGCAGATACTGGTACGAATACTCCCAGCGTTGCAGGATGCGTAGGGTCTTGCCCTTTTCCTCGTACAGTGTTGGATCGCCGGGACGCAGCACAAAGCGCAGGTCACCTTGCAATGGCGCGATGTTGCCACGCTCCGCTGTCTGTCTGTCAGGATTCTCAGCCATCTTCGTATTTCACCATTGCCTGAGCGTAATGCTCGAAGTCGTTCGGCAAGTTCTTGTCACTGGGGCCCAGCTCCCGATGAATGTTGCGCTCGTAAGCCAGGCAGACACCACCGAGCGGCTGCCAGCCCTGCTCGATATTGTCGAAGACAGCATCAACCAGGGCCCCGCCGTTACAAGCCACGATCACGGTGTAGTCAACAATCTTCTTCATCGCTTGAAAAATGCTTTGAGGGATTTCTTCATCATCCTGTTCGCCCACTCGTAGGACGGGGCCTTGCGACCCTTCTTCGCTGCACTAACCGCTACCGTGTGCATCTTCTCCGCCTCCTCCCAGGTACAACACCGTGTCTGGTAATCGTCGTTATGCTCGCCACCGAAGATCATGGTCTCGAACAATATCGGCGGACCTTCTCCCCAGCCATGGTCAAGGCCCATAAACACCGTGGACACACGAATGCCTTCAACCATGGTCACCCCGACATGCCGGTCTGCGACTTTCATCCACCGACCCCACTTGAGCAGATCTGGCTCCGGCACCGGGATGTGATCCACCAGGATGTACTTGCCGGTGAGATTCTCCAGATCATACTCAAACGACTCGCAATCAAACGGTGCAGGGAACAGCGGTATGACGTTATCGTTCATGCGATGTGCTGGACGCAGTACCAGAAGCTGAGGCCCATATCGCGACACTCGCCCCACTGGAATATCCCCCAGCCTACTGACGCTGCCACCAGCAGCACCAGGCACCAGATCTGAATCTTAATCCAGATCCTATCCGAGGACATCATCTGCCCCTGTTGTGCCGATTGTGGATCCGGTTATAGTTTCGGACGTTCGCTGGATCGCCAGGGACCGCGCCCCGCTTCTCCTCCTCGACTTCCTTGATGATGCGACGAAGGACGACGCTCTCGATGTCTTTCCGTTCAACGATCGATTTATTCTGCTCAGCCATTGGCTATCCTCTACCTAACCACTACCTAACCTGAACGGCCCTGCCAGGTTACCCATAGCCAGTATACGTTGAAGCACCTGGGGCATTGGTGGACCTGCCGGAACTCTCCCGGCCTGTCGTGCCACTGGAGATGACACTGGCAACATTGCATGAGCCCTGGTCTCATGAACCATCGGTACTCCGGGGCGCTACTCCCGAATCCTCACCTCCAGGCGCTTCCTTATTGCAGGCAGGGCACTTACGATTGGCCGGGAAGATCATCATATTGATCTGTGAGTATAGCCATCCACCGACGCATACCAGTCCGTCAGCTCCAGGACATTCACTCATTTCCAGCCTTCCATCCAGTCAGGCTCCAGGTACGCTGGCACCTTGTCGAGGCCACCATACTTCGGCACGATCACCTGGTCGAAGTACACGTTCTTCGCCTCGCGCTGTTCCGCGGTCGGCTTGCGATGGTCGATGCTGCCCTTGGCCAGGATTGTTTCAGCCTGCTCCAGGCTCATCTCGCTCATGCGCGTCGTCGCTTCCTGGCAACCTGTATGGTGCGAACGCTGCCAAGGCTGATGGCCATCCTGGCCTGGAAACTATCGAGCTGCCTGGCGCGTCTCATTTTCTGCGTCGTGGTTCGCTTGTTCCAGTAAATCAACGCCACATCACAGGTTTTACAGACTCCCTCATCTGAGATGTGATGCGTCTTCTCGGTACGAGGGCATAGAACACATCCTTTTAACTTTCTCATCGTCGTTCTCCTATTTTAGAGGTCGCTTGTGCGACCGCTTGTCTTCATTGCATCCTTTATTGGCTTGAACGCCAGCTTCATGGCCCAGTCGATGTGATCGACGCAGATCCAGCACTCCAGTCCGATCATCACTGGAGCCAGCGCGTCACAATCCGGGTGCTGGCAACGCTCTTTGCGCTCCAGCGCGAGTCCTAGTGGCTTATCCATGATCAATGTTTTTCTCCGCTCGCCGGCATGCCAGTGAACTCGACGGTCAAACCGTACTTTTCGGCAATGGCGAAGCGGCCCTTCACCAGCTTGTGCGCTTGGTCGAAAACTGCCTCATCACCGAGCGCCAGTTCGATCGCATCCAGGAGCGTAGCCCAGTCATGAAACAGGCCCTCGAAGTCAACAGGCTCTACCCATGCGACGATGGGCTCATGGCCAAGATCTTTGGTCGCGGCCAACAGCTTCGCCACCTGATCCCTTTCCACACCTTTGAAGATCACATCCATGCCTCCTACTCCTCTCCGATATACTCTCCGCAGTGCGGACAGTCGAATCCTGGCTGCTGTTGTTCAGCGAAATCCAGGATCCCTACCCTGCAAGTGGGGCAAAATGCCACCGGCAAGATTCCTATGTAACCTTCACTCCCGCCCTCCGTGTCGAGATCGAACGGGCCTCCACAAATACTGCACTCGCGAAGCCCAGCCGATGGCCTGTCTTCCAAGTCTCTGACATCTCCCTTGTCAGGCTTGCTTCGTCTTGTCATCGGCAGGCCGCAGCTTCTCGTACTCGTCACCGAACATCTTGCTCAGGCCCTCGTTCAGTCTGAGCCCTGGATCATACGGAATGCTCGCGCCTTCCGGCTTGGCCTGAGCCAGGCCGAAGCCTCCGGTCAGATCATGGTGCGCGGCATCGTGCAGCAGGATCGGATGCTTGATGCTTTTCACCGTTACGCCATCATCGCTCGCCGGCACCGCTGCCAACACAGCAGCACCGATGAAACTCTGAATGAATCCTCGTCTATCCATCGAGATACCTCGCCAGGCCATAGGTCTTGTGCGTGTACACGTTAGCGTGAGCCTTGTCCAACACGTTCCTGGCCGCAATCTCCTTCGTCTGCATCATCGACCTGGCAAGCGCCTTCGCATATCGCTGGCCGAGGTCAATACCGTACTGAGGCTCGTCCATCGTCTCCTCGACGATCTTCCAGCCTTCAGGGAATGGAGCCTCTGCCGGCACCAGTGCCTTCGGTGCCAGGGCCAAAGCCACGGCACCCATTGAGCCAAGCAGGAAGTTACGCCTGTTCATTTTACGTGACCGTCACACTGGCATTCTCGACCGGACCTGGCGGAGTCGTGTCTGGGATGTTGAATGGCAATTCAACCTCAGCACCTCGCTTGTCCTCAAGATCCACGGCAACCAGCCGGCACAGGTAATCACCAGGCGACAGATCAGGAATCAGATGGTCGAGCTTCGGTGGCGGGACAATCTCCAGGGGTGAATAGGGCCCACCGGCAACAGCCAAGGCCACCTCGACATGCTTAACGTCTGCTGGATCCATCGGCAAGCCGCTCGCCCGAACAGTCGGTAATTCCCACCTTGCTGTCGCATCTCCCATTTCGTTCTCCTAATTAGTTGAATCCATTGATAAATTTACGCATTGCGTGTTCTGATCCCAGCTCCCCATTAACCATCATTATGACGCCCAGGGCCATTGCCGGATGGCTTTCGGTATCAGGATGCTTTTTCAAATCGCTACACATCGACGCCATCGCATCGCCCAGTTTGCCGCGATCCACATATTCAAGCGCCCGTTGCTTGCACCACTCAAGATGTTCGGCCCTGGTTTTCGAGACGGTCTGGTGAGCGAATCGTCGTTCCTGGGACTTGGATTGCGGATCAATCATGAATCTCTACGCTCGCATTCTCGACTGGGCCTGGTGGATCCTTCTTGCAGAACCATCCGAACTTTCGACACCACCAGCTACGAGATTTCGACCAGAATCGTCGCCACCATCTCATGAACAGTCAGCTACAACCACTGGAGGTCTGACATTGCCGAACCAGATGACAGCCGCATTCGGCACCGCATAGCGCCCATTGACGGTCTGAGTCGGATCACACGGAGTTCCATTCGGCACCGTGCCCACACCCAGGAACACGTACTTATCCTCCTGCTTCACGATGTCCCAGACCAACAGATTGACAACCGTCAAGTCGCTCGGCGGCATCGGCACCAGCGGCGGAATAAGTTTGCTGACTTCGTTCGAGTGGTCGCTTTCCTGTACCGGATCTGCACTGTTGTAGGCTGTCGTCACGAACCAGTATGTCGTGCCTTCAGTCAGGTTCGGCACCGTGAATGTCGTCGTCGCAGGATCCGCGATGTCGATTGACACCGGATACGGACCTCCCTGCGTTGTACCCAGGTAGATCTTGTAGCCAGCCAGGTCAGTCAGCGGTGAGCCATCGGTATTCTGCGTCGGCGCGGACCAGCTAAGCTCCGCTTCGCCGGCATGCGTCAATTCAGCCATGAACACAAGGCTGAGGATCAGCCCGTACAGCATCAGGACTCTCGATCTGGGGATTCCAGTTGCTACAAACCGTCTCACATCAAAGCCTTTTCTGCGTCGGTGATCTCCCGATAGCTGCGCTCGAACACATCCTTGGGTGACCAGGACTCGTAACCGTCTTCGTACACGACCCTGTAACCAGGATCAGGCTCGATCTTGGTTTTAGGATCTGCCTGTGGCTCAGCCTTGATGATTTTCGTTCCGATGTATGTCTTAACCATGGCGGAATAGCTCCTCTTTGGTGGCGTAGATTGTCGGCACAGCGAAGACTTCAACGTCCATCTCCTCGGTGTAAGTGCTTTGATTCGGTGGCCACATTGGACCAGGCCCTTCGACCTGGAGGGCAGCGAAGCCCTGACTCATTGCGATAACAGAACAAGCCACCATCGCTTCCTCACCACCCGGCTCGACGCTGACTTCCTCGATTATCTCAAGATTGATCTCGCGGACGTTGTTCCAGGGCCATCGCTCATCCTCGGCACACACGAATAATCGATCTGGATCATCCTGGCGCGGACCAACCTGCATCTTTTTCTCGGTCTTGACCAGCGATTCGTATGCTCGGTGCATCAGCTCGCCAGGATCCATCAGCTTCCACGATTCAGGGTCATGGAAGTCGGTCTGCTCAAAGATCTGGACCTCCCAGGGCTTGGCCAGGTCCACTCCGTAGAAGTATTTTTCGGTGGCCTGCTCGTAGCGCCAGGTGCCGGTGTGCAGCAGGGAATCAGGCAGGAACTTTGGAGCCATGCGCGTAGCGATGGCGACTGTGGCCATGGCGCAGGCCAATCCCTCAAAAAACGCTCTCCTGGTGAGCTTCATCTGTGGCTACTACTCCAGAATCCCGGCCTTTCGTTCCAGCTCGTCGAGATACTTCCGACGCTCGGTCACCGGCTTGGGCGCTTCAGTTACCTCGTCAGATGGCTCAGGTGATTCAGCCTCCTCGACTTCCTCCGGCTCCTCGACCTCAGCTTCAGGTTCTGCGTATTGTTCCTCGAATCGTTTGCGTCTTGCCTCTCGCTTCGTGGCGACCTTGCATGAGATCGACGTAGGATCCTCACGACAGATTTCTTTGGCTGATCTGCTCGATGGCATGACTCAACTCACGTCTGCGAGGGGAAGTTACGGACCTTCTGCGACGGTGCCGGCGTAGCCCCAGTCTTCCTGGGTAATTTGCTACGCAGTCGATCAGGATCCTTCTCCGGTGTCTCGAACTCCTTGCACGGCTCGTAAGGAGGATTCTCAATCGCGGGCGTCTGGAAGCCCTTGCCCCTTGGGTCAGTCATGTGCTGTCTCCTTGGTCGGTGGCGGCGACTCGTCCTCATCTGGATCGCGAACAGTGTACTGGAAAGGTCCAACGAAGGGTATCTCGTCAGGTCCGTTCATCTTGATCTCAGGCCAGTCAGCCTCCTCACTGGTCAACACCAGGACGCAGTAATGATTGGCTTGATCGTCAGCATCCTGGATCACCTTCACCACTTTCACATCGGATGGGCAATCAGTCTGCACAAAGTCGTTGTTCTTGGCAGCCAGGATTGCTTCCAGGAGATCGATACCGAACTTAATTTTAGCCAGCTTCATCAGGAGGCTCAAACGCTGGTCGTGATGCCAGGGACATATGAAATAACTCGTCGAGCTTATCAAGCTCATCCTCGCTAACGCTCATGAAACACTTGCCGGCATCGGGCCCTGAGTTCTGCGGCATAATCGCCAGCAAACAGACAGTAGATACCTCGCCACTCTCCACCGCTTCGATGGCCGCCTTCAACTCAATGACAACTCTTTTGATCAGCTCAACAGACATGCAGCCCAGTATCTGGACTTGGGCCGGCTTGTTTTCCAGCTTGCTCTGAATGCGCTTGATGTCCAGGTTGGAAACTCCATCCTGGTTAGGGAGAATAATCTTCATTCCGCAGGTGGTTTTTCCAATGCTGCCGGCAATGTTCCATGCTCGATTGGCGGAGGTGGCTCAAGCGGCGGCAGGCCGGCACGTAACGTCGCCTTCTCTGCTCTGCCCTGATCCTCGGCTGCCCGACTGGCAGCGTTCCTCTCATCGCGCTCGTGGATCTTGACATCGATGGTCGCCTGGTCGTAGCCGATATGCTCAGCGAGCTGTCCCAGCACCGTCTTCTCCAGGTTCTGCTTCAGCTCCATAGCCTTGTTGATCATGGCGAGCCGTTCCGCTCTCTCGTCATTGCTTTTGGCATCGAGACGGTAGGTCATGCCAAACACGATGTTCACTGAAAATTCTACGTCACCACAGTCAATTTTGATGGGCATTTCTTATCCTCCAGGGAGCGGCATAATTCTTCGTGGGCAGCCCAGCATTCGTTTTTGATGTGCTGCTCGCAAGCAGGGCAGATTTCACAATCCTCGCACGACTTCTGCTTCGCGAATGGCTTGCCAATGTAGCACGTACAAACATCAGGGAAGTTTTCCTCGACGGTCTTCTTGCGCCAGGCCAGCCATCGCTCGTGTAACTCCCTCGGTGATCTACGCCTTCGGGAGTTCATGGTAGCCGCACAGGCCACAGAACAGGGTTTTGATGTCGTTCTTGTTGTACGAAGTCCTGCCGCATCTCAGGCACTCGATCGATCGACGATCATCGGATACCAGGAAGGTGATTTCGTTCTCTCTCCACGCGAGCTTCTTCAGAAAAGGGGCTGCCACCTCGCCAAACCATTTCTGAATGCGCGTAATTAACTTTGCC
>SMVA01003017.1_pt1 | contig 11929 bp, 12 predicted proteins | sample 2456451 | NCBI WGS metagenome assembly SMVA01 (sample SAMN11095933, study PRJNA526329) | marine sediment metagenome | biome: Marine sediment; feature: Surficial sediment; material: Deep marine sediment; isolation source: Hadal surficial sediment | place: Pacific Ocean | collected 2014-05 | depth...
AAGGTCGGCAAGAGCGTGTTCGACATCGCGGCTGCTGCTGTCGACCAAGCCGTCGATGCTTTCGAGGACGGCATCGATCTGTGCCTTGGTGTCCTGCAGGCCGTTTGTCATGTCCAACACATCCTGGGATACGGCGCTGAAATTGGTCAGGATGAACTCGACCCGCTGGGCGTTTTCTTCACTCAGCAGGTCTTCGACTCGAGCGTTCATCGTCTCGAGCATGGATTGAATTTGCTCGGCATTCTCATCGCTGAGGACTGCACTCACGGAGTTCGTGATCTCTTCAATCTTGGGCTTCATGAAGTCGAGTACCTCCGAAATCTTCGACATCGCGTCACCCGCCGCGCTGAGCAGATCCCCCTGCTCCTTACTTCGAATCAGGCTACCCGGTTGGAGGATCGCCTCTGAATCTCCCGCTCGGATGTTGACGACGAGGGCGGCCAAAAAGGACGGCGCGGTCGTCTCCGCCTCCGCGCTCTCCGGAATCGGCCAACCCTTGTCGATCTCGATCTCCACGCGGAAATTCGGGCCACCCGAATCCGCTTCTGGAGAACGCTCGATGCTCTCGATCAGGCCGATCTGGTAGCCCTCGAAGAGGATCTGGGTTCCGGGCTTCAGACCCATCACGTTGTCCCAGAGGATGTAATACCCGTCCGTGGATACGGCCATGCCAGAGAGGGCCGCGAACCACACAATCAGTGCAACCAGCATGGAGAGCACGAAGGCTCCCACCGCGATGTAGTTTCGGTTGTCCTCCTTCATCAATCCGAATCCTCGGTCTGGCCCATCAGTCGCCTCAGGTATTCGTCTGGATCCAGTTCCTCTTCCTCGAATCGCCGATTGAGAAGATTCTGGATCCGCTGGTTGCTGCTGTTTCGCACCTCGTCGACGGTCCCGACGGTCAAGATTTCACCCTTGTCCAGCACGGTGATTCGATCTGCGATGGTGAAGGCACTCTCGAGTTCGTGGGTGACGACGACGATCGTCATCTGCATGGCGTCTCGCAATTCGAGGATCAATTTGTCGAGCGCAGAAGAGACTACCGGATCCAGGCCCGCGGAGGGTTCGTCGAAGAATAGAAGCGCCGGATCCATGATCAGGGCCCGCGCGATTGCGACTCGTTTGATCATTCCGCCCGAGAGTTGGGACGGCATCAAATCCTCGAACTTGGCGAGGTCGACGACCTGGAGCTTCATGCGCGCCATGACTTCCATCGTCACCCGATCGAGTTCGGTGTGCTCGCGAAGGGGCAGGATGATGTTTTCCATCACCGTCATCGAGCTGAAGAGCGCTCCACCCTGAAAAGAGACACCGATCTTCCTGCACAACTCGTAGAGCTCCATCTGGCTGAGCTCACTCAACTCGTGTCCGAGCAGCTTGATCGAACCCGAGGTTGCCCTTTCCAACGCCATCAGGTGTCGGAGCAGGGTGCTCTTGCCCGACCCACTGCCGCCCATGATCACCATGATCTCGCCCTGCCGGATCGTCAGGCTCACTTCATTGAGGATCCGGCGCTCGCCGTAATGGGTGACGAGGTCGTTTACTTCTATCACTGGCTGCTGCGGGATCGGGGCTTGCGTCATGTCAACTCGTCGTCATGAATACGAAGACCATGTCCGTCAACACGATCGCGAGGATTCCGTGAACGACGGCCGATGTCGTCACCCGGCCGACACCTTCCGCGCCTCCTTTGACGGAAATTCCATTGATGACGGCAACGATCGTGATCAACACCGCAAAGATCAGGCTCTTCGTCAGTCCGTGGGCGAGGTCGTCGGCATCGATCGACGCGTTGACCTGTGTGAAGTACGCCCCGACGGTCGTGCCGATCTGCGGTGCAACGTATATCGCCGAACCGAGTAACGAAATCCCGATCGACCACAAGGTCAACGATGGAAGCACGATCATCATTCCCACCAGGGAGGGCACGACCATGTAGCGGACCGGATTGATGCCCATGACCTTGAGGGCGTCGATCTCTTGGCTGATCACCATCGTGCTGATACGCGCGGCGAGCGCGGAGCCCGACCGGCCTGCGACCAGAATGCCCGTGATCAACGGCCCGAACTCGCGGGTCACCGAAAGCGCCACCATCAAGATCACCTGATGTTGAGCGCCGAATTGCTCGAGGGAGTTGATGCCCTGCATGGAGAGCGTGATGCCAATTGCCACCGAGAGTATCGACACGATCGGAATGGCGTTGACCCCGATCACCATCATCTGGGCAAAGACCGGGTTGCTGCGAACCCTCTGGCCCACTCGGCGACCCATGATGAGCCAATAGAAGGATTCGAAGAAGAGGTGCGCACCAAAGCCGACCGCGTCGACGAATCGGGCTACGCCCCGTCCTACTGATTCGAGGAATTGTGCCGGCGAGCCGTGTTCTTCAGGTGCTGCCACGGATCCCTTCAGAAAGGGTCTTGTGAATCGTAAAGACCTTGTCTAGTCGCGCGAGTTCGAGTACCCGCAGCGCGGCCTCGTTCACGGCGACCAGCGCGAAACGCGTGCCCTGTTTCTTGGAGGCCTGAAACGCTTCTACGAGGCTCGCAACGCCAGAGCTGTCGATGTAACTGACCGCCGAGAGATCGACGAAGACGTCCTGCCCTCCTGCGACACACTGCAAGAGAACTTCCCGCGCCTTGGGGGAGTGCTCGAGATCCACATCGCCTTTGAAGGATACGACGATGCTTCCCTGCTCTTCTCTCACTGCGTGTTCCATCGGCTCCTCTAGCGGCGGACAATCAGTCGATTCGTCGCACCATTTTTAACAGATTTCCGCTTCCCGAGGCGGGCTTCAAGAATTCCACTTCGTCCATCACCCGGCGGATGAAGTGCGTGCCGAGCCCACCGGGTCGAATGTCGTCGAGGTTGCGCGGCTTGATCAGGCTAGGGTCGATCGCAGGCGCCTGATCTGCCAACGAGAAGACCAGGCGATCGCCCCGATGCTCGATTTCGATTTCGATGACGTTATCCGAATCTCCGCGATAGGCGTGGCGAATGATGTTCTGGCAGGCTTCGTCGATTGCGAGCACGATGTCCCCAGTGGATTTGGCGCTGCACCCGCAACCCTCCACAGCCTCTCGAATGGCGTCGCGGGTCCTCTTGAGTTCTGACGCCCGCGCCGGAAAACGCAGCTGAAGCAACCGTTTGGACTGGTATTCAGGCATCAGCGAGACCGCGCCTCGTCCGAGACCGCCAGTAGTGTGAGATCGTCTTTGAGGGTGAGCTGGCTGACGCTGTCGACGATGGCCGCCACGCGGTCCGCGAGTGGCTCGCTGGCGAATTTCGACGCCAGCGCTTCGAATCCCTCGCGTCCGAGCTGGTTGCCCGACGGTGTTTCGGCCTCCGTGAGGCCATCCGAGAAGATGTAGAGCGAGCCGCCGCGCAGATCCAGTTCTGCCTCCGGGATCTCGATACCGGGCATGATGCCGAGTGGCGGCGCTCCGGCTTCGAAGATCGAGAAGCGGCCCTTCGTGTGACAGACGGGCGGCTCGTGGCCCGCGTTTGCAATGCAGATCACGCCGGATTTTGGGTCGTAGATGCCCGCCGCCATCGTGACGAACATCCCGCGTGTGGCCGTCTCGCAAATTTCATCATTGAGCAGACCAAGCAGCTTGGCTGGGCTCGAGATCGTCTTCGCCATGCACCGGTAGAGGCTGGCCGTCTTGGCCATCAGCATCGCGGCGTTGATGCCCTTGCCCGAAACGTCGCCCAGGCAAAAAGCGATTCGCCCGTCCGCAATGGAAATGAAATCGAAGAAGTCTCCGGAAACCGTCCGCGCCGGAATGTTCAAGCCCTGAACCGGAAACGGATCCGGGCGCGCCGCGGGCAGCAAGCTGCGCTGAATCTCTGCCGCGAGCTCGAGTTCGCGGCGAGTCCTGTCGGCCTCGACGAGCGAGGCCGCCATGCGATTGTTCGCAATTGCGAGAGCTGCCGATGACGCCAGTACCTGGAGCGGGTACACGTCTTTTTCATCGAAGAAACCGTCGCCTCGGTTCCTGTTGATCAATTCGATCGCGCCGATGCGCTCGTCTGAAAAACTCATCGGCGCGCATAGAAGTGAGCGGGTGACCATCCCGCTCTCGTCGTCTGCTTTGGTCGAGAACGCCGGATCCTTGCTGACATCAAAGACGCACTGGCAGGTGTTTTCCGCGACGCTTCGACCGATGATCCCCGTCGTCATTGGCAGCTGAATGCCCGTGATGGAGTTGGGACCCACGGATGCCCGGCAGTGCAGTTCCTCTCGCTCGAGATCGAGGAGCCAGAGAGAGCCCGCCTCCGCATCGAGGTGTTTGACGATGGAAGCCAGCGCTTGTTCGAGGGTCGCATCGAGATCCTGCGATTCCGCGAAGCTGCGGGTCATTTCCGCGAGAAGCGCAAAAGCGCTTTCGACTTCACCCGCGGCGATGGTCGGTACGGCACTCTGTGCAGGCGATTCTCTGTTGTCGGGGGCTTTGATCACTCTCCATTGCCTCGTATTCGCCGCGCTGAAAATTCAATCAAAACGCGGGCGGATCGGGTCGGATTCTAGCCAACCCGCGATTCGCGGCGCGCAGTCCTTCAATCTCGTTGCCTTCAGCCCTCGCTACCCCTTCTGAAGAAGTGGATCTGCCATACACCACTGACGCGGTTCTGCCTCAGAATATAGGTCGAGGCGTCCTCCGTTCGAACGCGGAAGTAGATGTCCTCGTCGCCCTCCCAGCGATCGATCAACTCGACGACCTGCCGCATTCGATCAGGCCACCCAAAGCGAATGGGAATCTCCCCTCGCTTCGGATCGCTCTCGCATTCAACCGCGAATCGGGGCACCCAAGACCTCAGCACTCCCGCCGGGGCTGGAGGCTCCCAGGTCCGGAAGAAGCCCGCCAACAATAGCCGCCTGACTCGAGAGCAGCCGCCCGATGCTGAAACCAGCGAAGCTCGCCGAGCGTATCATTGGGTTGGTAACCTGTAGCGAGCACGGGGGTTCGTTTGCTGATCCGACGCGCCGACACCATCAAGTCCAGTGAACTCACGAGTCACGACCTCATTTTGCGTCGGCGTGAGTTCCTGCGCGGTGCGGGTTGGGTGGCTGCGGGGGCAGTGCTCGCGCCGACGCTCGCCTGTGGCGCCGAGGGAGAGGCTCCGGCCCCCGCTCTGGCCGCTGGTGTCGATACGAATCCCTTCCGAACCGACGAAGAACCCACCTCGTTCGAGGACGCGACCCGCTACAACAATTTTTACGAATTCGGAACGGACAAGAGCGATCCGAAGAAGTACGCGGGGAGCCTCCGGACGCGCCCCTGGTCGATTGCGATCACTGGCGAAGTTGGAAAGCCCGGAACGATCGATCTTGATGATTTCTTGCGACCGCATACCGTCGAGGAGCGCATTTACCGACTCCGCTGCGTCGAGGCCTGGTCGATGGTGATCCCATGGTCGGGCATTCCTCTTGGCGAGATCATCAAGCGCTTCGAGCCGACCTCAGGTGCCAGATACGTCGCCTTCAAAACGCTGCTGGACCCCGAGCAGATGCCGGGTCAACGCAGTCGAGTGTTGGACTGGCCCTATGTCGAAGGGTTGAGGATCGACGAGGCGGTGCATCCGCTGACGATTCTCGCCACGGGAATGTATGGTCGGGAGCTGCCCAACCAGAATGGCGCACCGTTGCGCCTCGTGGTGCCCTGGAAATACGGATTCAAGAGCATCAAATCGATCGTGGAGATTCGACTGATGCGCACCGAGCCACCCACGAGCTGGAACCTGCGGGCTCCCAGGGAGTACGGATTCTTTGCGAATGTCAATCCCGCCGTCGACCATCCGCGTTGGAGCCAGAAGCGTGAACGCCGAATCGGTGAGTTCAGAAAGCGCTCCACGCTGCTCTTCAACGGCTACGCGGATCAGGTCGCACATCTCTACGAGGGAATTGACCTTCGCAAGTACTTTTGAGAATTGGGCGAGCCGATGGCGATGAGCCCCTCTCGGCAAAATCGCGCGCTTCAGGCCGTGACCATTACCTGCGGTGCGCTACCCGCCGCAGCGCTGGTCGTTTCGGCGCTTACCGATGGGTTGGGCGCCAATCCGGTGGAGCGGGCCACACATGCCACGGGTGACTGGGCGCTTCGCTTCCTGCTCTTGAGTCTGGCGGTCACACCCATGCGTCGCCTGCTCGGATGGAGCTGGGCCGCGCCGCTGCGACGGACCCTCGGCCTGATCGCGTTTGGCTACGCCTGCTGCCACTACCTCATCTATCTCGGTCTCGAGCACTTCTTCGATTGGCAGCTGATCGTCGAAGATGTGCTCGAGCGGCGTTACGTATGGGCCGGCTTCTCTGCGTTTCTCTGTCTCGTGTCACTCGCCGCGACCTCGACGCGTGCGATGGTTCGGCGGCTGGGCCGGCGGCGCTGGGTCTCGCTTCACCGCCTGGTCTATCTGGCAGCCGTCCTTGGAGTGATCCACTTCCTCTGGCTCGTCAAGTCGGACCTTCGCGAGCCGCTGTGCTACGCGGCGGTTTTGACGCTCTTGCTCGGACTGCGGCTATGGTTCTGGCGGGCGCGTTCACGGGCGCGCAAGCCTGCTCCCAACGAGGCGGAATCACAGCCGTCCGAGCCCTGACTCGAGTTCGTGAGCGATCCCGCGCCGCCGGGGCTCTCCTTGAGTGCTACCCTTCGACCCCCGATAGGAGGAACCCATGACCGAACCCACTCTCAACGTAACCGATGCCGCGGCGGAGAAGATCCGGGCCGCGAAGACCAGCGAGGGTCGCGATAATGTCGCGCTGCGGGTGACGGCGCGAGAGGACGGCGCAAAGTTTCGTTACGAACTCAAACTCGTCGACACGGACTCGAAGGAAGCGGACGACAGCGTCATTCATCTCGGCGGCATCGATCTCTATCTGGACCGCGAGAGCGCTGTTCGGCTCGAGCGTGCAACCCTGGATTACGTGGAGGACATCACGGGATCAGGGCTCAAATTTGACAACCCGAATCAGACGACGCTCGGGCGCCACCCGCTCGCGGGGCGCGTGCAGGAGGTCCTCGACGATCGGGTCAACCCGGGCCTCGCTTCCCACGGTGGTGTCGTGAGTCTCGTTGACATCCAGGGGGATCGCGTCGTGTTGAGCTTCGGTGGGGGTTGTCAGGGCTGCGGGATGGCGGACGTGACGCTGAAAGAAGGCGTTTCCGCTCAACTCAAACAGCAGATTCCCGAAATCAGCGAGGTCGTCGACGCGACCGATCACGCTGCGGGCGAGAACCCCTATTACACTTGATCTGCAGGGCGCCTCGAAGGTCCGCTGCCGGTAGCCAAAACGAGCGAGGAATCACCATCAGCGATCCGACGAAAACCGGGCCGACCGTCGCGAGCCAGCGGACCTACGGGCCAGATGTCCGCGTGCAGCGCGTGGACGGCCGCGAATTCCTGATCGTGGGCACGGCACATATCTCGCGGGAGTCGGCCGATCTCGTTCGCGAAGTGATCGAGAAGGAACGTCCCGACTGCGTCTGCGTCGAGCTCGACACACAGCGCTTCGAAGCCCTCTCGCAGAAGCGCAAGTTTCAGGAACTCGACATCCGGCAGGTGATTCGCAAGAAGCAACTCGCCGCGCTGCTCGCCAACCTCCTGCTGGCGTCGTATCAGAAGAAGCTCGGCGGTGCGCTCGGCATCCTTCCGGGGACCGAGCTGCTGGAGGCCACCCGGGTAGCCGAGGAACACGGGATCCCGATCGCGCTGTGTGACCGCGACGTGAGCGTCACGCTGCGCCGCGCCTGGGCGTCGATGGGTTTCTTCAAGAAGGCCGGGCTCGCCGGCAACCTGATGGTGAGCATTTTCGAGCGACCGGAAATCAGCGAAGACGATCTGCGGAGGCTGCGCGACCAGGACGTTCTCTCGGAACTGATGCGAGAACTCGGCGAGGTGATGCCCAATCTCAAGGCTGCGCTGATCGACGAGCGCGACGTCTACCTCGCCCAGCGAATGCGCGAGGCCCCCGGTGATCGTATCGTCGCCGTGGTGGGGGCCGGCCACGTCAGCGGAATCTGCGAGGCGTTGGCGGCAACCCGCGACGTCGACCTCTCTGAGATCGACACGGTTCCGCCCGTCTCGCCGGTCTGGAAGGTGGTGGGGTGGGGGATTCCCGCGCTGATTCTCGCATCGCTGGTCTTTATCGGCGTGAGCCAGGGCCCGGAAGTCGCGGGGCAGAACCTGCTCTACTGGATCGTCGCGAACGGCGTGCCGAGCATGATCGGCGCGCTGATCGCGTTTGCGCATCCCGTCACGGTGATCTCCGCGTTCTTCGTGGCGCCCGTGACGAGCCTGACTCCGGTGATTGGAGCTGGCTACGTCTGTGCGTTTCTGCAGGCGTATTTCCAGCCGCCGAAGGTTCGCGAGTTCGAGACGCTGGCCGATGACGTCGGCAAGCCGCGCGAGTGGTGGAGAAATCGAATGCTGCGCGTGTTGCTGGTGTTCATCTTGACCACCATCGGCAGCATCATCGGCACCTACGTGGGTGGTTACGAGATCGTCTCGAATCTCTTTTGAAGCCGCTGTGCCGCCGCGGGCGCCCTCGTCCTGATGACCGCGCTGCGGACCGGCGGCCCTGGCGATCTCAACCGCCCGGCTTGCCGTGAACTTCATCGAGTCGACTGATGAGCAGATCCGCCCAACGCCTCAAAATCTTTCGGGCGGCCTCTCGGTTGGTGCCGCTCGTCGTCCACCGGAGGTTTCCGACGTTGCGAGCCCGTCTTCGATCGATCGCGCGGGCGAGGATTTCGTTGGATACCGAGTCGTAGAGTTCGATGACGAGCGTCATGCTGCCGGGTGATGTCGTAAACGAATTGGAACGGCCAGCCGTGCTTGTTTGGGGTGCCGCGATGTCGAGATCGATGATGGCGGGACGGATCAGAAGCACGTGGTCGGCGGCATCCGCGACAACCGGGTAGCCGCCGCTCTCGAGCGCTTCCGTAAAGACCTTGCGAAATTCATCGGAGAGTTCGCTCTTGATCCTCTCCATGTCGCGCGTGCGCATGCCCGAATGGTTCATTCGCCAGTTTCGCCTGAACGACACGAAACAGTCGAGCAAGCCGGCCTCGGTGTACTGGCTGAAGTCGACGCCCGGCTTGACCCAGGCGCGCTCTACTTTGGGGTTGGCGACGCGCTCGAGTCCGTCGTGCGTCACCTCGAGGTTACGGGTACTCGGTTCGTTCGCACACGCTGCGCAGAGTGTGGCTGCGAGTACGGCGCCGAGCCTTGCTCGAAGTGCGGATCCAGCCATCATGGGGGGCCCCTTTTCGTGGAACGGTCGGTTCGCGCAAGACGATGCCCAAACGCTCCTGGATCCGCTAGGGATCCCTACGCTCTGCCGAATCGCAGCTGCGCCTCTTCGCGTTCGGGGCATCTGGGCGAGATGGCGCGGCTCTCACGGATGCTGGAGAAGATCGCGCTCAGGAGATAGATTTGGCGCCTGGAGATCGACCGCAGGGGGGAGTGCAATGGTAGACATGGTGCGTCTCGCGATCGACTTCGAGAACCCGAGTCCCGAGTGGTGGGAATCCGGCGGGCGCGACCTCTGGGATGCGCTGATCGAGGGCTTCGAGAACAACGCTGCCGTCGTCGATCGATCGATTGCCGATTCGTGGATGGTCGCAGCCGCCAAGTTGCCCGGCTGGCACGGTGGCCCTGAATTTTCCCCCCACCCTGTCTGTATCAAGGAAATCAATGACGACGAAGAACTTTGACGGTTTCTCTGATGTTGTGGTTTTGCTGATTGATTGATTTGCCTGCCGGGGAGTTGCTCGGGGTGGGGTGACGGGGGGCCATCGGTCTCAGGCCCATGTCGCCCTCAAGCCCCCCGTCACCCCACCCAAGTGACATCGCCTTGGTTCGGGCCCTCTGAATGCGGGGTTCTCTTTCACGCGCCAGCTACCAATTTCCTGGGAAGCCGGGGTGGAGGGCCGCGCGCCCGGACAGACCTTTAGTGGTCGTATTTGAGCTGCACTAGCCGGGGCCCAGTTGGCCGGGTTGGATTTTTTTGGAGCGAGTAGCCCTCCGGCCCGGCTTTCCAAACTGTCACTGCGAATTTGGAAAGGCTGCGCGGCGTGACCGCTCTTGTCACAGGCTGGGTTCAAGCTGTCACCCATGGGCTCAGAGAAATGGTCGGGGAAATGGTCGGGGAAATGGTCGGGGAAACGGTCGAGGAAATGGTCGAGATTTTGTCGGGAGATTGGGGTGACGCTTGCGATCGGGGCGGGGTTCGTTGCGGTGGGTCTGGGCTGGGCGGCTGCCGGATCTGATCTCCGAGATCGGGACGAAGGCTGCGCGTCGATCGCCTACGCTCCTTCCCCGATGGCTTGTAGCGAAGCGAAAATCTGGCTCGTGGATGGGTACAACGTTCTTCACGCTGCTGTGCTCGTTGGGAGAGACCGATCCCAGTGGTGGACCGAATCGCGGCGCCGCGAACTGCTCGAGCGGGTGTCTCGCTTCGACGCCGATGTCGAGATCTGGGTCGTCTTCGACGGCGCGGACGATTCTGGAGGATCCGCCGTGCCGTCCGGGCTCCATTGTGTCTTTGCGGCCTCCGCAGATGATTGGCTCGTCGACCGTGTCAGGCGGGCCGAAGACCCGACGGAGATCGCGGTGGTGACCGCGGATCGACAAGTCGCCGGTCGCGCGCGCGGACGAGGCGCCCAGATCGTCTCCCCAAAAGACTTCATCGCCCGCTGCACGAGCTAGGGCGCGGCTCATCTTAAGCCGCCAAGGGAAGTCGAAGACTTCACCAGCCAGGTCGAGGCGGTGGCTCGTGTCGATCCGGCCGGGGCGGGGACCCGATCGGCAGCATCGTTGACGCCACAGCCTTACACCGGCACCCTCGGTGCCCATGCCGTACGAACCCAAGGCGATCGAGCCGAAATGGCAGGCCTATTGGCGAGAACACGCGGTATTTGCTGCGGAGATCGACCCCGAAAAGCCCAAGTTCTACGTGCTGGACATGTTCCCCTACCCATCGGGTGCGGGCCTGCACGTCGGCCATCCGAAGGGCTACATCGCGACGGATGTGCTCTCCCGCTACAAGCGAATGCGGGGCTTCAATGTTCTCCACCCGATGGGGTGGGATGCCTTTGGACTTCCCGCTGAGCAGTACGCGATCGAAACCGGAACCCATCCCCGCGAGACGACCGCGCGCAATATCGACAATCTTCGCCGCCAGCTTCAAGGGCTCGGGACGGATTACGACTGGTCGCGCGAGATCGACACCACCGATCCCCATTACATGCGTTGGACCCAGTGGATCTTCCGGAAGCTCTACGAGCGTGACCTGGCCTACCTCGCGGAAGTGCCCGTCAACTGGTGCCCGGTGCTGGGTACCGTGCTCGCCAACGAAGAGGTCATCGACGGGCGCAGCGAGCGTGGTGGCCACCCGGTTGTTCGGACCTCGATGCGGCAGTGGATGCTGCGAATCACTGCTTACGCGGATCGGCTGATCGACGATCTCGACGAGGTCGATTGGCCCGAGCCGATCAAGAAGATGCAACGCGACTGGGTGGGCCGCTCCGTTGGAACGCGCATTCGCTTCGAGCTGCCCGCCGACGCAGGCGAAAGCCTCGAAGTCTTTACCACGCGGCCGGACACCCTATTCGGCGCGACCTACATGGTGTTGGCGCCCGAACACCCGCTGGTCGAAAAGATCACCACACCGGAGCAGCGCTCCGAGGTCGAACGCTATGTCGAAGCCGCGGCCCGGCGCAGCGAACGCGCGCGAATCGCGGACGCAAAGGAGAAGACCGGAGTCTTCACGGGCGCGATGGTCTCGCATCCGGTGACCGGTGCCGCGCTGCCAATTTGGATCGCCGACTACGTGCTCGTCAGCTACGGAACCGGTGCGGTGATGGCCGTTCCGGGGCACGACCAACGCGATTACGAATTCGCGCAGACGTTCGGACTGTCGATCGTCGAG
>SMVA01057312.1_pt1 | contig 11929 bp, 11 predicted proteins | sample 2456451 | NCBI WGS metagenome assembly SMVA01 (sample SAMN11095933, study PRJNA526329) | marine sediment metagenome | biome: Marine sediment; feature: Surficial sediment; material: Deep marine sediment; isolation source: Hadal surficial sediment | place: Pacific Ocean | collected 2014-05 | depth...
CAATGCCCGGGTGATTCTCTGTTCAAGCAATCCATTCGCGTATTGAACATCACCCCCCAGGGATATTGTGTAAAACTTGTCAACGTCAGAAATTCGCCATTTGACGTAATAATCAACAATCACATCTTTTTTCTCTTTCGTAAGAAAACGTTGTGGCTCGTAATCAAGGTTTAATAACCTTGCCTCAAAAGTCTGCGAAGTATTGACACCAGGGATTTTAAAATGCAAACCTGGCTTGTAATCAGACCTGTCAATTTCACGAAATTTGAAGACAATTGCCTGCTCCCATTGTTCAACCTTGAACAGAGAAACAGACGCAATCAGTGCCAGCAAAACAACTGAAATAATAATTTTTGGAACCATCATTAACGTACTCCTCTACTTCTGGGCAGACCAGGCACAGATCCCGGGGCCCTTGATTGTGAATCTGATTTAAACTGCCCAGGAATTGACAATGTCTCAACAGATAATTTTCCGCGCCGTTCCATTAATTTATCAATTGGCAAGTACATCAAATTATTACTATTGTCAGAATCAATCAGTACTTTGCTTGAATTCGATAAAACGGATTCCATGGCATCAATGTAAAGACGCTGACGTGTCACTTCTGGTGCGAGTTGGTACTCTGCGAGTAATTGCTCAAATCGACTGGCCTCACCTTCGGCCCTGGCAATGACTCTTGCCTTATACGCGCTCGCTTCTTCACGCAAACGTGCAGCGCCACCTCTGGCCTTAGGAATAATATCGTTTCTATATGCCTCTGCCTGATTGACCGATTTCTGTTCATCCTCTCTTGCCTTGATGGCATCATCAAATGCAGCCTTTACTTGTTCAGGGGGGTTTGCTGTTTGCATTTCAACCTTGGCAATCACAATCCCCGATTTGTAAAGATCCATGATTTCCTGCATTAAAACTTCCTGCCTCTGAGCAATCTCACTTCTGCCTTCCGTCAGAACAAAATCCAGTTTGTTCTTACCAATCACCTCACGCACAGCACTTTCAGTCACTTGTCTTAGTGTTGCATCAGGCGCATAAAGATTGAACAGATAGTCAGCTGGATCCCTGATCTTCCATTGCACTGCGACTTCAACATCAACAATATTCTCATCTTGCGTCAACATAGACGCTTTATGGGTAATTGAACGCACCTGTCCAACGTTCACTTTAATCACTTTTTCAATTGGACGTGGGAAACGCAAACTAAGTCCAGGTGGCAGAACGGCCACGTGTTCCCCAAACCGCAAAACAACACCACGTTCCTGTTCGTCTATCGCGTAGAAAGAATCGAATGTAAACCAGGCAACAAGTGCGATTAAAATGAAGGCTGTAGGCAATGCTGCACCACTGCCATTTCCAGATCCACTGGATGACTTCTTCCCAAAAATTCCACCAAGACCTTGTTGCATCTTGCGTACAATTTCATCGAGATCCGGTGGCCCATCACCGCTTTTCTTCTTGCCCCCGTTATTACCCCAGGGATTCTTTTTACCATTATTACCGTCAGGTGGCTCATTCCAACCCATTATATATTTTCTCCAATTTTCAGGCATTACGCCAAAAGTGTTGTGATTCTCATAGTATCATTTTTAATGGTCGGCTAGTGTCTCACTGTAGCAGGACATCTTCCAGATCTGATTTCATGCTTGATTCCTGGCTCAAATCAAGGCCTGATTCCCGAAAGAGCTGATTTAGCCTGTGTGATTCCATATCAACTTCCATCACCCAACCACCTTCTTCACTGCACTGCTCGTTGCGTACGACACCAATATTAAACAACTGAGCACGTAATTTTCCTGCAGATGCAGGCAATTTTAATCGGTGATGCTGGACTTTGGAACGGATGAACGTGGTAATTGTATCTAATAAGCCTTCAACCCCCTCACCGGTCCTGGCCGATAACCAGACTCTTCCCGGAAAACCATTTTCATCCGTTTCTACCCTTGCACTCAGTTCTCCATGCTGATCAATCTTGTTATAAACCTCAATTTGCGGCACACCCTCTGCACCAATTTCATTAATAACCTGATTGACCTGTTCCATCTGATTTTCACGTTGGTCACCAGTAACATCAACAATATGAAGCAGTAAATCAGCCTCCCGGATTTCCTCTAATGTTGCGTGAAAGGCATTCACCAGGTCATGTGGAATATGTCTGATAAAGCCGACTGTATCGGTCAAAATTACCGGGGTTGCAGGTGCTAATTCGATGCGACGAAATGTTGGGTCAAGTGTCGCAAAAAGTTTATTGGCTGTATAAACATTCGAACCTGTGAGTTTATTAAACAGGGTCGACTTCCCGGCATTAGTATAGCCCACAAGCGACACTACTGGTGTGTGCGATCTACTGCGCCTTTTTCTACCTTGTTGGCGCTGGCGCCTGACCTTCTCCAAACGTGTGTTAATTGTTTTGATTCGCTTACCAATCAAACGACGATCAGTTTCCAACTGGGTTTCACCCGGCCCCCTTAAACCAATCCCGCCCTTCTGGCGCTCTAAATGCGTCCAGCCTCGAATCAGACGGGAAGACAAATGTTGTAACTGGGCCAATTCAACCTGTAATTTCCCCTCAAAACTTCTGGCACGCTGAGCAAATATATCAAGAATCAATCCCACACGATCAACCACTCTACATTGACATATTTTCTCTACATTGCGTTCCTGTCTTGGGCTAAGGATATGATTAAATATGACAACATCGGCTTGTTTTTCAAGCACTGCCTGTTTGATCTGTTCGACTTTGCCGCTACCGATGAAAAAACCAGCATCTGGCGTATTTCTGGAACAGGTAATGGTGGTCACAGGCTCAAGCCCGGCAGAGGTCACCAGCTCGATGAATTCATCAAGACCTTCATTGAATTCAGTATTTTGAAAATCGATATTAACGAGAACAGCAAGCTCGCTGATAGCTAGCTCATCAGTCAAACAAACACCTCAAGCCCCGAATACTCAATTCTCGAATATTAAGTTTTATCTTGACCGTTATGGTGGTCATCGTCGACCCTGGGTAGCTTGACGCTACGTGCTGGAACAATGGTTGATATTGCATGTTTATAGACTAATTGACTGACATTATTTTTTAAAAGCACGACGAACTGATCAAATGATTCCACCTGACCTGTTAGTTTTATACCGTTAACAAGAAATACTGACACAGGTATTCGCTCTTTACGTAAGACATTCAGAAACGGATCTTGCAGCGTATGCCCCTTGTTCATCACAATTCTCCTTATTATAAGATTATTATTTTTATGAACCTGATATCGGTTCTTTTATTATATGGAACCTCAAATGCCTAAAGGGTTCCTTTTTGTTATTACACAATTATATTACATTTAGGCAAATAAATGCGCCTTTTCGCCAAGAATTCCCTGTATTTTGCCAAACAGCCCAGAGGCATCACAATCGAGCCAAATACCATTCTCCTCTTTCCTTAACCAGGTCATTTGCCGTTTTGCCAGTTGTCGCGTTGCAATAATTCCTTTTTCAATCATTTCTTCGTAATCTGTTTCCCCGTCCAGATAATTCCAGACCTGACGATAGCCGACCATACGCATAGAAGGTAAAGATCTGACAAATCGTTTATTTTTATGAAAAGTCCTGACCTCCTCTACGAGTCCCTCATCCAGCATCTTCAAGAAACGATGCTTAATTTTTTCATGCAGGATCGAACGATCATCCGGATTCAGAATAATTTTAATCACCTCGAAGGAAAATGGATTTGTTGTCTCTTCCTCATAGTGATCGGTAATACTGCGACCACTGATCTCATAGATTTCCAGGGCGCGTTGTATTCGCTGGGGATCGTTAGTGTGTATTCTCTCCGCTGATGCGGGATCAATCTCGGCGAGCCGCCTATGCATCGCCTGCCAACCAATCTGTTCAGCTTCCGATTCAAGTTGCTGTCGAATTTCTGCATCTGCATCCGGTAAATCTGATATTCCTGTCTCCAGTGCACGGAAATACAAGCCTGTCCCACCGACTAAAAGTGGAATCCTGTTTTGAGAATGTATTTCATTGATGGCTAGCAGAGCATCAAGTCGAAATTTGGCCGATGAATAAGTCTCATCAGGCTCACAAATATCGATCAACCTATGAGGAACCTCTTTCAAGAGCACTTTCGAGGGCTTGGCCGTACCAATATCCATGCCTCGGTAGACCATGGCAGAATCAACGCTGATAACATCGACAGGGTTTTGCCTGGATAAAGATACTGCAATTTCAGTCTTACCTGTTGCTGTCGGCCCCATTAAAAATATGACAGGCAACGTCATCTCAAATTTTCCGTTTCAATAAAACACTCAGTGTTTCACTATCAAGTATCTGCCATGCCATTTTTTTTGCACCGCTAGAATCCTGATAGCTACTTCTTACTTCAGCCAAAAGTTGTGTCGCCATCTGCGCATCTATTTTTATTAATCCTGCATCGTTCACATGTCCGGACATCATGGCGATGATCTCGTCGTTAGATTTGCCAGACTTTATCAATGGCATCATGTCATTAATCAGACTGGTTATATCTGCATACTCAAGCAGCAGCGGGATTTCACGTATTAACAAATTATCTGGCGCAACCCTTTCTATTTTCAGGCCAAAACTTTCAAAAACAGAGGCTTTAGATTCAATAAAATCTAGATCCTTAATGGAAACAACCATGGTCAATGGTACAAGTAAGGGTCTACGACGAACACCTTCTGTAGCGAAATCTTTTGCCAGTTTTGATAGGGCAACAATTTCACGACACAAAGGAACATCAAGCAAAAAAGTCTCAGCCTCTACTTGCGTGATCAAATACCGATCTTCAATAAATAAACAATGATTCGAAGCCGAAGATGATTTATCCCAATGTTTACTACTACCCCTGGCTTGTATTCTGGATTTCAAGGAAGGTTGAAAGACAGAATTCCTGTCATAATTCCGGTTAAAAGAATATTGTGGTCCCTGCTCCCGAACCTCCTGTCCCTGAATATTGTGTTTCTGGGCATTGTATTTTTGGGTGTTCTGTTCCCGCATATTCTTGCCTTCACATGCCTGTACCAAGGCACTGAAAATAAAATCATGCACATCTCTTGCCTGACGAAACCTCACCTCATGTTTGGCTGGATGTACATTTACATCGACACGAGAGACATCCATTTCCAGAAACAAAACGTAGACTGCATGCTTGCCAATGTAAAGCTGATCCTGAGTTGCCATGCGGATAGCATGATTCACTTGCTTGTCCCGGATCACTCGACCATTCAAATAGAAGTATTGTTGATCAACCTGATTTCTCGCAATCTCAGGATGTCCGAACCATCCCCATAGTCGTAAATCATTTCTTTCATAATTTAGTTCGGAAGAATTGGAAAGAAATGTTTTGCCTAATATTGCTTGTGCGCGTTCTACATAATTCTTTTGCTTGCCAGAACATTGGAGAATAGTTTTGTTGTTATGTTTCAAATGAAATGAAATATCATATCGACTCAAGGCAACGCGCCTGACAATCTCGCGTATATGAAAAAATTCAGTGTTATCTGTGCGTAGAAATTTACGTCTTGCCGGCGTATTAAAAAACAGATCCCGTACCTCGACACTGGTGCCCACTGTCATACCAATTGGCGCTTGTTCGGACAGAGCATCTCCCTGCGTTACATCAACAGTCCATCCATGTTCTTCATTGGCAATACGCGAACACAGCTTTAATCTGGAGACAGAAGCAATACTGGATAATGCCTCGCCACGAAATCCCAGGGTATTAATTTTTTCGAGATCTGTCTGTGTAAAAAGTTTACTGGTCGCATGTTGTGCCAATGCCAGTGATAAATCATCAGGATGAATACCATGTCCATTGTCCTGAATACTAATCAGCAGACGTCCAGCTTTTCTTATATCAAGATTAATCTCTGTGGCACCAGCATCCAGACTATTCTCCAGCAATTCCTTAACCACTGATGCAGGACGTTCAATGACTTCACCAGCGGCTATCTGGTTTGTCAATACGGAGGAAAGTTTGTGTATTCTTTGGGTTAAATCTATCACTGCCATAGTGCACTATGATACGGCAGCAGCATGCGATGAGATAGAAAACGATGCTATCTAAATTGCCGGGATATTCAAAACCTGACCGATTCGAATCCTGTCGCTTTTCAGCCGATTCGAATCACGTAATGTATTCATACTGACTCTATATCGCTGAGCAATACCTGAAAGTGTGTCTCCCTGCTCAATGATATGTTTTCGAGTTGCAACCGTTGCAAGCAATGTTCCTTCTGGAGCGTAGTCCCTGAAGTAACCTTTCAGACCGCTCAACAGTGCCTTTGCAAGTTTGGTTTGATATACAGCATTCTTTAAATTTTTTTCTTCCTCAGGATTAGAGATATAGGCCATCTCAACCAGTATCGAGGGAATGTCCGGAGACTTTAGAACTGCAAAGCCTGCCGATTGCACATGCTTTTTATGCGTCTTGCCCAGTTTTTTCAGACCAGACAGGACTCTGTCAGCAACACCGATGCTGGCTTCAAGACTGGCAGTTTGAGAAAGGTCGAGCAATACAGAGGCCAACACATCGTCTTTATCATCAAGGCTGACACCACCAACAAGATCGGCCGCGTTTTCTCTTTCTGCTAACCATTTGGCTGCCTCACTACTTGCTCCTCTATTAGAAAGTATAAAAACAGAGGAACCCTTAACCCTGGGATCTTTAAAGGAATCTGCGTGAATAGAAATGAACAGATCTGCCTTGTGCTCTCTAGCTTTCCCAATTCTCTTGCGTAGACTGAGAAAATAGTCACCTTCCCTGATGAGTACAGCCTTCATGCCATATTCCTTGTTGATTAAATTGGCCAGATTCCTGGCGATCTTCAATGTCACATCCTTTTCGCGCACACCATTTGGCCCTGTCGCACCCGGATCATCTCCGCCATGACCTGCATCAACTGCAATCACAATATACTTTGATCGTTTGTTATCTGCTTGTGTGATTACCCGAGTTACCACATTTTGCTTATTTTCATCATACAAATCGATGACCAGCCGATGACCATACTGTCCGTTAGGCTCTAGCAAAAAACTTCGCATCTCGATGTTTTTCTTTAAATCAAAGACAACACGTAAATCAGAAGTGCCTCGCTCTGCACTTCGAATATTTTTTAGATAATTATCAGCGCTGATGGGCTGGCTTATGGCCAGACGGATGGCCTGGCTGATTTTTGCATCATTAATATCAACGACAAGGCGGTGCGGCTTGTCGAGTAATTCCAGTTTGTGTTCCACCGGACCAGACACATCGAAAACCACCCGCGTGTTATCAGGCGCTGCCCAGATACGGACATTCTGCATCGTCACCTGCTCTGCAAATACAGAGATTGGCAATATAAAACACAAGATTAAACACAGTTTACGCATGACCTTAAAACCTTAAATTTTCCTGATATTGTCTTTGTTATTTGATTGTTACTTGAATAATTTCAAGTTTTATCTAGGAAATCAACCTATATCACTGTTTTATAGGCAATAATCAAGAAAAAATCAAGTTTTTAAGATTGTTTAAAGGTGCGGATAATTCCCTTTCCTGCAGTAGTTTTGGCCTCTAAGCGAACATTTCTCTGTTCATCCTGATATTGAATATGAATATGTACATCCGGCGTACCCAAAAATGCCGCGCATTTTTCTGGCCATTCGACAAGACATATCCCCTCGCTGGAGAAGTAATCACGTATACCGATAGATTCCAGTTCCTCCGGATCATTTATTCGGTAGAGATCGAAATGAAACACTTCTAGATGATCAATTTGGTAGGGTTCTACGAGTGTATAGGTCGGACTTTTGACGATCCCCTGATACCCAAGCCCATTTAAGAATCCCCTGCTTAAAGTGGTCTTCCCGGCACCCAACTCACCTTGCAGAAACAACTTACTGCCGGGTGGACAGTCACTTGCCAATTTCCGACCCAGCGCCTCCATAGCTGGTGCATCAATGATATCAAGCTGACACATTGATTAGTTTTCTTATCCACGGCATCAAATCACTTGCCAACATTCCACGTTCACCATCGGCAGCGGCATGATCTCCGGCCGACGCATGCAGACAGACACCTAATCGTGCCGCATCTGCAATATCAGGACCCAATGTGATCTGCTGGGGAATTTTCTGAGCAATCAATCCAGCAATAATCCCGGTCAGAACATCTCCCATACCACCACTTGCCATTCCAGGATTTCCAGCAGAACAAATTGATATCTTTTCCTTATCATCGACAATTACCGTGCCACTACCTTTCAATACAGTAACGCCACCAAATTTTTTCTGGATTTCCTTAGCGGCGGCAACCCGATCTGATTGAATCGTCTTGCTATCACAATTTAATAAACGCGCTGCTTCACCAGGATGAGGGGTTAGCACCCAGCGATCGGAGCAGACCGGTTCTTGCGCAAGCAAATTTAAGGCATCCGCATCAACCACTAAAGGCAGCTCGCTCTCCAGTACCTTGGAAAATAATGACATACCCCAATTTGATTGACCCAGCCCCGGTCCAATGGCCACAACATTGGCCTTTTCCAAAAGAGGCATCAACTCACCCGAATTTTCAGTCGCGTGCGCCATTACTTCTGGAACAGTCATGGTGATATATCCTGCATGATTCGCATGTGTAGCGAGGCTAATTAATCCTGCACCGGTTCTCGCTGCAGCTTCAGCACACAGTCGCGCAGCACCTGCAAAACCATTATCCCCACCAATCACAAGGACATGTCCAAAGCTTCCCTTGTGTGAAGATTTTGATCTTGGTATCAAAAAAGATTGCAGATCGTCTAATGTAATTTGTTCTGTCATCGATTTAATTTTTTTTCCTACCTCATCTGGTACATCCAGGTTATTGAAGTGAACATCCCCAGCATATTCCACACCTTGCCCGGTGAACAAGCCTTGTTTCAAGCCAATAAATGAAATCGTAGCATCTGCGTTGACTGCACAAGCCATGATCTGACCCGTATCCGCATTGAGTCCGGATGGAATATCAAGAGACAATACGGGAATATTACAATGATTAATGGCATTGATAACTTCCTGCCACTGACCAGACACCTCCCTGTCCAGACCAGTACCTAGCAGCGCATCGACAATAACATCACACTGATTCAGAGCTGCTTTGCTAAATACCTTCGGTTCTAAACCACCAGCAAACCATTTTTCGGCAGCCAGTAAGGCATCACCCGCTAGTTTTGTGTGATCACCTATCTGTTGGAGTTTAACGGTAAGACCATCGGCCTTTGCAAGTCGCGCCAGAATGTAACCATCACCACCATTGTTACCCGGACCACAGAGCACGAGAATTCTTTCTGCTTCAGGCCATTTCGAGCGCATCAATTGATAGGCAGCATCCCCTGCACTTTCCATTAAGGCAATACCGGGAATAGAAAATTCCTCTATAGCGATGCGATCCAGTTCTCGAACTTGTGCCGCGAGATATAACTTCTTCGGTAATGGTGGTTTAGGTGATGACATTTGCTGCAGTACCGACTCAGTTGATGAAAAAATGCTCCCGATAAAATTTTAATTCATCAATCGAATCTCGTATGTCTTGCATGGCGAGATGCGTTGAGTCTTTTTCAAACATTGGTTTTCCGGGGTACCATCGACCAACCATTTCCTTGACTGAACTCACGTCAAGATTGCGATAATGAAAATATTGTTCCATTTGCGGCATTAAACGGTGTAAAAATCGGCGATCCTGGCAGATACTATTCCCACACATGGGTGAAACCTTTTCGGGAACGAACTTTTCGAGGAATTCCAGGGTCATATTCTCTGCATCGGTAGTGGAATGAGGACTTTCCAATACCCTTTTTACAAGACCGGATTGATTATGCTGGTGGGTATTCCACTTATCCATAGCATCCAGTATTTCTTCCACCTGATGCACAGCAATGACAGGTCCCTCAGCGAGAATATTTAATTCTGAGTCAGTAACAATTGTTGCGACCTCAATGATATAATCATTGTCTGTGTCCAGACCGGTCATTTCCAGGTCAATCCAGATGAGATTATTTGGTGATGGAGGCATTAAGTGTCCTTATTTGCTTTGACAATCCATATTCTACCCATAATATGTGCTGCCTGAAATAGGACAAGTATTTAAAGAGAACAGAAAATTATTGAGATTATGAATGAATTCACCTACATATTCCTTTTCGCCTTGGCGCTGAGCATTGCTGTTCAATTACTTCTCGGTTGGAAACATATCAGTCATGTTAGCTCTCACAGTAACAAAGTCCCTGATGCCTTTGAGGGCAAGATTCCACTTGAAGCACATCAAAAGGCCGCCGCCTATACCCAGGCAAAAGTTAAGACAGGTTTTTTTGAGTTATTGCCTGCAACAATTTTCCTACTAATCTGGACGCTGGGTGGTGCATTGCAAATGCTTGATGCCAATTGGCGTTCTCTGGGTTTATCTGAGCTTTGGACAGGCACAGCATTTTTACTTTCTGTGATTGCCATTATGTCGCTTCTGGATTTGCCCATGTCTGCTTATCGCACTTTCCGTCTCGAACAAAAATTTGGTTTTAATAAAATGACCGTGCGTATTTTTATTATGGATATTATTAAAAATACGACCATCGGGTTTCTGATTGGCGCACCATTACTGGTGTTAGTGCTCTGGATCATGAATGCATCGGGAACGTTATGGTGGTTATATGTCTGGATCACATGGTTTGGATTCAGCCTGTTTATGATGTGGGCCTATCCCAGTTTTATTGCCCCTCTGTTTAATAAATTCAAACCGCTGGATGAAGGTGAATTAAAAGATCGTATTGAAAATCTGCTGACACGTAATGGCTTTATCTGTAATGGTATTTTTGTCATGGACGGTTCAACACGCTCAACACATGGCAATGCCTATTTTACCGGGCTAGGTGCAAACAAACGCATCGTCTTCTTTGACACATTGATTGATGAATTGAGTCATGATGAGATTGAAGCAGTACTGGCACATGAGCTTGGGCATTTTAAATGTAACCACATCAAAAAACGCATGGCAGTCATGGGGACATTGTCGCTGGCCGGACTTGCCATCCTCGGATGGTTGATTAACCTGCCCTGGTTTTATCAAGGCCTGGGAATTTCAACGCCATCGAATTACATGGCCTTATTATTGTTTGTCATGATATCACCAGCGTTCACTTTCTTTCTACAACCGATTTTTTCATTCACATCACGCAAACACGAATTTGAAGCAGATGATTTTGCGGCAGGACAAGCTCAATCCGAACATTTAATTCATGCGCTGGTGAATCTCTACAAGGAAAATGCCAACACACTGACACCTGATCCGATGTATTCAGCTTTTTATGACTCGCATCCACCAGCGCCCGTCAGGATTGCACATCTCGCTGCAAAGTCTACATGAGTCTCTGGTGGTCAATATTAATAGGTATCTCTTTATTAGTGTTGCCGTTGACCGGAATACAAGCTGAAGATATTAGTGTTGGGAAAGAACTACACCAGGACAATTGCCTGGAGTGTCACAAACCTGAACTTTATGAACGAACAGATAGAACCGTGAAAACCCTGAAACACTTGCGCTCTCAAGTTTTATTTTGTGCTGTGAATAATGATGTGGAATGGTTTGACGAAGAAGTCGATGATGTCACAGCTTATTTAAATGCGTTTTATTATCTGTTTAATATGAAATAACTACTTCACCATTTTTAAGAGATCATTCGACTCCACGAACGCTAATGTCTGCTTAATACAGCAACTGAAAACGGAAGTCCAGATAGAAGTAATGACAGTAGCTGGTGACCCTTAGCAGAGTTTTGAAATGTTTATAAACAAGAAATTAGGATAGAATATACAGGTGCTGTCCAATTAAATTTACACATGTAGACTTTCTAATATTTCTTGATTTTATTGTTACAAACTAAGGAACCTCTGATTAAGTCTGGGTCGAACA
>SMVA01228673.1_pt1 | contig 11929 bp, 10 predicted proteins | sample 2456451 | NCBI WGS metagenome assembly SMVA01 (sample SAMN11095933, study PRJNA526329) | marine sediment metagenome | biome: Marine sediment; feature: Surficial sediment; material: Deep marine sediment; isolation source: Hadal surficial sediment | place: Pacific Ocean | collected 2014-05 | depth...
AGGTCCACTCGGCGTGCGGATAGCCGTCGCGCTCGTATTTCTCCGGCGAGATGATGTCGAGTGTGCTGGGGTCGATCTCGCGCGAGGGGGCGGAGGGACTCATGACGAAACCTGGCTGGTTGTCACCCGGCGAGGCTAGCACCCGGGGCAGCGACCCACATGGATGTCGGATGTCGCGTCGGGCACCGCCGCGTTCTCGCAGATCACCAGCCGGAACTCGCCCACTGCCTACCGGATCGCCGCTGGGAGGCGCCAGACGCGAAAACCCGTCCGTTGGCGACTACAATCCCTTGCGTCGGCGTGCGCGCGCCAAGCCGCTCACACAGGCCAGGCCCAACCCCAAGAGCAGGGCACTCGAGGGTTCGGGCGCGAGAGTAACAGTCATGCTCCCCTCGGCGGGCCCGCCGTTCTTGAAATTGAGCACGAAGTCCAGCGAGGCGCCATCCGTCAGGCTTGAGAACGAGACAAAGAACGGATTGCTCGTCTGGCCGCCCAGCAGCGCGTCGGGACGAAACTCGAACTCATAGCCTGGCGCAAGCGGGTTCACACGCTCCATGTCAACGTCGCCAACTTGAATGACGCCCGCGGCAGTCGAACTCAAGGTCAGGAACTCGAAGGTGAAATCCCTGACCTCTCCCGATGTCAGGCTCACCGTAAAGATCAGCACGTCGTCTGAGGCTCCGACTGAACCGTCGAGCACAACGCCGCCGCTCGGTAGGCCGATGCTGTGACCCAAGAAGTCGATCGTTCCCGACTCGCCGCCGGCCGTGAAGGAAATCGACTCTGGGACGATGATCCCGGCTGAAGCTGCCGGCACAAACCCGACCAGCCAAAGCAACGCAACCAGCCCTATGAGCCGTCGACCGTTCATGCCCTTCCCTGCAGGGTCATCCAGACAATTCCTTTACGTCCTTTACGTGGCCGAATCGACCACAACGAGTCACCTCACGCACGTAAGGCACCCATACGGGCATTTTTTGGAGCAAGTCCAGTGCCAACTTTTATACCCTGCTTAGCTTTATTGCAAGCCTTTAGATTGCCAAAGTTTTATCGGTAGGAGCGATTCGAGTTCGGTCGCAGAGGCGTCCAGCGGTCCCCAACTATTACCCAAAAGAAGAAAAACAATTCCACTTATAGGAAGGCGCGCGGAACCGGCCGGACATCCGCCAGCTCGCTTGGAAACGGTGGTGAAACCCCCCAAATCCAGACCCTCAGCAGCAACAGCGACCCGTGTGGCTGGTGGGCGTCTGCATCTCTAGCCACGTGCGTTCCCGCGCGTCAGAGCTGCAGCGGTACACACTCGCGTGGCGGACTCGGCCACGCACCACACCAGAACGGGTGTCGCGATCCGATTGAGGGCGTTTCCGACGGGCGTCGGCCGGGATTTCTGGTAAAAATCACAGCGGCGAGCTTCGGGCGAAGGCGCGCGTGCTTCGAGCGGCAATTGCCACGGGGTTGCATTGAAATGAGCGAATATAATTCAGATTCGGGTTGAAATGCCGAGTTGTTAGGTCCAAGAATGTCCCGCTTCATCAATTCCAAGGAGGATCAAGACATGTCGATCCTGAAGACGTTTTCCGATTCCACGCGTGCGGCAAACGCCGGACGCGTCCTGCTGCTGGCCCTCGTTCTCGCCATGACCCTGGCGCCCGGCGCCTGGGCGCAAGAGATGACAGCCGGTCGCAAGGCAGGCCGTGGACTGGCCGGAATCACCCTCGGCGTCCTCGAGATTCCGGGCAACATCGTCCAGGAGACGCGGACCAATGGCGGTTTTTCGGGCGCCACGGTCGGCCTCGGCGTGGGCCTCGGCAAGTTCGTCGCGCGCGAGCTGATCGGGGTGTACGAACTGCTGAGCGCACCGTTCCCGATTCCCGAGGGCTATCAGCCCGTGCTGACTCCCGAGTTCCCTTGGCAGTACTTCGAGTCGGAGAAGGGGCGCCCCTACGGGTTCAACGACGGCTACCTCCAGGACGAGGAGAGGGACTTCCAGCAGCTCAAAGGAGCGGTGGTCGTGCGCGGGCGTGGAGCGCTGACGGTTCGCTTCCCCAGCGACCTGCTGTTCTCGCTCGAATCATCGACGCTGGGAGCGGCGGCCAAGCAGCGCCTGAACAAGGTCGCGGACACACTCAACCGCCACCCGGACACCCAGATCCAGATCCGTGGCTACACGGACACATCGGGGTCGGACGATTACAACCTGACGCTCTCGAACGCCCGGGCGGCTAGCGTGAGCGACTATCTGATCCAGCGGGGCGTCTCGGCTGATCGCATCGAGAGCATGGGCTTCGGCCCGGCCGGCCCGATTGCGAGCAACCTCACGGCCGACGGCCGGCGCTCCAACCGACGGGTCGAAATCCAGGTCCGCGCGGGCAACGTGTCGGCGTTCCGCTAGAGCTCCCCGACCCGACGCCGCGACTCGAGCCGGCGTCGGGGATCGCCATCCCAGCCCTCACGCCAGCAGCTGACGCCCTGTAGAATGGGGTATCAGCATGGGTTCCGGGGTCTCGCAGAAATCCAGCGATCGGGGGGTGCGCCTGCTCGCGGTCGGCGACGTGCACCTCGGCACCCGGCCGGCGAGCCTGCCCGATGATCTGTTGGCATCCGGGATCGAAGCGCGGCAGCTCGGCCCCGCTGCCGCCCTCGAGGGCGCCGTCACTGCGGCAATCGACCACGATGTCGACGCGGTGCTCTTCGCGGGGGATGTGGTCGAGAGCACCAACGCGCGCTTCGAGGCGCTGCTTCCGCTGGAGGCCGCGGTGGAGCGGCTCGCCGAGGCAGGGATCCGTACGATCGCGGTGGTGGGAAACCACGACGTCGAGGCGTTGCCGCGGCTGGCCGAGCGCCTCGAGAAGTTCGAGCTGCTCGGCGCCGACGGCAACTGGGAGGTGACGACCGTCAACGGCGCCGACGGCTCGTCGGTCGAGATCCTGGGCTGGTCGTTTCCCGAACGGCAGGTGCGCTCGAGCCCGGTGGCGCGCCTGCTCGCCAAGCCGATCCCGCGCGCGGGAGCGGGAATTCCGCGCATCGGACTGCTCCACGCTGACCTCGATGCTTCCGGAGGATCCTACGCGCCGGTCATGCAGCGCGAACTCGACGCGGCGGGGGTCGATGCCTGGTTGCTGGGGCACATTCACGTGCCGTCGCTCGGGGCGGACGGCGACCTCTGCGGCTACCTCGGATCTCTCGTCGGCCTCGATCCCAGCGAGACCGGCGTGCATGGCCCCTGGTTGATCCGCGCCGACGCGGACGGCGTACACGTGCGGCAGCTTCCGATCGCGCCGCTTCGCTGGGAGCGAATCGAGGCCGACGTGCACGAGATCGAGTATGCGGAGGACCTCGGCGAGCTGATTCTCGATGTCGCGGAGCGGCGTGCACGCGAGATCCACCGCGAGGGACAGACGCCCCAGGCGCTGGGGGTTCGCATTCGCCTGGTCGGTGCCACGCCGATTTACGACGACCTGCGGCGCTGGCTCGATGCCGAGAGCTGGCGCGGCATCCAGCGGATGGTTGACCACACATTTGTGTTTATCGACAAGTTGATCGATGCGATGGAGCTTTCCGTCGATCTGTCGGCGATTGCCGCGGGGGATGACCCGCCGGCGCTGCTGGCCCGAAAGCTGCTCCAGCTCGACGGCGACGAAGGCCACGCGCTCCTCGATGCCGCACGTGCGGAGTTGCACAAGACCGCGACCGCCACGAATTGGCTGCCGTTGGACGACACGCGGGGCGCCGTCGACCCGCTTTCCGACGACGCACTGCGCGCACTCCTGAGGCGGGCGAGCACCATGGCACTACACGCCCTACTCGCTCAGCGCGAGGCGACGTCGTGAAGATTCGAAGCCTGGGGATCGATCGCCTGCCCGGAATCGATGAGAAGTTCGAGGTCAGCGACCTTGCCGAGGGCTTCAACATCATCGTCGGGCCGAACGCGATCGGGAAGTCGAGCCTGTGTCGGGCAGCGCGGGCACTGTGGTGGAGCGAGCACGGCTCAACGGACCGTCTCGCGGTGCACGCCCTCGTCGAATGTGATGGCGAAAGCTGGAGAGTCGTTCGCGAGGGGTCGCGCCACGACTGGCAACGCGAGGGCGAGCCCGCCGCCGCGCCGCCCCTCCCGCCCCATCATCTCGACCGGTGTTTCTTCCTGGATCTGCTGAGTCTGCTCGAAGCGACGGCAACCGCCGGGCACGACGTGGCTGCGGCGATCCGCAAGCAGATGGCCGGGGGCTTCGATCTCGATGAGGCGATGTCTGACGCTTTCGTCGAGATCAAGCGGCACCACGGAAATTCCCAGAGGAAGAAGCTCGATGCCGCCGACATGGCGATCCGGCGGGCGAAGGACACGCAGGCGGACCTCCGGCGTCGCGAGGATCGGCTGGCCGAGCTCAAGACCGGGGTGGAGGTGGCCGCGGCTGCCCACCGTCGGAAGCCGCATTTCGAGACGGCCCTCGAGCTACTGCAGCTGCGGGCCGCGCGCGACGACAAAACACGTGCCCTCGACCAGCTCCCCGAAGGGTTGGAGCGCCTCACCGGCGGCGAGTCCGATCAGCTCGATCAGCGCGACGGCGAACTCGATTCGAAGCGGCAGCAGCGCCTCGATCTGATTGCGGCGCGCGACGCGGCGCACGCCGCCCGGGCGGCGACGGGGCTGGCGTCGGCCCTCGATCCGGGCGAGCTCGCCGCCTGGCGCGAGCGCGCTGACGCGCTGTCGCGCCTCGAGCAGGAGCTGATCCAGGCGCGCGAAGACCGCGAGCAGCGACGCGCGCAGTTGCAGGCCGCGAACCGCGCCATTGGTGCGCGGGGAGCGGAGCTTCCGACGATCGATCTCGACGCTGATGTCGACCTGTTTGCCTTCCTGCGGGATGCCCAGTCCATCGTCGAGCGGCGGAGAGCCATCGACGAACGCATGAACCTGTTGGAGCACATCGAGCCCACAGCGGACGACGGTCCGGGAATTCACCGGCTGCGCGCGGGGGTGGATGCGCTTCGCGCCTGGTTGCGGGCCTCCCCAGCGAGCCCGATCCGACGCGTGCCCGTGGTGGGGGTCGTTGCGCTGGTCGCCATCGGGACGGCGGCGGCCTGGTTCGTACATCCACTGTTCATCGCTCTCGCCGGTCTCGGCATCGGGCTCGCGGCGATCACCCTTCTCGCGCCGCGCGACGCCGACGGGCTCGCTGCCCGAAAGGTCGCCGAACGTGAGTTCGCACGACAGAACCTGGCTCCCGCTTCGGCGTGGCGTAAAGGCGCCGTTGACGAGCGACTGCGCGACCTCGAGAGTGAGCTCGCCGAGCGCGCGGCGGCCGTGGTGCGCGCCGACCGGCGGGCCAGCGAAATCTCCGACCTGAAGACGCGGCGGGAGGCACTCCAGCGCGACCTGGCCGCGATCGAGGCGCGGCGTGGCGAGCTCGAGACGCGGCTCGGCTTCGGCGTGGGTCTTCCCGACGCGGACTTCGTCGACCTGGTCCGGGCCCTCGACCGGCGACGTCTTTGCACGGAAGACGAGCGGGGAGCGGCGGCCCGCGTGCAGGCAAAGGAGACGCGTCATGCGGAACGGCTCGGAGATCTGGCGCGCTACCTGTCGGGGCACGACGAGGCCGAGCCGACCGACGCCGCCTCCGCCCGATCCGGCGTCAACGATCTCGCCGATCGCGACAGCGCCTGGCGGACGGCGCAAGGCAAAGAAGAGAGCGCTGATCGAAGTCTCGCGCAGCTCGATCGGGACGTGGCGAAGATTCGCGAGCTGGTCGCTGGCATCTTCCGCAAGGCGGACGTCGAATCCGGCGATCGCGCGGAACTCGCCAGACGGATCGAGAGCCTCGCCCCCCACGCCAAGCTGCAGAGCGATCGCAAGGCTGTCACGCTCGCGATCCAGAACGCCCAAGCCAGGCTCGACGAGGCGGGCGAGATGGCCCTGGCGGAGCGCGACGCCGACGCGCTGCGAGCCGAGGCCGACGAACTCGCCCGCCAGGATGAAGAGTTCCTGATCCTGCAAGAGGAGATCCAGGAGATCCGGGCCGAGGTGCGGCGGGTGCGCGAGGGGCACGATCTCGAGGAGTTGCTCGCCGAGCAAACCGCGGCCCTCGACGCCCTGCGCGAGAAGCGTGACGAAGTCCTGCTGAGGCGCGCGGGAGAATTTCTGATCGAGACGGTGCGCGACGAACACGAGACGACCCAGGCGCCGCGCGTGCTGGAACGCGCGCGTGAACTATTCGGGAGTTTCACCCATCACGCCTATCAGTTGATCGTTCCATCCGACCACGAGGCCTCGTTCCGCGCCATCGACGCGCTAACGTCCGAGAGCAAGAGACCCGACGAGCTCTCCGACGGAACTCGCGCGCAGCTGCTGCTCGCGGTACGACTCGCCTTTGCCGAGGACGCGGAGCAGGGGACGCCGCTTCCCATTTTCCTGGACGAAGCGCTCGACCCGAGCGATCCGGTTCGTTTCAACGCGATCGTCCGCAGCCTGGGCCGGATGGCGGCCGAGGGCGATCGGCAGTTCATCTACCTGACCGCGGACCCGGCGGACGTGACGCGCATCCAGGCGGCCCTCGAGGCCGAAGGCTGCGATGCCCCGCGGGTCATCGATCTGGCCGAGGTGCGCAAGCGGTCCGCCGCGGTGGCTCACGCGGACGATCTGCTCGTGCCGCCGCTGCCGACGATTCCCGCGCCGGCCGGCCGCAGCGCCGAGGAGTACGGCGCGGCGCTCGGGGTCCCAAGCTTCGATCCCCGGCGCGGGCACGCCGCCCAGCACCTTTTCTACCTCGTCTGGGACGACCTCGATCTGCTGCACCGGATGCTCGAGCGACGCATCCAGCACGTTGGGCAGTGGCGGATGGCCTCCGGCGCCAGCAGCGCGGTCGCCGAGCAGCTCGCATCGACAGGCCCAACCGGAAGACAACTCGCCGCGCGGGTCGACCTCCTCGATGACTTCTGCCGTCTGTGGAGCGAGGGACGGGGGCGGCCCGTGAACCCCGACGACCTCGACGCCAGCGGCGCGGTCACCGACACATTCTTCGAGCGTGTGGTCGAAGTCGCGGCGGAGTTCGAGGGCGACGCAAAAGAGCTGATCGAGGCGATGCGCAGCCGCAGAGACGAGCGCTTGAGCGGTTACCGCAACCAGGCCGCCGACAAGCTCGAGGCGTTTCTCATCGATGCGGGCCACATCGATCACCGACCCGTTCTCGATGAAGACGAGCTCTGCGCGCGCGTGATGGCCAGCCCCGCTGCCGCGCGCCTGCCCGGCGACTTGGCCGCCGAGTGCGTCCACCGCTGGTGGACGCTCAGCGAATCCTGATCGGGTAGCCGCTGGATGCGCGCGGAGTCTTGCTGCGACGCGTGGAGGCCGTGAACTCAAAAAGTAGACGCGCCTTCCCCGCTCGCGCATGCGGCACGCTTTCAAGCCGCCTAAGCTGGCCGCTTTGCAGCCCCGCTCCCCAGGAGGGTCGACTTGCCGACCGAGACCATCCACGCGCGAGCCAAGCACCACTTTCCGTCTGTGCTCCTCACCCTGCTGAGCATCATGCAGGCCCTGAGCCTGGAGATCCTGTGGTCCGGCCTCGACGATCAGGCCCATCTGTGGGCGGGCGGATTGCCCGCTCTGATTGGTTGGTTGCAGGTGGTGGGAGTGGTGATGGGAATCATGGTGATCTGGCTCTTCTATACGACCATCGTGATGCGGGTAACCTGGGTTCCCTCGATCGGAGACTTGATCAACCCATTCTTGATCGGCCTGTGTGAGTTCGTGCTGGCGGAGCAGCTCGCGCCGGAATTCCTCCACCTGTGGATCGTATTGCTGGCGGGCATATTCGCCATCAGCAACTGGACGAGTATGAGCATCTATCGGCGGGCGCGGCGCGATCCCGACAACGCGGACTTCTTCAGGGACATGCAGGAGTACTCGACCTCCTCCTACGTTCAGCCCGCCGCCTTCATCGCCTCGCTCCTGCTCGCCGGGCTCGCTGTCTACGCCTTCGGCGCCGACGGCTTCGCGGGCCTGTTCGCTGTGTGCCTGGTGCTGGGCCTGCTGGCGACACAGGTGGCGATCATTCGCCACTATTGGAAGCGCACGATATCCAGTCCGTCTGCGGGGGCCCCTTCCAACGAGCCCTAGCCATCGCCCCGGCTCGGGGCCACGCAGTGCAGGCGGTCGAGGCGTGTCGTGGGTCGACGTCAGGCCGAACCCCACGCCAGAGCTTCCAGAGCCCAACACTTCAGCTGACCCGGCCGAGCGTTGGCGGGCGCGGCCGTCTCCCCTCGGGGAAAGGCTGCCTGGGATTCTCCTGACATATCCCAGGCCACGCAACCACGTAGCTGATGAGAAACCTCTTCATGCTACGGCGCTCGCTGCATTCCCTCGCCTTCGCTCTCGTTTGGGCCCCATTGTGGATCGGCTCACCCGCCGCCGCTGTCGAATTCGAGGCCTTCACCTGCATCACCAACAACGACGCAGGCGACTGCGCCATCGGGACCACCCAACTGTCCGCCACAGTCGTGCAATCGGGCGGAGATGCCGTGCTGATGATCAGCATGACCGGCCCTCAAGCAGGGGTGGTGGAGCAGATCTTCATCGAGTCGAGTTTCGTTACCGCCATCAGCTTTCAGGCCAGCACAGCAACCGGAGTCGTAGCCTTCGGGACCGGACAGGTTGGCGGAAACCTTCCAGGCGGCGCCATGGTCGGTTTTGACGAGGTGTTCAACATCGCTGCCGACGACCCGGCCCCCAGCAACGGCATCGGGCGTCATCCCCAGGACGATGTCTCTCCCCAAACCGGTGCGTTCCTGCTCAGCTTGACAGGCGGAGACTTCAGCGACCTGCTCACGGACCTCCGCATCGGCGTCCACGTGATCGGCTATTCCAGTGGCGGCAGCGAGAGCTTCATCTCCACGCCCATTCCCGAGCCCGGAACCTTTGCCCTGTTCGCTACCGGACTGCTGGGCTTGGCGACTGCGGGCCGGCGCAATCGGCTTCGCTGACGAATACCGAAGCCGAAGGAACTCGCTCCAAGCGTGCATCTGCCGCAACGGCGGGCCGGATCTTGTCCCGCTGGAGTCAGGATCGATGTCGCCACCGCCAGTCCGGCCTCCAATCCGATCTTCACTCGCTTCCAGTGGGTTCCGCCGATCCCAGCTTTCGCGCGATCTCCTGAATTCGCGCCCGGCGCACCGGGTCGTCCTCCTTCTTGGCAAGCGAAACGACGATCCGCGCCAAGCGAGGAGCGGTCGCAGCGCTTCGCAGCTTCTCGCCGCCGCCGGCGTCCTCGAAGAAGTCCAGGATCGCCTCGCGGAGGCCGGCATCTCCCGTCTGGCTATAGGCGCGCCATGGCACCGCGAGGAGCTTCGCCGCATTCTGCGAAAGGCTGAGATACTTGAGCGTTCCGCGATCTCCCTCCGCGCGGAAGTTGATTTCGAAATAGGCGATCGCTACTGCGTTGAGCGCGTCGTAGTTTCGACGGTCCACCGGCGTCCGTTCGAGGTCGTCGCGCACCCCGAGAACGTTGGGCATGCGCGTGATGTCGGGGTCGAGAATCACGTCGAAGAAGGTTTCGTACCTCGGTCTCAAATCGTCGAAGACGCGATCCTCGCCCGCGACGTCCCAATGATCGCCGCTACCGGCCAGCCGATAGCGATTCAGATCCAACGGGGGCGCGCACGCCAGCATCGCTGCGGCCAGGAACACGGCGACGGCTCCCGGCCGAACAAGGCACGAGGGACTCATTCAGATCTCCGTTGCCGCTCGCACGGAGCGAAGCTGCGTTGGGTGTGGGGGCGCCGGTCCCACACAGCGCTACGCGGGGCCTGAAACTCCGGTTACATGCAAACCGCGCTTGTCCCGAGGTCGCGCCACGATGGACCAGCGGCCTGGCTCCAGAGTCTCGAACCCGGGTCAGATCCACGCTGGGTTCATCCTGCTCCCTGGAGAAGCTAGGGTCAGCAGGATTCGGAGCCGAGTCGCGGCAGCTTGCAAGAAATCGCGCGGGTCGCGGAAGCCCCGCAGCGTGCAATGCGAGTGTCGTTGCGTCTCCGTTACCATCGGTACACGCTGCAAAGGGGCGAGGGAATCGAGTCGAACGACGGGTCCGGCGAAACGGTTGCCCGCGGCAATCCTCCAAAGGAGGCAGGTCGTGCGCTTTGTCATCGTGATTCGCTCCGTGATGCCTAGCACCCTTCTACGCACAGCAGCAGCAACCTGGGGGTCAGCACCCGGATCGACGGAAAGCTGGTCGAACTCATCTTCTGATTCGAGTTCTTTTCCCCAATCGAGGCCATCCTCGTCAGAGTGTTGCTCCCTCCGCACCGCGCGAACTCGTGATCCTGCGAAACGGCTGGAGCGATCTTGAACGGCTCCTGCTGCTGTCTGGTGCGGCGCTGTGGCCCCTGCACGATGCGCTCGAAGATCGAGTCCGGTAGCATTCTGGCGTCGTGCTGTTGGCTGGCTGTGCCTCGGCGCTGACGGTCAGTGCTTTTTGTTGCAGCTGAAACCCGTGACGCACACCGTCGAGTTCTGAAATCGGGTAATGCTTTCGCGCTTCGCAATTTGGACGGCCCTGGTTTGCGGGCTCTGCCCTGCTGTAGCACGCGCTCAGCCTTTGGATCTCGCCAATCCGACGCCCCGAACGATCCAGGTGGAGTTCGAAGTCTCGAACGATCCGGCAATCGTCGGGCAGACCTACTCTACTTCGTTCGACGCCACGTACTCCGCCACGGGCAACACCGGAACAGTGGTGATCTCCGGTGCAGAATACGAGTCGGCGATCCAGGCCTTCGGCTTGGATTACTTCGACACGATCCTCACCGGGACAGTGGTGAGCGCTTCGGCCTCCGACTTCGTGCTCGAGATTGATCTCACGACGCTCGAGGCGGCTGCGCTGCCCTTCAGCTATCAGATTTCGATAACATCGCCAGTACAACAAATCGGAACCGTGTCCCGCAACCTGAGCACGACTGCTTTGGCCGGGTTCGCCTTCGTGCCCGAGATTCCAGGCTTCCCAGTCTTCTGCGACGTCTGTCTGATCGTGCCCGGTGCGCCGTACGATCCGACCACCGGCAAGATCAACGCCGTCGGCTCGGACCAGCTTGTCGCACCTGATATCAACTTGCTCGGCTTCTCGCGAGCCGGAGATCTCCGATTGACAGAGAGTTCGGCACAACCTATTCCCGCACTTTCAACCTACGGTCTCTTGGGTCTCGCAGTCGGCCTGATGAGCCTCATCTTTCTGACGATTCGGAGCGGGCGGAGAAGTGCCAACACTGCTGCCGATCTTCTTTAGGCCCTCTGAGTCGCCTGGGTCCTGCGGCTGCACGCGCCTCCGCGTATTGCAACCAGTGTGCCGGAAGTCCGCATGCGCATTCTTGCAAACGAACTCCACAACCGCATCGTTCACGCGGTGGGCGAGCGGCAAGGCGTGCACGTGATCGATACCGCAGCCGGGGTCGATGGCAGATACGAGGATGGCTACATCGACATCGCACACATGACGCAGTTGGGCCGCGAACGCTTCACAGCAAATCTGCTCGCAGGGCTCGAGGCGTCGATCGGAGCGGCGTCTTCGGCGGGCTGCGTGCGCCGGCCGTAGCCGCCGCGACCCCGCGACCACCGCCCGGCTACCAGCGGATCCCTGCCGCTTGACAGCAATGCCAGTGATGGAACGCCGCAAGAACCCCGTCGGCGCCATTCGTCGGTGGATAGCCGAAGCCCGTGAGAATTTGGACTGAACAGCGGGGGGGCGCGCGGCTGCCGCTACCGGACCCCGGGTCAGGAACGACGAAAGAAAAGGTCCGGAAGGCCCTGGCCCGGCGGCATACTGAAAGTGTCGACGGAATCGAGGCATACCCACCGAATGCGAACACAAGCCTGGCAGGCCGCCTGATGCCCGATCTGGGTCCGGATCTCGCTCACGCCTCGAGTCTGCGGGTGTGGCGGCGAGCGGCCTCG
>SMVA01271379.1_pt1 | contig 11929 bp, 14 predicted proteins | sample 2456451 | NCBI WGS metagenome assembly SMVA01 (sample SAMN11095933, study PRJNA526329) | marine sediment metagenome | biome: Marine sediment; feature: Surficial sediment; material: Deep marine sediment; isolation source: Hadal surficial sediment | place: Pacific Ocean | collected 2014-05 | depth...
CCGGTCGCGCGGGCGAACCGCCGGAGGGCGTCGGGTGGCCTTGCCGATGCGCCGCATCGCCGGCGGCCCCCCTCCTACCCGGCGGATCGCCCGCGCGATCTCTAGGGGTCAATATTATGGACCTTTGGTATCAGTTCATCGGGCCGCGGGGCAGGTAGACGCCGCCGTCGAAAGCGGAAAACATTTCCTCCACCAAGTCGTGCTTGACCGGATCGGCGCTGTCGTCGGGTTCGAGATTCTGTTCCGCGACATAGGTCGTGTGAATGCCGTTATGGACCAGGACGTGGTACCACGGCCGGTCCTTGGGCGGGCGCGAGCGCGCCATCTGGTCGTACCATTCCTCGGTGCCCTGATACGTCGGGTCGACGTCGTAGACCACCCCGCGATAGTCGAACAGGCGGTGATGGACAAGTTGCCCCACCGAGAACCGGCCGCGATTGTCGGCCATCAGTCGCTCAATCCCCCTGGCCTCGCCCAAGCGTCCAATCGTCACATAATATAAACTTGAGTTAGACTTGATCCGAGGCCGCCGCGCAACGGCGTCGCGGACGTTATTGCGGTTGGAGCGTCGCCCATGCGGAATTTGTGGATTGTTTGCGTCGCCGTCGCGCTGAGCGCCCAACCGGCGTGGGCGGAGCGCGCGGAGCGATGGCGCGCGATGGCCCAGGACTGGGCCGTGGCCGCCGGCTGCGAGGTTGCCGGCGCCGCATTGGTGGCCAGCACCGGCAACGAGGAAATCTACACCTTCACCTGCGGCGCGCCGCCGACCCGCTTCGTCAAGGTCCGTTGCGCGCGTTACCGCCATAGCGCGCCGATCCGCCCGACGCCGTGGTGCGTCGCCGGAAGCCTTTCCGATGGGCCTTTATATGAACGTTAAGTGGCGGGTTAGGCGAACAGGCTGAAGCCGGCGCCCTGGAACAACGGCAGCAGATGCGCGTTGGTGCCCGCCGCGCCGAACCCGGCCAGGCCGGCCGCGGCGTCCTTCTTCAACAGGAAGCGGCGGATGAAATCGTCGACGAATTTAGGGTCCTTGAACTTTTCGATATCGACGCGGGCTTCGATCAGCGACTTTTGCTTGTCCACCGACTGCAAGGCGATCGCAAGCGGCAGGCCGAGGGTGAAGGTCACCACCGCGCGGAACACGCGGTCGCCCAGAATGTCGAAGGTATTGTCGATGTCGGCGATCTTGCGGCGGAAGAATTCGGCCTCGCGCAGCGCCGGGTTCTGCTGGCCCAGCCGGCGTTCGAATTCGTTGGTGTAGAAGCGGTCGATAAGGTCGTTGAGAAAAACCGCGTTTTTCACCTTGGCGAGCCCGACTTCGGCGAACTCGAATCCGGCCGCGATTTCCTTGAAGCGCGGGTCGATCAGCTTGTTGACCAGCGCTTTCGGGTCGGAGCGCGGTTCGGTCAGGATCTTGCGTATGCGCCCGAGAAGGTTGATCTCGTCCTCCAGTGCGAAGGCCGACAGCGCGAACGCCATCAGGCGGCGGTCGTTGATGAATTCGTCCACCGTCTCGATCTCGGCCACCCGCTTGTGGAGGTATTCGATCTCCCTGACGATGCGCGGGTCTTGCTTGAGCTGTTCGAGCTGCTTTTCGCGGCTGTTGGTAAGGGTCTGAAAGATGATCATGGCGGGCAAACCGCCGCCGCCACCAAAGCCACCAAAGCCACCGAATACGCCAACCATCTCACGTCTCCACGGTCACGCTCCGCGCGCCGCGGCGTCCGCCGCGCGCACCTGGGCATCGTAAGTAATATAGGCCGCCGCCGCCATCCGCCCACGGCTTGGCGCCCACGACCTGGCGGCGCCCCGTTCGTTAACCATAAATCCGTGCCGCGGCGCGGTCTCGCGAATAGCAATAGTCGGTATTGATTGACGATTTTGCCGCGATCTGGCGGGACTCGGCGCGATTTCGCGGTCGCGTTCCGGGCCGGTCTTTTGTTGGATTGGCGCGCCCGGACCCTATATAAGAGGCCCGCTCGGGGCCCGGCGCGCCGGTGTGGCGCGACAGGGACACCAGCCAGGTCATCAGGGAGGCTCGCGCTCCGAGCCGTTTTGTACATGAATTGTTCGCCGACACGCCGTCGTTTCCTTGGGTTGGCCGCCGCCGCCGCCGCCATGCCCCTGACCGCGCCGCTGACCATCGCGCGCGCCGAGTCGCCGCGCCTGCGCCTGGGCGTGTTGAAATACGGCACGGTGAATTGGGAAATCGACGTCATCAAGCACCACGGGCTGGACCGCAAGGCGGGCGTGGAGTTGGACGTGGTCGCGCTGGCCAACAAGGACGCCACCACAATCGCGCTCATCGCCGACGGCGTGGACATGATCGTCACCGACTGGATCTGGGTGTCGCGCCAGCGCGACGCCGGCGACGACTTCACCTTCGTGCCCTATTCCGAGGCCGCCGGCTCGGTGATGGTGCACCCGGGTAGCGGGATCGAGAGCCTCAAGGACCTGAACGGCAAGAAGATGGGCGTGGCCGGCAGCCCGCTCGACAAAAGTTGGCTTCTGCTGCGCGCCTACACCCTGAAGACCATGGGCGTGGATATCGGCAAGGAGGTGCGTCCCGTGTACGGCGCGCCGCCCCTGTTGAACGAGAAGTTCCGCCAGGGCGAGCTCGATTCCGTGCTCAACTACTGGAACTACACCGCGCGCCTGCGCGCCGCCAACATGACCGAGCTGATCCGCGTCCAGGACCTGTTGCCGGCCTTGGGCGTGCCCGGCCGGCTGCCCTTGATCGGTTACGTGTTTCACGAGTCCTGGGCGGCGGAAAACATGGCGGCGGCGACGGGGTTCTTCGCGGCCTCGGCCGCGGCGCGCAAAATCATGCTTGAATCGGACGCCGAATGGGACCGCCTGAAACCCCTGACCGGAGCCAAGGACGAGGCCACCTTGATCTCGCTGCGCGACGGCTACCGCGACGGCGTGCCGCGTGAATTCGGCCCGGCACAGGAGGAGTCGATCCGCGCCGCGTTTCGTATCGTGGCGGAGCTCGGCGGTCGCGCGCTGGTCGGGCGCAGCACCGAACTGGCGCCGGGAACGGTGTGGAGCGGCGCCTATTGACCCTGACCGAGACCCTGACCGGCGGTGGGTTGAGCGGCCGGTGGCTGCGCGTCTTCTCGTTCGTCCTGTTGATCGCGATCTGGGCGATCGCCGCCGCGCTGGCGCAAAGCCGCGCGCTGCCCGACCCGTGGGAAGTCGCGCTGACGCTGTACGACCACGCGGTTTACGGGTCGCTGTTCTCGGACCTGGGGATCACCCTGTGGCGCGTCACGGCGGCTTTCGTCCTGGCCATGATCTCCGGCACGGCGATCGGCATTTTCATGGGGCGGCGCAAGCGCTTCGACGACATGTTCGACGGCTGGTTGATCCTGCTGCTCAACATCCCGGCGCTGGTCAGCATCGTGCTGTGCTACGTGTGGTTCGGGTTGACCGAGGCGGCGGCGATTTTCGCCGTGGCGCTGAACAAGTTCCCCAACGTGGTGGTGACCTTGCGCGAGGGCACCCGCGCCATCGACCGCGATCTGCTGCAGGTCGCCGAGGTGTTCCGTCTCGACCGGAGAAAAACCTTCATGCGGTTTTTCCTGCCGCAACTCTATCCCTACATAATGGTGGCGGCGCGCTCCGGCATCGCGTTGATCTGGAAGATTGTTCTGGTGGTCGAGTTGTTGGGGCGGTCGAACGGTATCGGTTTTCAGATCAGCATATTCTTCCAGCTTTTTGATATCGCGGGCATTCTGGCCTATACCCTTGCCTTCGTGATCGTGATGTTATTCGTCGAATTGGTTTTCGTGGGCCCCATGGACCGCCATATCACCCGGTGGCGCAAATGAGCGCGGCCTCGCTGGACATCCGCATCGACCGCAAGGCCTTTGCCGGAGTCGGCGGCGGCGTGGGCCGCACCGCTATCGAGGGCCTCGAATTGTCGGTGCCGGCGAACCAGTTCCTGTGCATCGTCGGCCCGTCGGGTTGCGGCAAGACGACGTTGATGAACGTCATCGCCCAGCTCGACCGCGACGTGGCCGGCGAAATCCGCTACAGCAACGGCGCCGCGCTTGATTCCGTGCGCATGGCCTACATGTTCCAGACCCCGCGCCTGCTTCCCTGGCTCACCGTGCGCGAGAACGTCCGCGTCGTGCTCGACGACGACGCGGCCGAGGACGGGCGCGCCGAGGCATTGCTGGAGCACATGGAATTGGGCGACACGCTGGACGATTTTCCCAACCGCCTGTCCGGCGGCATGCAGCGGCGCGTGGCGCTGGCGCGGGCCTTCGTCACCGAGCCGCAATTGCTGTTGCTGGACGAGCCCTTCGTGTCGCTGGACGCCCCGGTCGGCAAGCTGCTGCGCCAGATGCTGCTGGACCTGTGGCGCGCGCGCCCGACTACGGTCATATTCGTGACCCATGAACTGCGCGAGGCGATCTATCTGGCCGACCGCATCGTGTTTCTGTCGCGCGCCCCATCCAGGGTGATCCTCGATGTGCCGGTCACCCTGGCGCGGCCCCGCGACGTCGACGACCCAGCCATCGAGGCGTTCCGCCAGGAACTTCTCGAAACGCACACCTCGCTGCTTCATGGCCTGTCCGCGACGGACAGCCAAACCCAACACTGAGCGGGCGAAAGAAACCATCGTGCACGACGTTCGTACCACCAGCGAAGCGAAAATCATTCTGGACGCCACCGACGTGGTCAAGTGCTACGGGCCGCGCAAGGCGCTGGACGGGGTGACGATATCGATCCGCGCCGGCGAGTTCGTCGCGCTGCTGGGACCCAACGGCGCCGGCAAGACCACCCTGTTCCAGGTTCTGACCGGCCTGTTCGTGCCGGACTCGGGCGACATCCATATCGACGGCGCCGACATCCGCCGCAACGTGGTGCCGGCGTTGGCGGGCATGGGCGTGGTGTTCCAGCAGCCGACCCTGGACCTCGACATGAACGTGCTCGACAACCTGCTCTTTCACGCCAGCCTGCACGGCATCAACGGCCGCGAGGCGGCGCGGCGCATCGACCACGAATTGGAAAAGCTCTCGCTGAGCGATCGCCGCGGCGACTACACGCGGACCTTGAGCGGCGGCCAACGGCGCCGCGTGGAGTTGGCGCGCGCCCTGGTACATAAACCGCGGCTGCTGTTGATGGACGAACCGACGGTCGGCCTCGACCCGGCCAGCCGTCGCGCCCTGCTGGCCTATGTGCTGGAACTGCGCGCCGAACGCCAGATGGCGATCCTGTGGGCGACGCATCTGGTCGACGAGGCGGAACAGGCCGACAAGGTAATCGTGATGCACCAAGGCCTTGTGCTGCGCACCGGCACGCCCGGCGAACTCATTGAAGAAACCGGAACCAAGGACCTGCACGACGCGTTCGTCAGCCTGACGGGTCCACAAGAGACTTGAGCGGCGAATTGCCGTCGGTCACCGAGTGACCAGGAGGAGGTTCATGCGCAAACGACTGGCGCTTTTTTTTAGCGGCGCGATGTTGTGGACGGCGGTCGCCCAGGCGGCCGGCACCGGCTACATCTTTGTCAGTAACGAGCAGGACAACACCGTCACCGTGATCGATGGTTCCTCGTTCGAAGTGATCAAGGTCATCGAGACCGGCCAACGCCCGCGCGACATGCGCTGGAACGCCGACAAGACCCGGCTCATGGTCGCGGCCAGCGTGGACGACCGCATCGACGTAATCGACGTGGCCAGCCTGGAAGTGATCGGCACCTTGCCCGCCGGCGAGGACCCGGAGATTTTCGACGTCGACCCGAGCGGCGAAATCCTGGTCGCCAGCAACGAAGACGACAACCAGGTCACCGTGACCGACATCGCCTTGGGAAAGATCCGCCACGTGGTCGAGGATGTCGGTATCGAGCCCGAGGGCATCACGTTCAGCACGGACGGCAAGATCGTTTTCGTCACTTCCGAGTCCACCAACACGGTCATCGTGATCGACCCGTGGAAAGGCGAGATTCTCGACGAAGTGCTGGTCGGCAACCGGCCCCGGCGCGGCTTGGTGACGCCGGACGGCGCCGAATATTGGGTGACCAACGAACTTGGCGGCTCGGTCACCATCCTGGATGCGCGCACCTACGAATTGCTGGACGAAATCCACTTCGAAAAGCGCGGCATGCGCACCGACGACATCACGCCGGTCGACTTCGCCATCACCAAGGACGGCAAGACCGTCTACGTCACCCTAGGCCGCGCCAATCACGTGGCGGTGGTGGACGTGAAAAGCCGCGCCGTGATCGACTACATCCTGACCGGCGCGCGGGTGTGGGGGGCGGCGCTGAGCGAGGACGAAACCATCCTCGTGGTGACCAACGGCGCCAGCGATGATATCAGCATCATCGACACCCGGAAGAAGGTGGCGATCAGGTCGGTCCCGGTCGGCCGCACCCCGCACACGGTCCGCATCGACGATTAAGACATGGCTTTCCCAAGAAACATCGCCGCCGCTCCGACGCGGCCCGACACGGCCCTTTTACCCCCTCCCCCCTCGCGGGGGAGGGTCGGGGTGGGGGGTGTCGCGCGAAGCGCGGCCACGCAAAAAAACCTGATGGCGGTCGCGTCCCATTTGGCAAATCGGTTAAAACGGTTTGTTACCGGTGCTTCGCGCCACGCTCCCCCACGCTTTTTTGTGGCCACCCCCCCACCCCAACCCTCCCCCTCGCGGGGGGAGGGGGTAAAGAGCGGTGGGTTCGGGCGCTTCGGACCGCGCATTCTTTTACCGGCGATGCTAACGCTGGCGACCGCGTTCGCCAGCGCGGCGTTGGCGCAGGAGACGCCGGTGCTGACCATCGGCTATCTCGACCTCGGCCAGGACCCGCGCTACGACGAGTGGGGCATTCATCCGGTCGATATCCGCTCGTCCACAGCGATTACCGACCGGCGCGCCTGGCCCGGCGCGCAACTCGGACTCAAGGACATCGAGGCGCTCAAGCGCGTCGCCAAGACCGGTTTCGCCCTGACGCGCGAGACCGTGGACGACGCGGCGGCGATGGTGGCGGCGATCGCGCGGATGCGCGGCGAGGGCATCGAATTCTTCCTGATCGACGCGCCCGGCCCGGTGGTGGCCGAGGTGGCGCGCGCCGTGGGCGACGGCGCGGTCCTGTTCAACACCACCGCCACCGACGACATGTTGCGCAACGACGCCTGCCAGGCGCATCTGTTTCATACCGCGCCCAGCCAGGCCATGATGATGGACGCCCTGGCGCAATTCCTGGTGTCGAAGAAATGGCACGAGGTGCTGGTGCTCAGGGGCCCGCTGCCGGAAGACGCGGTCACGGTGAAGTCGTTCGAGCGGGCGGCCGCCCTGTTCGGCCTCGACATCACGGACACGCGCGACTTCGTGCCGGGCGCCGATCCCCGCGCGCGCGAACAAAACGACCTCGACTTCCTTACCGGGCGCGCCGATTACGACGTGGTGTTCGTCGCCGACACCGACGGCGAATTCGCCCTCGCCGTGCCCTACGCCGTGCAGGACCCGGCCCCGGTGATCGGCGCGGCGGGCCTGGTGCCGCGCGCGTGGCACTGGTCGCACACGCGCAACGGCGCGCCGCAGGTGCACGGGCGTTTCGAGCGCATGCACGGCCGGCGCATGCTCGAGACCGACTGGGGCGCCTGGGTCGCCATGAAGCTGATCGGCGAAGCGGTGGCGCGCGCCAAATCCACCGCCCGCGACACGGTCGAGGCCTATTTGAAAAGCCAGAAATTGCGCGTGGTCGCCAGCAAGGGGCCCGGCATGAACTTCCGGCCGTGGTCCAATCAGTTGCGCCAGCCGATCTATCTCACCACCGGCGACTGGGTCGTGGCCAAGGCCCCCATCGCCGGCTTCAAGCACCGCACCAACAATCTCGACACGCTCGGCATCGAGGAACGGGAAACCACATGCAAGTTCTGATGTTTGATGTGAGTCAAATGATTACGAGGAAAACAAACCCCGTCATGGCCGGACTTGATCCGGCCATCCATGCACACGGACCGCGGTTCGTGTGCATGGGTCCTGGGGTCAAGCCCGAGGATGACGGTGGGGAAGACGCCGCGCGGACAGGGAGTAACGGGTCATGAAGCTCGATCATGCGCTCTATGCGTTGAAGGCGATGACCAAGCGCGAACTCACCAAGTTCCTGCAGCAAAAAGGCCGCCTGATCTCCGCTTTCGTGCGCCCGGCGCTGTGGCTGTTTGTTTTCGCGGTCGGCTTTCGCGGCGTCTACGGCGTCGACGCGGGCGAGCCTTATCTGCAACGCAGCGTCAATTACGAATACTACATCCTGCCCGGCCTGACCTGCATGGTGCTGCTGTTCAGCGGCATGCAGTCGTCGCTGGCCATGGTCTACGACCGCGAGATGGGGGTGATGCGGCTGCTGCTGACCGCGCCGCTGCCGCGCTGGTACCTGCTCACCGCCAAGCTCTTGTCCGGCACTTTCCTGTCGGTCCTGCAGGCCTATGCCTTCCTGATCATCTGCCTGCCGTTCGATTGGTTCACCGGGCTGCGCGTGGCGTTCAACGATCCGATGGGCTGGCTCTACGTGCTGCCGGCGCTGATCATGACCGGCATGATGCTGGGTGCCCTCGGGCTGCTGTTGTCGGTGCATATCAAGCAACTCGAGAACTTCGCCGGCACCATGAACTTCGTCATCTTCCCGATGTTCTTCATTTCGCCGTCGCTGTTCCCGCTGTGGTATCTGCAGGAAAGCGGCGCCGACATCGTCTATTGGGTGGCCAGCGTCAACCCGTTCACCTATGGCGTGCAGTTGGTGCGCTACGCCAGCGAGGGCCAGTTCTACGGCCTCGGCGCGGCGGTGGTGGTGGGCTGCACCGTGGCCTTCCTGGTTGCCGCCGTGTACGGCTACGACCCGCAGCGCGGCTTCATGCGGCGCGGCCCGCAAGCCGCCTGAGCGGCGCGTCATCGGTGGGGAGGCCATGGACGTAGACAAAAACTTTATCGACATGATCGGCGACACGCCGCTGCTCCGCCTCAACAAGGCGAGCAAGGAGACCGGTTGCGAAATCCTCGGCAAGTGCGAGTTCCTCAATCCCGGCCAGTCGGTCAAGGACCGCGCCGCGCTGTTCATCGTGCGCGACGCCGAGGCCAAGGGCCTGCTCAAGCCGGGCGGCGTCATCGTCGAGGGCACGGCGGGCAACACCGGTATCGGCCTCGCCCTGGTCGGCAACGCGCTCGGCTACCGCTCGGTCATCGTCATGCCGGAGACCCAGAGCCAGGAAAAGAAGGACATGTTGCGCATGTGCGGCGCGGACCTGCGACTGGTGCCGGCGGTGTCCTACAAGGACCCGATGAATTACGTGCGCTACTCGGGACGCCTCGCCGAGGAGATCGCCGCGAACGAGCCCAATGGCGCGATCTGGGCCAATCAGTTCGACAATACCGCCAACCGCCAGGCCCATATCGAGGGCACGGGGCCGGAAATCTGGGCCCAGACCGACGGCAAGGTCGATGCCTTCACCTCGTCGGTCGGTACGGGGGGCACCATCGCCGGCGTCGGCGTGGCGCTCAAGGAACGCAACCCGGACGTGCGCATCGTGTTGTCCGACCCCATGGGCTCGGGCATGTACACCATCTACACGGAAGGCAAGGCGCGGGCCGAGGGAAGCTCGATCACCGAGGGCATCGGCCAGGGCCGTATCACCGAGAACCTGGTCGACGCGCCGATCGACGATTTCCAGCAGATCACCGACGCCGAGATGCTGGAGGCGATCTACGACATGGTGATCCACGAGGGCCTGGTGATGGGCGGCTCCACGGGGATCAACGTGGCCGGCGCGATCAAGATCGCCAAGGACATGGGTCCGGGCCACACCATCGTCACCGTGCTGGCCGATTACGGCAGCCGCTACGCCAGCAAGATCTTCAATCCGGAGTTCCTGCGCTCCAAGGACCTGCCAATCCCGCCGTGGTACGAATAGCGCCGTGACCGAACTGGTATTCCGCGACGAGCCCTACGCACGAGAATGCGCCGCCATGGTGACCGGCGTCGATGGGCGCGGCATCACCCTCGACCGCACCGTGTTCTACGCGCGCGGCGGCGGCCAGCCCGGCGACACCGGCACGCTTACGTTCGCCGAGGGCGCGGTGGACATCGTCGATGCGATCAAGGGCGACGGCGACGGCGTGATCCACGTGCCCGCCGAGGGCGCGGAGATACCGGCGCTTGGGACCGCCGTGACGGCGGCGATCGACTGGGAGCGGCGTCACAAGATGATGCGCATGCATTCCTGCCTGCATCTGTTAAGCGCGGTGGTGGACGGCGCGGTGACCGGCGGTCAGGTGGGGCCGGACAAAAGCCGGCTTGATTTCGACATCCCCGAGGGCGGCCTCGACAAGGCGGCGATCGGCGAGGCCATCAACGCGCTGATCGACGCCGACCACCCGGTCGCGTCGCGCTGGGTCACCGACGACGAGCTCGCCGCCAACCCGGACTTGGTCAAGACCATGTCGGTGGCGCCGCCGCGCGGCGCCGGCCGGGTGCGGCTGATCGAAATCCCCGGCGTCGATGTGCAGGCCTGCGGCGGCACCCATGTCGCGCGCACCGGCGAGATCGGCCGCGTGGTCGTGCGCAAGATCGAGAACAAGGGCCGCCACAACCGGCGCGTCTCGATCGCCTTCGCGGACTGACGGACCGCGCGATGGACTACGCCAATCCGGACGCCCTGGTCAGCACCGAATGGCTGGCCGCGCATCTCGACGCGCCGGACGTGCGCGTGGTCGATGGCTCGTGGCACATGCCGGCCTTGCAACGCGATCCGCCAGCCGAATTCGACGCGGCGCATATCCCGGGCGCGGTATTTTTCGACATCGCCGACATCGCCGACGACGCCAACCCGCTGCCCCACATGCTGCCGAGCCCGGAGAAATTCTCCAGCCGCGTCCGCAAGCTCGGCCTCGGCGACGGCGTCAAAATAATCGCTTACGACGCCACGGGGATGGGCAGCGCGGCGCGCGTGTGGTGGACCTTCCGGGTCTTCGGCCACGGCGACGTGGCGGTGCTCGACGGCGGCCTGGCCAAGTGGCAAGCCGAAGGCCGCGCGACCGAAGACGGCCCCGGCCAAGCCCGCGACCGCCATTTCACGGCGCGCCTCGACACCACCCTGGTGCGCGACGTGGATCAGGTCAGAGCCAATATCGAAAGCGGCCGCGAACAGGTGCTCGACGCGCGCTCGGCCGGACGTTTCGCCGCCTCCGAGCCGGAGCCCCGGGCGGGCCTGCGCGGCGGCCATATTCCGGGCAGCCACAACCTGCCCTTCCCGTCGCTCTACGAGCCCGACACCAAGTGCATGAAATCGGCCGCCGAGCTGCGCCTGCTGTACCGCGGCGCCGGCATCGACCCCACCAAACCCGTCATCACCTCGTGCGGCTCCGGCATCACCGCCTGCAACCTGGCCCTGGGCCTGCGCCTGATCGGCGCCCGCGACGTCGCGATCTACGACGGCTCCTGGACCGAATGGGCCGGCCGCGACGACACCCCGGTGGAAAGTTAGGGTGCCAGCACCATCTTGCCGAAGGCTTCGCGAGACGCGATATCGGCGCCGTCGTACCGGGAAAGCGGAGTTGTGTTAATATGCATGGCATGAGCGCAAATCTGAAAAAGACCTTGGAGGAGCTCCGGCGGCTCCCCGAGGACCGGCAAGCGACGCTCGTTGCGCGGTTTGACGAGATGGTCGCGCGCGCGAAAATCGATTCCCGCGCGGCGGCGAGCGAAGCGCGCGGCGGCGAAACGCCGGCCGACACGTTCTTTTCCGAACTGAAGGCCCTGTATGGCGGCTAGCGTCGTCCGGCTCGATCAAGCCAAGGACGACATTCAACCCGGTTTCGTGTCGGGCACCGTGGTGGGGGCGAGTTGCAGGCGGGTGGCGCGGCCGCCCTCGATGAGGTGGCGTTGCAGCACCTCGTCGATATCGGCCTTGGTGGCGCAGCGGTACCA
>SMVA01228961.1_pt1 | contig 11928 bp, 8 predicted proteins | sample 2456451 | NCBI WGS metagenome assembly SMVA01 (sample SAMN11095933, study PRJNA526329) | marine sediment metagenome | biome: Marine sediment; feature: Surficial sediment; material: Deep marine sediment; isolation source: Hadal surficial sediment | place: Pacific Ocean | collected 2014-05 | depth 0-1...
AGTCTTTCTTGCAATATGATGGGTTAAATTAAAATCGTAATCTCAGTTTAAGATTTCTAAATGGTATCCTAAACAGACATTCTTTATTGAGTTCTTCGAATCATGTAAAATCCTACACATACAAACCATAACAATCCTGTAAGTGATCCTACACCTAGTATTGTTGCCCAGCCACCATTAAGAATATTGACAATAAAAATCGCTGATAATAAACATAATAAGGCACTAAACAAACCTAAAACAACAAGCCATTTTGGAATCGTAGCCGATAACCATCCAGCCATACTAAAGCCTAAAATCAGTATTGCCCAAGCTATGATTTCAGTACTGAACAAAACACGCGTTAGACTGAAAAAAAGCCAGAATAACTCTTTTTGTCCCGAGAGACGATTGAAGTCATAAAAAGTTAAGATTTCAATTCCATTTGTGATCATTAGGTTGGTCATCATCAATGCGGTACCAAGTAAGCCCACAATACCCCATCCTAATGATAAAGATGTACGAGTACGACATGTTTTAACAAACAACCCAGCAGAAAAAATAATGATACAAACAATCGCTATATAACGCATCCCATGAACAATTGCCCATGTACCCTTTTCATCTGATAAATATATTTGAAGTTCTGACGATGTTAAATCTTCAGGCGGAAAAGTTTTGAGTACCATATTGGCTATAATATGAATGATGAGTCCTAATATAATCAATAGGCCTCCTAAACGGACAAAACCGGTCTGTTGCTTTCTTGCTGATTCAATAAAATATTTTTTCATATTATTACATTAAATGGTTCATTTTCTATTGTTTTGAATTACCACAACGAACCTTTTGATGAGCTAAGAATAGAATCTATTTATTTCTAAAGGGTTGCTTTTTCATATAGGTCAAACTTCTCCATAACCATTCTGCCGGTCCATATTTAAAGTATTTTAGCCAAATTGGACTATAGATCAATTGAAAAATCCAGATAGCAAAAACTACAAAATATAGTTCATATCTCTGAAGTTTACCAAACATTCCAAAACCGAAACCTAAAAAAAATGTTATACAAATTATAGTGTGCATTAGGTAGTTAGTTAAAGCCATTTTACCAACTGCAGCCAAAGCATCTTGAAGAAATTTTAAAATACCGGATTTTATAAAGAGCATAAACAACCCTATATGTCCAATAGTGGTAAATAACCTACCCAATTGATAAGTTTGATGTGATTTACTCATCGCAACAACTTCAAAATTTGAATCAATTAACATTACTGTTTCAAAATAATTTACGATTAAGCCAATGCCGTAACCTACTATCATAAGAATTCCGTAAAATTTATTGGAACGTTCTCCTTGAAAAATCAGCCACTTAAAGAATGCAATACCCATCAACATAAAACTCAAAATATCGTATACCCAAGAATTATAAACTAAAGTTGATTGAAAAAACTCATTAATTCCAAATCTATGTTTTACAATAGACCAATATCCTGAACGATTTGCTTCGTTTTCTTCCTTAACTTGTTCCTCTGTTTTCCTTTTTTTTACAATGGTTTCCCACTTACTTAAGGCAGATTTCTGTTCCTTGTTTAATTCAATTGAATTATCATTATTTACAAGTTCTTGAACAGCCAGTCCTTCGGTCTTTGTTTTATATGTTTCATGATAATGATTTATGTCTTTTATAGTTCCAAAGGCTAACAAAATCAAACCGGCAATCAACAGGTATTTAGGAGAGACATTTCTTAATGGAAACAACATCAAACCGAAAATTGCGTATGGGTACAAAATATCTCCAAACCATAACATAAGGTATACATGAATAATTCCGAAAAGTAACAACCAAAGGGTTCGCCTATAAAATATATCGGCTACCTGGATACCTCCTCCTTTTTTTTCTAATCTTTCTGTAAGCAAAATAAATCCAGCTCCAAAAAGCATCGTAAATAAACCCCTCATCGTACCTTCAAAAAGCATATTATTTATAATCCATACCTTCAAATTCCATCCGGTAGCTCCACCGGAAATTGTTGGATTATCATATGCATCAACTAGTCCGAATCCAACAATATTCATTAAGAGTATTCCAAGTAAAGCGATACCTCTAATAATATCCAGAGAATTGATGCGATTGGTACTATCTACAGGACGTAAAGTCAATGGTGATTGGTTAGTCATTGTGTTTGATTGTTAGATGGTTAGAATATAAAGATAGTCTATTTATGTTTAATTAGATAGAATCACAATTAACTATCTACAACACCTGTTAACGTTGGACAAGGCTTTAAGACCAATTAATATTTTATGTATTTATTTTTTTAGCTTGATTAACCCGGATTAGCGAAATATTAAAAGCCATCCCCTGCTTTAAAATTATAACTGAATTTATAGTGATTGTTATCTATTTCTGAATTTCCGTTCCATGATTTGCACAGGTGCCTCGTTTTATTTAAATTTATGAAATACAATTCAAATTAAAATACATTTATTGTATAATACCCATGACAATTAATTTTATCTCATTCTTCCCAATTCAAAATTTATCTCCATGTTTATGATTCCTCCCTTTCGTTTTAATAAAGTCATTTCACTTTTTTTTGTTTGCCTGTTTTTTAATACTGCTTTTATGGCACAAGGATTTAACGGTTATTACAGGTATCCTGATATTCATAAAAATACACTCGTTTTTACTGCCGAAGGTGATATCTGGACCGTCCCTCTCAGTGGAGGAATAGCCCACAGACTGACTACCCATGCTGAAGAGGAAATATTTCCTTCCATTTCTCCCAATGGTAAAACCATCGCATTTTCAGCAAGTTATGAGGGGCCATTAGAAATCTATACCATGCCCATGGAAGGCGGAATTCCCTCAAGGTGGACCTATGAAAGTGATGCTTCTATCACTAATACCTGGACACCTGATGGCAAAGTGGTATACCATACCCGGGCATATTCCAAAGTTCCGGACTATCAATTGGTGATGATTGATACAAAATCAAAACAAAAGGAAACGATCCCACTTTTCCAGGCCAGTGAAGCTACCTTCGACGGCACAGGCCACACTGTGTTTTTCGTTCGGCCCGCTTACCATGGTAATGTGACCAAAAGATACCAAGGTGGTACTGCCCGGCAAATATGGAAATTTACCCAGGGCTCAGACGAAGCTGTTAAATTAACGAACGACCATCCGGGCGAAAGTCACCATCCTTTGTGGTTTGATGGCAGAGTTTATTTTATAACCGATAGAGATGGTACGATGAATATCTGGTCCATGGATGAAACGGGCAATGATCTCAAACAACATACAAGCCACAAGGAATTTGATGTTCGAACCGCCAATATCTCATATGGAAATATCGTCTATCAATTGGCTGCTGATCTTTGGCATTACAATATTTCATCAAATCAGTCTAAAAAAATTAACATTAGATTGGCCTCAGATCTCGATCAACTGAGAGAAAAATGGGAAGAAAAGCCCTCCAAATATATTACCTCAGTACACCCTGACCCTGAAGGCAATCGGATTGTCATAACTGCAAGAGGCCGTATTTTTGTGGCTCCTGTCAAAACCGGTAGATTCGTCTCTTTTACTGAAAAGAAAAATGTAAGATACAGGGATGCCGTTTTTTCTCATGATGGATCAGATATTTATACCCTATCGGATGAGACAGGAGAATTTGAATTTATCAGAATGCCTGCAAATGGAATAGGTTCTCATAAGAATATTACCAAAGATGGTGCTTTACTAAGATATGCCGGAATTCCTTCTCCCGATGGAAAGTGGATTGCCTATAACGACTTGGGAAGCCATATGTACCTGCTCAATATTTCAAGTGGCATAAGCAAAAAGATTTCTTCAAACGAGGAAGGTATTCGTGATTTTTCATGGTCGCCTGATAGCCAATGGCTGGCATTTGTTCAATCCGCAGGAAATACCATGGCACAAATCAAAATTTATAATGTAGGAAATGGCACTTCCTTTGACCTGACAACAGATAGAGCTAACAGTTTTAACCCTTGCTGGAGTCCGGATGGAGAATTTATTTATTTTCTATCAGATAGAAGTTTTACTTCCTTAGTGGGAAGCCCTTGGGGGCCCAGGCAGCCGGAACCCTATCTTGATGCAAGTGAAAAGGTGTACCACATTGCTCTGAAAAGAGGTACGCGATCACCCTTTCGGGAAAGCGATGAACTAGAAGATAAAGAGGAAGATGAAACTAAAGAATCTGATAAAAAGAAGAAAAAAAAGAAGGGTGACAAAGATGATAAAGAAGATGAAGTTGTGGTCACCATTGATCGGGCTGGTATTCAGAAGAGAATTATTGAAGTACCCATCAAACCCGGAAACTACAATGGCCTTGAGGTTAACGAAAAGGCACTTTACCTGATGTCAGGAGAAACAGGTGTCGACGCCAAGACACATCTATTTGTTGTAAAAATTGACAATAAGGATGTCAAACTCAAAAAGATGGTCAATGATGTGAATGGATTTGAGCTTACAGCGAATGGAGAAAATATTCTCATTCATAAAAAACAAGATTATTACATGATTGAGGCAGAAACAGAAGAGGTGAGTGACCTGTCTAAAAGTAAAATCGATTTGAGCGGATGGCGTTTCCCAATCATACCCAAAGAAGATTGGAAACAGATCTTTACCGATGCGTGGCGTATGGAACGCGATTATTTCTATGATAAAAATATGCATGGGGTAGATTGGGATGCCATGCATGCCAAATACCTTCCCCTTGTAGACAGGATCACAACCAGAAACGAGCTGTCTGATCTGATTGGCAGATTTGTTGGTGAGCTCTCGGCTCTTCACACCAGTGTTGGTGGTGGAGATCGAAGAAATGATGACAAAAACATCACAGTGGCTAGTTTGGGTGCCGAATTTAGTAGAGATGAACAAAATAATGGCTTTAGAATTGATTATATCTATAAAGTTGACCCGGATTATCCCGATGAAAAATCTCCTCTTGATGATCCGTATTTAAACGTACGTATTGGTGATGTAGTGACCCGGGTAAATGGAAGAGATGCCTTGTCAGCAGTTGATATGGGTGAATTGATCAGAAATCAAGCAGGAAAACAGGTACGGATGACCTTGAAACGTGGAACAGTATCTAGAGATATTATCGTCAAACCGGTAAAAAATGAATTCAATCTTCGTTATAGGGATTGGGAATATGGCAAACGACTGGAAGTTGAGAACAAAGGAAACAATGAAATTGGTTACCTCCACTTACGTGCCATGGGAAGCCGGGACATCAGTCAATTTTATCGTGAATTTTATCCTGTTTTTAACAAACCGGGTTTAATTGTAGATGTGAGATATAACAGGGGCGGGAATATTGACAGCTTTATTCTGGAAAAACTATTGAGAAAAGCATGGATGTATTGGAAAGGAAGGTCTGGTGAACCAACCTGGAATATGCAATATGCATTCAGAGGCCATATTGTAGTTCTTGTGAACGAAAATACTTATTCAGATGGCGAGGCCTTTGCAGATGGTTTCAAAAAACTGGAACTGGGTACAACAATTGGTACCCGGACCTGGGGTGGTGAGATCTGGTTGAATAGCAGCAACAGACTAAGTGATAATGGACTGGCAAGGGCTCCTATGTTTGGAGTATATGGAGACAACGGAGAATGGTTGATCGAAGGACATGGATTTGTTCCGGATATAGAAGTTGATAATCTCCCCCATGCCACTTTCAATGGTCAAGACGCCCAATTGGATGCTGCCATCGATCATTTACAGAAATTAATCAAGGAAGATCCACGGAAAGTACCAGATGTACCAGACTACCCAAATAAATCATTTGATAATAATAGAAAACAAGATGTCGATTAATGAAATCGTCTTAAAACGATCTTTAACTTTTAGAGATTGATTCTTTAAATCCTTTTAATGTATTTTGAATTGGGAACTTTAATCTGTATTCCACAATTAGTTTAGTCAACCATAGCATGTTATTCAAGAATATTCTTGATTCCTGTGCATAATCTGATATTTTTTTATAATTTCATGTGCGTTAACGAAAACTAGGAGGAACCATGTAATCATCATTCTATAAATTTACTATGGGTTCAATCTATATATAATGAATCATCACCAATACGAAGGCATATGAAGAAAACCTTATTTGCAATATTTTTAATCCTATTCTTTTTTAACATATCCGATTTATATGCTCAGACTTTTCATATTGAACCGGATTATAATTCTGGTCAGTTAAAAATTTTCAAAAAAGGTTTGGATGTTCCGGTCATTGTCCAAAATGCAAAAAAAGGCATGCGACCTTATTTACATCCTATTAGAACCTCGAATGGTAAAGGCATACTTACAGAGATTCACCCCAGTCATCATTTACATCAAACAGGCATATACTGGGGATTAAAAAAAGTAAATGACCGGGATTTTTTTATGAATAATTCAAAAGATCATTACCGATTTCAGGCTTTGAAAATTAAAAAGAAAACAGGTGAGAGGGTTCAATGGACAACGGTTTATGATCTGATCAATGAAAAGGGTGAGGCCATTCTACGCGGAACTCAAACCTGGTCTCTTCAGGAAGAAGATGGTATATTCTTACTGGATCTTGAATGGCAGGGAAAAGCCTTAATCCCTATTAAAGTTGAAAAATTCTATGTTGGAGGACTTTTTATGAGAATGCCATGGTATGAAGGAATTCAAGGCGAAGTTATCAATTCATCGGGAGAAAAAAACAGTAAAGAGGCCGAAGGACATCGATCTGTTTGGGCAGATGTAGGTATGGAAATCGCTGGGTTGGAAAAATGGGGACATATTGCCATTCTGGACCATCCTGACAATGATGCCTTTCCAACACCCTGGCGAGTTGATAGTCAATTAGGTATTGGGCCTTCGAGACAGATTCTGGGAGACTGGTATTTAGACAAAGGTAATACCGCCATTGAAAAGTACAGATTGGTTATTTATATAGGTGAACTTGACAAATTGAAAATGCAAAATTTGTGGAAAAATTATGTTTGCGAAAGTCAGAATTAATAGACAACAATTCTTCAAAATCATATAAAAAGAAATTAATAGCATGACTCTTAAAACATTTCATCACAACTTCTTTATATTATATCTGTTGGTTTCAAGTCTGTTATCCTGTACCAGGGAGGCTACAGATACCGATATATTGGATAATTATATAGACTGGGCCATCTATCGAGGAGATAAAAAGGGTATTCAGTATTCTGAGCTCGACCAGATCAATAAAGAAAATGTAAAAGAACTGACTGTTGCATGGGAGTATCATCACGGAAAACCTGAAGGCCCATCCATGTATAGTAATTCAATTATCATAGATGGTTTGTTGTATTTTACTTCACCTACATTGGATGCTATATGCATCAATGCCATCACCGGAAAGGAAGTCTGGAGATTCATTTCATCCGATTTTAATGAAAACAAAGAAGTCTTGAAAGGCAGAAATCGCGGCTTGGTTTATCATAAAAGCAAGGCTTCAGAACGGATATTTCTTTTTGCTAAAAACCGAATATTTGCCATAGATGCAAAAACAGGCCAACATATATCTTCGTTTGGTAAAAAGGGTTATATCGATTTAAATTATGACCTTGATATGCCTCCGGAAAAAGCCTCTGTTGAAGCCACAAGCCCCGGAATTATATATAAGGATCACCTGATCGTTGCTGGACGCGTACCGGAAGGTTATAATTCTACACCGGGAGACATAAGAAGTTATCATGCCATTACAGGAGAATTTGAATGGATATTCCATACAGTACCCCGTGAGGGTGAAGAAGGCTATGATACATGGAATTTTTTAGAGGATGAGATTTATGGAGGAGCCAATCCCTGGGGAGGATTTACCCTTGATCAGGAAAGAGGCTGGGTGTTTTGTTCCACCGGATCACCAGCTCCTGATTTTATTTATGGAGGAACGCGAAAGGGAACTAATTTATACGGTAATTGTATTCTGGCTTTAGATGCAAATACAGGAAAAAAAATCTGGCATTATCAAAATATCCATCATGACATTTTCGACTATGACAATCCACCTGCCCCTATACTTGCAACAATAAACAAGGAGGGTGAAAAATTGGATGTAGCCATACAATTTACAAAAATGGGGCTTACTTTTATTTTGAACAGAGAAACCGGTGTTCCTATTTTCCCGGTAAATGAAGTTCCCGTAGGCCTTACTATGATCGATGACGAAGAATCCTGGCCTACACAACCGATTCCTGTTTTACCCATACCTCTTGTAAGAACCCATTTTACTGAAAACCAAATAACCAATATTTCTCCAGAGGCCCATGATTATGTTCTTGATATATTTAATAAATACGATACCGGCCCCTTATATACGCCTGCCAATGAAAAGGGTGTAATAACAACTCCCGGGCATCAAGGTGGAATTGAATGGGGTGGTGCTGCTTTCAATCCTGATACCAATATTATCTTTGTCAATGCCAATGAGGCTCCAACCATTAACCGTTTGGTAAAATACTATGACTATGATTCCGACGATATATCGCCTGCCTTAAAAGGCAGATTAATTTATAATAAAAACTGTACCAGTTGCCATGGAACAGATCGAAAGGGTGTTCCTCCGGGAATTCCTTCACTTGAAAATATCACCTTATCCAAGGAACAGATGAGTGAAGTTCTTGCTAGTGGACGAGGGAATATGCCTTCTTTTAATTATCTGGCTAAGGAAGAAATGGAACATTTGAAAGAATTTTTAAAAACTCCTGATTCAGAGTTAGATAATAGTACAAAATCTGGTATTGTTCGGTATTCAAGTGATGCTCCCTTTCTTGTGGACAATGAGGGCTATCCTGGCATAAAACCTCCATGGGGAACACTTAATGCATTAAATGTAGCAACAGGAGAATTGTTGTGGAAGATTCCTTTTGGTGAATATCCCGAACTGACCAAACGAGGCATAAAAAATACCGGATCTAAAAATTTCGGAGGACCCATAGCCACTGCAGGAGGCTTGGTTTTTATAGCGGCTACTCCAGATGAAAAAATTCGTGCTTATAACCAATCAAATGGTCAATTAATGTGGGAACACAAACTTCCTGCTGCGGGTTATGCTACTCCAAGTACTTATATGATAGATGGAAAACAGTATCTGGTCATTGTTTGTGGAGGTGGAGGAAAAATAAAAAGTCCTTATGGCGACGCTGTGGTTGCTTTTGCTATGAATTAATATTCAGATATTAGCACAAATTATAGAGAATACAGAACATGGGTTCAAAACTAAAAGTCATAATGGATAGCAATAGAGTTTTCAATTTTCAAATAATGATTGGCCTTTTTTTAAATTTTTAATAGAATTTGGTATGATGATCTAAGCGAAGCTTAAAGAACTTACCCTAACAGAAGAATTTTCTAAAAATTCAATTCTTCCCACTTTTTGGGACTTATATTTTTTAGGTAGTTCAATTTTTTCTAAAAGTGTATCGGAAATAAGAATATCTGTATTAAACTTTTTACAACTTTTTTCAATAGCACGAGATTCATACATCACGTTTCCAATGAAACTAATCTGACTTTTTATCTCCCCTATTTCACCAACTATTACTTTACCAAAATTAAAACTAACCGTAAATTCCGGTACCACACCATAAGTATCCATATATTGTTCTTTATTATTCTCTATTGCTTTTCTAGCTTCAAAAAAAGTGTTTAGAAATTGTGTGTTTTTTAGACCTTTTTTCAGTTTCCATGACACCACCACCTCATCTCCTACATAACGATATATTTTACCATAATTGTTCAAGATACTATCGGTAATATCAAAGAAAAAACTCTTGAGAAACTTGTTATACTCAATGTCCCCAAGGTTTTCGGCAAGGGAAGTTGAATCATTTAAATCTAAATGCATAAAAATCAATTCTTCCTCACGGGGATGGAAGTATTTTCCACTTAAAAAATCCCACATTACACCCTGTCCCATTTTACGAGACATCTGATAGGTAAATATAAAGAGTACCGTTACCACTAAAGCATAGAATACTATAATATGAAAATCTTCTTCGAATATGAAACGATATAAGCCCCTGTTATCCACAAATTCACTAAGACTAATACCTTGTTCTATTGCACGGGATAACGAAACAACAAGAGGAATAATAAGGATAAAAAATGTGAAATAAATGATTGATTTATATATAACTACCGCTTTAAACTTTAGCAATCGTAAACTTTTGGGGTTAAAAATTATTTCATTAAAAACAATCAACCCACTTCCGGTTAAACCGATGACAAACCCATTGAGAATTGGCCCCAATCTGTCCTCTCCATTCAACAGAGGGTAAAGTAAACCAAGAAATGTTCCAACAACTAATATTATTAGAGCGTCTTTTATTTTTTTAGAAAAAGAAATTAAACCAACCATTTCCTTAATTATTATCTTTAATTTCAAATAGCTCCAATTCTGTTTGCTTTCCTTTCAATTGTATATTCCCCAAAGTATGTAATTTGTAATTTTTGGTCATTCCCAACATTCTTATCAGCTGATCCGAAGCCAATAGCCCTAATTTAAATTCGTAGCATTTATCTAAAATTCTTGATGTCGTATTCATGGTATTACCATGGAATACAATTTGAGTTTTAATCTCGCCAATTTCAGATGTAACCAAACTACCTGTATGTAACCCTCCTCTAATCCTTGGCATGAATCCATATTGTTTAATGTACCAATCTTTTTTTCTATCAATTGTACTTTTAATATTAAAAAATGTTTTTATACAATTGGCGTTAGTCAAACCTATATTCATAGTCCAGGAAATTACCATTAGATCTTCAATATATTCATGAATAATACCCCCATTTGAAATAGCAGGTAGAGTCAAATCCGAATAATATTGGTTTAAAAATTTATGGAATTTCAATGGGCCTAATTTGTTTAGTAGTTGGTTTGAATCCGCAATATTTATGAATAAAACAATACGTGCTTCATGAATGGGCTCAAAATACTTTCCTTTGATATAATTGGCCAATATACCCTGCCCCATTTTTTTATCCAGCATTCTTGTAAAAATAATAATAAATGCAAAACTTAATGTGTAAAGTATTTCCACTTTAAACGTACCGTTGGATAAATAATATTGAAAATCCGCTGCATTTAAAACTTCAATATAAGTCATTTGCAACCGGTACATACGTGAAAAAACTACGACATTAAAAATAATGGTCGTAAATATTAAAAGATATATTATGGACTTTAAAGTAAGCAACCATATAAACTTAATTTTCCTGATTTTTCTTGCAAACAAATACAGTTCTAAAAAAGATATCATTAAGCCCCCCACCAATCCAACAATGGCACCAGTTACATAAGGAAATAAACGGGAAGTTCCATGGGCGAAGAAAATAAAACTTAAACCTAAAAAAATACCTGTAAGCGAAATATACCTTACTGCCTTAAGCTTATCTTTTTGGATTGAAGTTAGTTTCATGTTGGATGATTCATGATCTTGCCGGTTAAATTAAAAGAAATTTTTGACATTAACAGTTCAAAGCAAGCAAATATGATAATTTTTAATGCATTGGTACTTATATTTGACTTTATTGAATGATATTTCATACACTGAATGGATATCTATAAGTGATAAACCTTTGATACAAACCATTGGAGAATTTTTACAACACCATAGATTACATCAAAACAAATCGCAAAGCAAAGTGGCGGAAGCAGCAAATATTAGTCGCTCCACCCTGAGTCTTTTAGTGCGGCGTGAAAAAATAGCACTTAATAGTTTATTGAAAGTTTTAAGAATATTGAATTTACTTTTCATCATGAATGCTTTTAAAGTAAAAGACGAAATCAGTCCTATTGCCTATGCCAAACTCCAAAAGAAAAAAAGACAAGGAGCCGGTAAAAAAAGCAAAAAATTAAATAATGGTTAAGTTAGGCATAGACTTCAATCAATTAATAT
>SMVA01237838.1_pt1 | contig 11928 bp, 9 predicted proteins | sample 2456451 | NCBI WGS metagenome assembly SMVA01 (sample SAMN11095933, study PRJNA526329) | marine sediment metagenome | biome: Marine sediment; feature: Surficial sediment; material: Deep marine sediment; isolation source: Hadal surficial sediment | place: Pacific Ocean | collected 2014-05 | depth 0-1...
ATTGGCACGACGCTTTCGTAACTATCTCTTTTTCAATGATGACATTATTCGCCAGGGAGGCTATATGGAAAACCTATAACATCGTTGTCAATCGCGTACAGAAATGCGCCACCGTGCCGATCAACGGCAGAATGTGGTTCCCCGACGAACGTAAATCAACCCCGTACTTTCGACCGCTCGATATTCTGCTCAGTTATCATGCGGTGAAAATAGCACGTGCACGGAAGCCGCGAAAAGTCCATTTAGTAACCACCGAACGGGGTAAACTAATGACATTAAATTCGAAGCGTTATCAATACCTAAATTCCAATCATCAGCGATTAAGTATTTATGGGTGAACCACTATATACACGGCGACGCATAGGGGCACTCAACGCGTGATCGAAGAATTAAGGAGTCTACATGCTAATTTTGACCAGAAGAGTAAACGAAACCTTGGTTATTACCATTCCTGATGGCCGACGAATCGAGGTAGAGGTACTCGGGTTCAAAGGCAATCAAGTCCGCGTAGGGGTATCTGCGGATACGGATATCGTTATTCACCGCGGTGAAGTGCAAGCAAGAATCGATGCCGAACAGACGGCGGAGCAATTAGCATCGAGGGAAAAGTGAAATGCGGTTGCGCGTCAAGCGACGTGGCAGCTGCTTAACTCGACACCAAATCTAGCTAATGTGTGGTTATATCGTTCGAACCGCCGTCGCTGAAACTGTTAAATAGACCTTCCAAATACGGCGCCACGATCGTCGCTGGATTACATATTGCTAAGAAAATCGATCGTGGCTGCGGTCACGGCCACCGGATCACGCAACGCCACCTAATATCCCCGAGACACGCGAAAACGTAATACTGCCTGTTAGCCCGGGATCATTGTCATGCAGCGATATTGCGGCACAGTGGTGAGCACAGATCGCCTTAACCATGCTCAGGCCAAGGACGGAACCATGCGTATCACGGGCCCATTCTCCTCGAAAGAATCGCTCGCACACCCACGCTAAATCGTTCCGATCGATCCCGCGACCTTGATCGTAAATCGCTAACACGATGCCATCCCCGCCGCGGCGGAGATCAATTGTAATGCAAGCACCGGTTGGCGAGAATTTGATGGCGTTATCGAAAAGATGACACACCGCCTGCAACAGTAGCTCGCGTTCTCCGCGGCCCGCTACCGGCGTCAACATCTGCTGCAGCGAAATTTCGCGCTGCTGTGCCAACGGCTCATACAAATTGACTACCGCAGCGGCCAGCTCTTGCAAATCGACCCGATCATAGACCTTGATAACCTTCCGCCAAACCTTCGATATCGGTCTCGATCACGGTGTTGGTTTGCCGGTCCATGAATCCACTCGTAGACCAAAACACGTAGTCCCCCATAATGCTGAACGTGCCGATCAAACTAAGTACGAAGACCAACGTTACCTTAAATATCGTCGCACGACCGAGACTACGGAGCGTCCGCAAGGCGATAGCCCTCCCCGCGAACCGTATGCAGCCACTGGCGAGGAAAAACCGGCGGCGAGTTTGTAACGCAAGCGGCTGACGTGAACGTCTTCAATAAACGACAAGCCGTCCCCAGCGCGAAGCATCCGATCCAGGACGACGACATCAAATTTGGCCGTTTCCAGCGTACTTCTATCCTGCGCTAGGGTTGTCATTATCGTCGCTGAAACTCCAAGGCGGCTAAGCGCCCAGTGCAGATATTGCTTTAGGGAACCTCTGATTAATTCTGGGATAGTTGATTTGCGGTTTGAAATCTTTCACGTCAAGGCGCGGATCGCAGCGCATAGCGGGACTATTTGCCAGATCCGCAACGCGGACCTGGACGATTTCGGTCAAAAATACCATCCCATCAATTAATCAAAGGTTCCTTAGTTCGACATCACCCTCAATGACCAACACATGCAACTGCATCACCCATTAATATTAATTCGACTGTATTAGAGCGCGGAAATCCGATAAATATCGCGCCAGTTTTAAGACTGCCTCGGGGCAAGGGTTTTATTAGCGTCCATGCGGAAAATATATCGACATGAGCAGTCGACTGATATACTCCCCGTTAACAATATTCCCTGCGAACCTCCATCTCATACCATGTACCGTCTCGCCGAAGAGCGAATTAAAAGGCTGTCTATTGCCGGCGACGAGATCCTGCTACAGGACGGTCGCAAGGGGCTCGAAAAAGAAAGCCTCCGGATCTCACGTGACGGCACCATCGCGAGGACACCTCACCCCAAGGCGTGGGGATCGCCGCTCACCCACCCTTATATAACGACCGATTATTCGGAAGCGTTGACCGAACTCGTGACGCCAGCCTATAAATCGATCGATGAGACGCTACGGTGTCTCGACACGCTGCACCGATACGTCTACGAAAACCTGGACAGCGACGAGTTGCTATGGGCAGCTAGCATGCCGTGTGCGGTCGGCGACGACCAAGCAATACCCATTGCCAAATATGGCAGCTCCAATATCGGACAAATGAAACATATTTATCGTGTGGGCCTGGATTATCGTTATGGCCGCCGTATGCAAGCGATCGCTGGCGTGCACTTCAACTATTCCCTCCCGCTCGAATTTTGGCCGGTTTTTCAGGAAGAAGACGAAGACGCCGGTTCATTGCGAGATTTTATCGACGATCACTACTTCGCGATGATCCGAAATTTTCACCGACTTGGTTGGTTGGTTCCCTTGTTGTTCGGCAATTCTCCAGCGGTATGCAAATCGTATCTTGCCGGTCGAACGACGCGCTTTAAGGAATTTGATTCTGGTACCCACTACCTTCCATACGCAACCTCGCTGCGAATGAGCGATATTGGCTACAAAAATAAAAACCAGGCCGCCCTCGCAATCTCCTACGACAATATTAATGACTATGTCGACAGCCTCCGCGCCGCGATCGAAACCCCCTATCCGGAGTACGAGGCGATTGGTATCACCGACGGCGATCGAATTGTACAAATCAACACCAACGTACTTCAGATCGAGAATGAATATTACAGTTTCGTGCGCCCAAAGCAGGTGACCCGTGCATACGAAAAACCAACTGTCGCTCTCCGCGACCGCGGAGTCGAGTATGTTGAAATCCGAGCGCTCGACGTTAACGCTTTTGAGCCAAGCGGTGTCAACATTGCGGAATTAAGATTTATTGAAGCCTTTCTCATCTTCTGTTTACTCGAGCATAGCCCACCAATCACCGCCGCTGAGCAGAAAACGATTCAATACAATGAACTAACGGTTGCGCTTCGTGGACGAGAACCGGGCTTGCATCTACAGTTCAAAAACGGCATGAAGTCTCTTAAGGTTTGGACCACTGAAATATTCGATGGCATCGAGTCGGTGTGTGCTGCACTGGATAAGGATCGACCCGAACCAACATACAAACGCGCGCTTGATCGACAACGCGCGAACCTCGAAGACTACGACCTACTGCCTTCAGCACGCGTAATTTCTGCCATGCAGGACGCCGGGCTCCCGTTCGCAAAATTCACCTTGGACCTATCGGAACGTTACGAGCAGCACTTTCGCTCGCGACCACTGGAGGCCGATAAGGCAACCGAAATGGAGTCCCTAGCGGCGACATCCCTTCGGCAACAGACGGAAACCGAGGCGAATGACGATATTGAGCTCGACGAATTTCTCCGGCGGTACTTCAACGAGACATTAATTTAAACGCCACGGCCAAGCATCGTAGCGGAGGCGAGCCCGATTGAACTTTCCACCTACGATCGCCACCAATAGCCAGGCGTTATCAATAGGAGGCCCCCATGAAACGGCGCGAAATCCTTGTAGGCGTAGTCGGTTTGAGCGCGGTGGCGCTGATCTCCCGCAAATTTCAGCTCGCAAACGCGGCGATCAAGGTCCCGCCGATCCAGTCCATCCAAGCTCGGTGGCGCAATTTTCTGGCCAGCTCGGCGGTTGTCGCAACCAATGCAACGCCAAGCCATCGCGACGTTGCCCAATGGCGTAGCGAATTGCCGCGTGAGACATTTGAGATTCTTTTTGAGGACGATACGGAACGACCTTTTTCGAGCCATCTAAACGACGAAAAACGTCCAGGCGTCTTTGTCTGCCGCGCGTGCACTTTGCCGTTGTTTAGCTCAGAAATGAAATATGATAGCGGTACCGGCTGGCCGAGCTTTTTCACCATCATCCCTGATCATCTTGCGACAAAGACGGATTACAAGTTGATCTGGCCGCGCACGGAATATCACTGTGTTAAGTGTGGCGGCCATCAAGGTCACATCTTCGATGACGGTCCCGAACCGACCGGGGATCGTTGGTGCAACAACGGACTCGCCCTGCGTTTTATTCCTGCCGACGCCTAACGGGGTGTAACACCTGGAAACCACGTTTTTTCGATTCAATCCGGTAGTCTCAGTCGGACACATATGAAGCCAAGCACGAAATGGGCGCGAGAATAAATCCGCGCTGGAATTTTTAAGCGCCCCTAAGCAAAGCCGGCGAGGCGGCGAAAGAACTCTTAAGATTGCCCCAAACCTGACGTGCCAGACGTATTCTGACCTCCCAGTCGATACATGAATCGAGAATCGAGCGTACCCGGCATTCGATGGATCCGTTTTCGGCCGCAGCCCCGAGCACGGATCGTCGCGCAATAATCGGCGACCCGCTGCTCGAGTTTTATATTCCCCATAATATTGCGCGCGATACTCGTCAGCGATCGTTTCTCTTTGCAGGAATCCGTCGTGGCAACCGCTCCGTGCCGAGAATCTTGATGTTGAATCCGGCGACGCCACAAGTTGTGGGGAAAACGGCCGCTAACCGCACTGTAGAGCTCTGTAGAGCTGATTGTAAACAAGTCTTGCTAATGGGGAATAGTTCATGAATTTGAGATCGGAAATCACCTAGTATTCGATATATTAAGGGCAAAGGTACTCAAAATTAGGCGATCACGTAGGTACGAGGCAATGCAAAATAGACGTTCAATGACCATATTCAAGACGCTCATTCTATTGTGGGTATCGATTTTTGCAGCGAGCGTCCAAGGTCTGCAGATGGGCGAGATACACTCACACTCCAAAATCGGAGAGCCGCTCGATGCTACCGTCGATTTGTGGCTCAGTCCGAGCGATGCAGCACAACCGATGCGCTTCAAGATTTCGCCTGATTTTTCCTATCGACGGAATACGCAGCTCACGGCAATCGTCAAGCGCATTGAGGCGCGGCTCGCACAGGACACAAACGGCAAGCACTATCTTCGCATCTCCACCGACGCCCCGGTGTCCGAACCAATCGTGGCCTTCCGCTTAAAGCTGTTTATTGATGACACCGCTATCATACGGCATTTTGCATTGGCCTTGTCACCGCCTCCTGCGGCACAGCAAGGGCAAGTTTCCACTGCGTTAAATCAAGCGCAGGTGGTCGCGCAAAGCGCGATCGTTGGGTCTGCCTACACCGTCACACGCGGCGATACCCTTTGGGGTATCGCACGGCGTATTGGACGATCAAGTAGCGCCAATATAGCGACGCTCGCGCAGCAAATATTCGCCTCCAACCCACAGGCATTTGTTAACGGAGATAGAAACAAGCTCATGTCGGGCGCACGCCTGATTCTGGCGGGAACAGTCGCTTCAAGCGACGAAGCTTTCGCGACAAAAATAGCGCAAGCAAAACCGATTTCCGCCGAAATATCGCGCTCGGCGTCTTTGCACCCGGTAGCAAAACTAGCGTCGACATCTTCGGGCACACAATCGGTGGCGAGCGCAGCGTCCGGCGAACCGATACCGTGGCAGGCGCGCAATTTGGAGCTTGTTGCCGAACTTGCGGCACTGAACCACAGATACGCGCAACTGCAGACGCGCCACAACCCTAAGTCATATCGAGCTATCGACGCCACTGCCACTTCCGCAGCCGACCCCGACATAGCCGCCATCGAGGTTTCGGGCCACACGGATTTGCAAGCGGTGGCCGAATCGCCTAGTGTGATTCCGGGCGCGCGACCGAGCACACAAAAATTACAATCCATGCCGCCCTTAAATGATCCAACCGACGCTTCCGGCGCCGGTCAAGAGTTGACAGACGGGGACGTTGTCGTGGCGGGAGAGGTGCAAGCACCTAATTCTATTTTTGCGTCGCCCCAGTTCGAGTTAATCGTTGGAGCAATAATCGCACTTGGCACGCTAATCGTGATCTACCTGATCACGCGCAAGATTATCTTTACCCTCAACAAACGGCGGGCGGAAATCCAATATAATGCGCGCGAAGAAGACCGCAAGGCCGAAGTCGCACGAAAGGCCAAAAACCGCATCGACGTCGAGAGCGAGGTTAAGCTTCTACTCGCACGACGCGACGATAACAACGCCACGCTGAAACCAGAGCGCAAAGTCGCGACCGCGACCAAAGCCACCCACGCAGCGGAGAATCCAAATGCGGAAATCGATCTTAGTATCGCGCATGGCCGCTACGAAGAAGCTGAAAATTTGCTACGCGATGTTATCACCGCCACACCAAGAAACTACTCTGCCAAGCTTCGCTTGATCGAGGTTTATTACATGACCGAAAGAATCGACGATTTCTGCCAACTGGCCGACGATCTGCATCGCGTCCACCGCGCCGATATGGCGGACGAGGAATGGCGTCGAGTTATTCGCATGGGCAAAATTATCGCGCCGGATCGGCCGCCATTTAGCGGTCCGCGCGCGATCGGTGCGCCAACACAGGCTTCGTGATATTGATGCCGCAAACGCGGGGTAGCGCGGCGTATCCGTTTTAGGAATTTTCAGAGGATCGACTTCGTCAAAGGCGTAATGTTACCCCCCTTGGGTATTTCGAGCATGGCCGCTAACCCACTACAGTCCAGCTTTCTCATGTTGGCCCTGCTGAGTTCCTCGTGCACGCAGAATCTGACCCCGCTGGAGGTGACCGGCCGTTTCTGGAGCGCGATCGAACGCGGTGACGCGCGCGAGGTCAGACGTCACGTTACGGCCGCCGATGCCGCCGCGCTGAAATCGTTGGACAATGTTCTACCGATTACGAATTCGGAATTCAGCCGCACGGTTATTGAACACGACCGCGCATTCGTTGATACGACCGTTACTGTCGAAGGCGACAATCCGTTGAAATTTCCGCTCAGAACCTATTTAGTCTTAGAAGATCAGCGATGGAAGGTAGACTACGAAAGAACCATTAGTGGCATCGCCACCGCCGGCAAGCTCGCTGCAATAATCAATAAGGTTCACGAATTTGGCGCTGCGCTGCAACAAGGGATCGAGCGATCGGTACAGCAACTCGAAGAGACCTTGCCGCTAATAGAACATGAGCTTTCGCGAATAGAGGATCAAATTAAGCAACACGTTCCAGAACTTCGCAAGCGCCTCGAAAACTTTGCGCGCGCTCTGCAAGAGGCGCTCAGCAACCCCCAAAAAAAAGCGCACAAAAGCGAGCCACCGGGCGCCGTCGCCATCTAAATAACACCGCGCAAATATGCTACGCCATGAGCAACCGCGTCGGCGTTTCTTTAAACATGGACGCCGGTGAGGGCACAGCACCTGGAACGGGTAGTGGCGAACACACAGAACATGGAAGTAGGTATTATTAGTCTTACCTCTTAAATTAGCGAACCTCTGATTAATTCATGGAATGCTGCTTTGCGACCGAAATCGTCCAGGTCCCCGTAATCTAATGATCGACCCCTGCGCTGGGTTAATTAGATTCTCTCACGCCTCTCCGCCGCTCCCGAATTTTGGCCTCGAGAACTTGAATCCGAGCGAAACGGCCCCATTTTAACTTCAATGGTCAACCAACCTGATGCTTGGAGGTAGTTATGACTTTAGTATCGTATGACCCTTGGGGTACATTATCGAAACTGCACGAAGAGGCAAACCGGATCTTTCAAAACCGGATCGGCACCCTTGAGCAGAACGACAGCTCTAACGTTGCTACCAGTAGCTGGGTCCCAGCTGTGGACATCGAAGAACAAGCCGAACGGTTTGTTATTACCGCTGACGTGCCAGGCGTGCCGCCCGAAGATATCGAAATTACTATGGAAAATGGAATATTGACGATCAAGGGCGAACGTCACGACGTACGGCAGGTGGACGAGAACGGTTTTCGACGGGTCGAGCGTATCAGCGGCTCATTCTACCGTCGATTTTCGTTGCCCGACAGCGCCGACCCGACTAGGGTTAACGCCCGTGGTAAGAACGGGGTCCTCGAAATCGTGATACCAAAAGCCGAGAAAGCCAAATCGCGACGCATCAGCGTCACTTCGTAAAAACCGCCGAACAACGTCCTCGGCCGATTAAACCGAGGACGTGTTCGATCATTTTCGCGCAATCCCTTCATACATATATCCGAATACCCGTGGGACTTTTTCCAAATAGTAATTCGACATCTCTTCGATGACGAACCCGGCGTTGCGAACGAGCGCATCAATCGGCCGGTTCAGATGGCAACCGTCGCATAATTGACGTTGTAACGGCGTGATACGCCGCTGCCAACGTTCTACGTCTTCAGCGTCGCTTAATCCGTGTTCCAAAAATAGCAAATGGCCACCGGGTTTCAGCACACGATAGATTTCTCTTAGGCATTTTTCTATATCGACCAGACTACACAATGTCAACGTTGTCACGGCACAATCGAAGCTGGCTGCATTCATCGGCAGATCGTCGCAACTGATTTCCCGAGTATCGACCGGAAACTCCAAATATTTTATCCGCGGACGCGCCCGTTTGTTCATCCCAGGATTGAGATCAACGGTTGTCAACGACGTTATTGTCTTGGCATAACAAAGAAAATTGGTACCGGTTCCCGATCCTATCTCAATGACATGCCCGGTCGCCCTGCCCACGACGCGGTCGCGGATTACCTCTAATTCATCACCGCTGAGCAGATGCTCCACTAACCACGGAAATACGCGCTCCCGATAATATCCCATGACGAAATAATACTGACCAAGCGTAATCGACGAATCACAAAGAACCGTCAGTATTAAGATAGGCCAGATCGGCCTGTGCATCGGGATGCCCCTGAGCGGCGGCTAGACGGTACCATCGAATGGCTTGGTCAAGATCACGCGCCACACCACGACCCGAGCGATACATGTATCCAACGCTGTACTGCGCCGATGCGTGCCCATTGCGTGCCGCGGCCGCAAACCACTCTAAAGCCCGAGCATCGTCCGGCTCGACGCCTTGGCCAGCACGATAGCAATACCCGAGATTGTATTGCGCAGCGGCGTAGCCCTGCTCGGCCGCTGCTAGATACCATTTAATTGCTTCGACGTTATCTTGCAGTACGCCTTCAGCTAACGCGTATGAAACGCCGAGGCTATATTGCGCAATGGCGCTACCTTGATCGGCAGCTCGTCGATACCAAATTATCGCTTCTGACTCGTCCTGAGTAACGCCCTCACCGAAGGCGTAGGCGACGGCCAAGTTGTACTGCGCGTCACGACTGCCCTGGGCCGCCCCGCGGCGGTACCACTCCACCGATTTGCCAAGGTCGACGTCGACCCCTTCGCCCTTGTAATACATGTATCCAAGGTGTGCGGCGGCCTCGGCGTTGCCATCGTTGGCAAGCCGCGCGAATTGATCCGCGGCGCTCGCAAACCGACCTTCGGCCAAAGCACGTTTGGCATCATCAATCGTTGGGGCGAAAATCGGGATCGGCTCCATCTCGGCTACCATGCCAACATCAGCGGACCCGGGCGTTGCAGCCGGCGCCGGTAATATTTCGGGATCCTCGCGCGCGATCGGGTCAGCTTGCACCGCGAGTAAAACCGCGTCTGCGGCGTCATCGTGCGGTGGCCCATCAATCGTCGAGTCCGCGTGCCTCATAACGACACCGTGTTTTTCGGCCGGCTTCCCGCTATGGTTAACCGTTGCTATCGGGGCTGCGGGATCGCGACCAAAAAAACTTTTAAGACGCCCAAAGAAGCCCGTCGGGCTGTGTGCCACCGGTGCGAGACGCACTGATTCGTCAACGACAATGCCAGAGGCCGCAAGCCCAGCCTCGGGGACCGTCGCTGGTGAATCCGACGCTACTGCGACGACTATTGCTGCGTCGATCGCATCATTGCTCCTCTGGGCGGCCGGCTGCTGGTCGAATGAATCGATCGAAATGGTCGCCGGGGCGGCTTTATCGTCGTCGAACGCGACTATTTGCTCGGCGCCAATCAATTCCGCGATGTTAATTTCACGTAGCTTGTCGCCAACCGAAACGTCTTCGACAAACGGTACTAGCACGCTAACATCCGGCGAATCCATAGTTGTGACCGAGGCACTTGGCACGCCAAGCGACGGTGCCGTCGACAGCGCTACGCCGACCAGGACCGAGCCCGGTATCACCTCGTGATTGGCCGGCCTCGACGCTTCCATGTCAACGACATGGTCGGACACCAGCTGCGCATAGGATGGCGGATGAATCACGATAATCGCGGTACTGCCACCACTCGCGTGCGGCGCCTCCTTTACAGGTGCCGTCGATAAATCGGATAAATACGGCGCCACGCCCAACCCCAGCTCACCCGAATCAAGCAACGGTTGTGCCTTCGGTCGCGGCACACTAACCAACACCGAACCCGGCACCACCTCGTGGTTCGGCGGCCTCGCCGCTTCCAAATCGACGGTCGAGTCGGCCAATAATGGCGCCAAGAGCGGCGGATGGATTACCGTCATTGCGGGACTTGCAACCGGTGGCGACGCCGTATTGGCGGCGGCCGCTTCGTCGCCAATTGGCGCGCTCCGCGGCGCATCGTCAAATACTGGCGCACTAGAGCTCACTGCGCGATCGGATGTCGAAGCGCGGGTGATGGGCGCCATGGTCGAATGGATGGCGATGGGTTCGCGCGCAAGGATAAAATTGGGCACCGGCAATTCGGCGTCGGCATAGATCAAACGCAATTTTTCTTTCGCCAATGGATGTCCGCCACGGGCTGCTTCACGATAAAAGGTGATCGCCATGGCCTCATCGGGATCGACGCCGTGACCTAGTATGTAGCGATCGGCCAGTTGATATTGCGCCTCGGCACTACCTAACGCTGCCGCGCGCTGCCGCCATAGCATCGCGCGCTCCTCGTTTTGCGGTAGCCCCTGTCCCCGATCCGCCATGTCCGCCAGCAGCAACGCGGCGTCACCATAACCGTCGTCGACCAAACGCGTGAGTTTAGCAATGCTAAATTCGAAGTTTTCAAGCGCCAAGGCCCGTATCGCGCCCTCAATTCGCGCGGTAAATTCTGCTTGCGCGTTGACCGCATCAACAGCGGTGGCTCGCGTCGGTCCAATCGCAGCCGACGCTTTCGCCGGACTTGCGGCGAGATCCACATCGATGCCATGCGCCTGCGCGAAACGAATCGCCTCGGTTTCGTCGGCGGAAATCGGTTTGGTGATTTGTTCGACCGGACTGTCGACGACATTGAGTGTAATTATCGCTGCTGCGTCGGACCCGGCTATGGCCCCCATCGGGTCCGCCGACATCTGATTTTCGAGCATCGCGTCAAGCTCCTGTTGCAGCCCCTCGGTGCTTGCCAATTCACGCTGCGACGACAGCGGCTCCTCCTCGCTCGCTACCGCGGTTGTCGCCGCGGCACGGGTGTCGTTTGGTCGCTCACCATCGTCCGGCGCCCAGTCGAGGATCGGGTTTGCATCCGAACCGTCAATCGTCACGGCCAGATCGGGCTCCAACACCGTCGGATCCACCTCACTCAACTCGTTGATCGTTACTTCATCACCAACGTCCACTGGTAGCTCGCCATCGTCCGTCGCCCCGTCGAGGACTGGATTTCCATCCGAACCATCGAGTGTCGCGGCCCGGCCGAGGCCGAAAAGTGTCGGACCCACCGTGGTGTGTTTGAGAATTGTCGTTTCCAAACTAACATCACCCTGGTGCTCATCAGTTTCGGACGGCGTGTGCAAAAGTTGACGATCATCCAATTTATCAACCAACGCCACCGCCATCGGCTCCGGTGGCAGGTC
>SMVA01265392.1_pt1 | contig 11925 bp, 9 predicted proteins | sample 2456451 | NCBI WGS metagenome assembly SMVA01 (sample SAMN11095933, study PRJNA526329) | marine sediment metagenome | biome: Marine sediment; feature: Surficial sediment; material: Deep marine sediment; isolation source: Hadal surficial sediment | place: Pacific Ocean | collected 2014-05 | depth 0-1...
CACCGCCCATTCCACCCCGCCGACCTCCGCTGCACCACCGTTAGTGGTAAAGGGAATGTTGCCCGCCGGATCACGCGGCTCCACCTGGATATCGTCCCACTCGATCCAGAACAGGGAAGAGTTCAGCTGTAGTGAGTCATCCATCCAACGCGACTTAAAGCCGGCCTCGTAATTCTGCAGCTCATCCGAGTCATAGGTGTCGGGTATACCCGGGGCGAATGGCTGGTTGCCATTGTTGATGCCACCGACGCGAAAACCCTCCGAGTAGAGGCCGTAGACCATAACATCATCATTGATGTCATAGGACAGGCTGATCTTCGGCACAACGGTGTCGTCAGATTGCTTCAACAAGCCGATATCATTGCCATTGAGGGTTTGACCGATTATTTCACCCGCAACATCAGATGGCGCCCCGCCAAAGGCATGGGTGGTCGCCTGAATAGCCTCAACTTCCGCATCAAACCAGCGCAAACCGACCAACAGGCGCAACCGGTCGCTGAACTCATAGGTGGCTTCACCGAACACGGCCATTTGCTCAACCTCATCCTCCCGGAAGCGGCCGAAAAATGCCGTGCCGCCACCAAAGAAATCATTGGAATTCAGTTCATTCCAGGGCAGGGGGTTGCCCCGCCCGTCCGAAGCAACAACATGGACGTCAAAATCATTTTCATCTTTCTGGTAATACACGCCAGCGACGAAATTAAAGACACTGTCATAATCGGAGGCAAACCGCGCTTCGATCATGGTGGTTTCGTAGGTCTGCGGTTGTACTGTGACTCCCACATTGGGCACCCCGAAGAATGACAATATCGGGGTACTGTCAAACACGGCCTCTATCTCATGTTCGTAGTAACTGGAGGCCAGGGAGAATGTGCCGTAATCGGCGCGGTATTGCAAGGTACCACCTATTAGAGTGACCTCATCATCGCGATTGGTGGCCGTCACATCCGTATTGATGAAATCATCGCTAGGCGTCAGCAGCGGCAAACCGGGCAGTGGCGTAAACGGCATACCAAACTCTGCTATAGCATCCGACTGTTCGGTCCAGGCCGGAGAGCCCTTGGCGGTAAAGCGTGAAGAACCGCCAATTTCCATATCCTGCCACAGGACCAGGCCGTCGAACAACCAACGGTCGTTGGGCGTCCAGCGGATGCCGAGCCGTAGACCTTCGGTTTCTTCGGTGTTGATGTCCTTATCTCCACCACCATACTGCTCTGGCGCGATCTCACGGCGGGGTTGGTCTATCCAGCCGTCATTATCCGTGTACCAGCCGACCAGGCGTGCAGCCAGGACATCTTCTACCATAGGGAGGTTAACCATGCCGGTTACGGTGTAATTCGAACCACCTTCGTCGGTATTTGAGACGTCACCACTGACAAAGGTGTCGAAGTTACTGGTATCGGCCTTTTTCGAGATAAAGCGGATATTACCCGCCATCGAGTTGGCGCCATACAGCGTGCCCTGTGGGCCGTTGAGCACTTCAACACGATCCAGGTCAACCAGCTTGATGGGGGCATTCTTGCCACCGCCGTCCTGCTGGTCACTAGCGGTAATCACGTATTCATCAAAATACGCACCCACCACTGCGGGCCCGTTGCCATTGATGCCGCGAATAATGTATTCCTTATCGCCGGGGCCCAAATCCTGAAACTGCAGCCCGGGAACACTGCCGGCTATGTCCTCGAAATCAATCTGGTTCTTGGCCGTCATGCTGTCACTGCCGATCGCATAAACGGCCTCGGCCAGCGATTGGACATTGAATTCACCACGCTTGGTGGCGGTGACTATAACTTCTTCGAGTACGGCGGCAGAGGCACTCATAGCGGTGGAGGCTGTAATAGCCGTGGTGATTGCAACTGCAAGTAGTGAACGATTCATAATTTACTCCCTCATATTGGTTCTGATTATTAGAATGCATGAGTCAATAAATTTCATCAAGTAATATTGCATGCTCAACAAGCACTAAATTTACCACTAAATGTAAGAGCAGTCTCACCAAAAGAGGGCTGCATGACTTAGATATTAGTCCTTTCACCCTAAAACAAGATCCAGGTCCCGGGAAACCTTGTACCCTTCGGGCTACTTGGCTAAAATTATTGGCGATGTTACACATCGCTACGATTAACCGGTGTCGGCAAGCCCCTGTCATGCAACAGCAAACAGATCACTGTGGAGTCAGGTTTAGTGAGTACCCGCGAAACCCAGAACAAAATAATTGACGCTGCTATACAGTTGTTTAATACAACAGGGGTATCATCTGTTTCAACGAGTAAAATCTCCGATTTGGCGGGGATTAGCAAGGGAAACCTGCATTATCATTTTGCCACCAAGGGAGAGATTATTCTCTCTGTCTGGAATCGTATGGAAAAGGAAATCCAGGGCTGGAGCGACGACGAGAAAGATCCCAGCATTCAACATATGGCAGCCATGATATTGCGTCAGTATCAACAGATATGGAAATATCGCTTTTTTTATCGTGAACTCAACATCCTCCTGGAAAAAGACCCTGAACTAAAATACAGATTTGTAAAAGTCAGGCACAGGCGCTCGGACGATGTGTTTCGCTTCTTTCAGGCGATGGCAGATAACGGTGTAATCAAAGATGATTTGAGTAAAGCTGAACTGCGTGGTCTTATCCGCATTTCCTGGATTATATCCGACTTCTGGTTGAGTTTTATCTCTGTTGAGGATGAGGAAATAAATGTGTCTACAATGCAGGAGGGCTACCGCCTGATGCTACAGCTGTTTAAGCCTATACTGACAGCCCAGGCGATCAAAGAAATACCGGAATCTTTCAGCGTTTTTTCTCCTACCGAATAGCTTTTAACGCCACTCCCTAATAATTAATGGACGGGTTATCCCCGGGATAAATGACACCGGCGAGCATCATGCCGCCAGGATCAGTGCATTGCAGGGAATGTATCTGCTTGCGAGGCAGGAAGATTACGTCTCCGGCGACAACAGGTGCTTTGGAATTTTCAGTCCACATACATCCAGTACCGCGCAAGACAACAATAGATTCTTCATAGAGATGTCTATGAGGTGCCGCCTTGGAGAAAGGAACTTCCCCGATAAACTGTGTCACTACGGTAGACCCGATTTTTTTGTCCACCAGTATCTGGAAAAAACGATCTGCCATCATTTGTCGATTGTCAGGGTCAATGCCAACGGTTCGCTGTGGATACTCATTATTAAAGTTATTGGGCATTTCATTGAGAAACTCCGGGTACTCCACTAGGGGGCAAACCGAGATGTAGAGCTGAAACGGTGTTGCGCCTTGTTGACAGAAGAGTGAGAACGCCTCACCCGGTTGTACGTAGAACCCGGTTTCAGGCTCTATGGTGAACTCTCTGCCGGAAATATTGACCGTGCCAGTACCGCGAACGACAAGGACGACCACATGCCGACCGCCGAAACTCAGGATTGGGGATTGCCCCTCCCCCACCCTTGCATAAAACTGGGACTGGTGCTTTGCACCGGTAGAAGCAGAAATTGTCGGGCCTATCTGCAACGTACCCTGTGTCTTAAGCGGTAGCTTATCCATATTTGCAACATAACAACCGCCGTCCAGCAGCGCTCGGCCATTGGCATCCGTAGACACGACAGGGATACACTTGTTTTCCTCGCTTTCAGGATCATCTTCGTCATAGATATCTTTCAAGTTGTTGTGGGCACCATCACAAAAGGGGCCGTCGCCTGTGCGTTTACAGTTACAAAAAAGAACTTCTTCCCCCTCTTCCCGGGCGACATAACGCACTGGCTTAAAATTGGTGCCCCTGTGGGACTGATCACAAAATGGTTGGTTTTTGCTCAGACCACAGCTGCACCAGAGATAGGATTCACCCTTGTTGAGTTCCATATATTGAGGCTTGTAACTGGCGATTCGAGGGAGCTCGTATGGGTCTTTAGTCATGGTGTATTATTTTCCTGTGGGCCTAACTGGGTCGGCGAGCCGGTCTGTAAATGCAATGAAATCATAATATCAAAAAAACCTCCTATTTCTGTTGATATTTTAGGGATGCAGGCCTAATTAACAGTAAATCTCGACCGCCTGGCAAGGTCTGTGTTTGACTGCCTGTCCCGGCCGGATATAACATCAGACCGCAGAATCACCGGATAGAAAGGGCGAACCCTTAATGAAGCGCGTCGACATTATAATTATTGGTGGAGGTATTGCCGGAACGTCAACAGGTTTTGAGCTCGCCAAAAAATACTCAATAGTCATCCTCGAAAAGGAAGATCACGCCGGTTACCACGCCACCGGGCGCTCGGCTGCGTTGTTTGCCGAATCTTACGGCAGTGAAAACAAAGCGCTTTATGCACTGATTCATGCGAGCTGGGGTTTCTTCGACAAGCCGCCCGAGGGCTTTTCTGACTACACCTTGCATCACCATCGTGGCGTACTCTATGCCGCAGAACAACAGAACATCGATGAATTAAGACTGTATTACGAAGAGATGAAAACCAGAAACCCCGACGCCATGTGGGTCGATAGTGATTTTATACAAGCCAGCTTCCCTCCCCTGAAGCACAACTATACCCATGCTGCTATCTATGACCCAAATGTTTACGACCTGGATGTTAACGCGTTACAGGAAGGTTATTTAAAGTCTATTCGGCGATCGGGAGGTACATTCGAATCGGGATATCAGGTTAGCCAGATAGATAGAAGAAATGGATTATGGGTTGTTAGCGATGGCGAACGGGAATATGCCGCCCCCTGCCTTGTAAATGCCGCCGGGGCCTGGGTAGATGATATTGCAGAGAAAGCGGCTGTTGGAAAAATCGGTATTCTACCCCTGCGCCGATCGGCAATTCTTGTTGATGGACCCGGGGGCCAGGTTTCCGATGACTGGCCAATGCTTGTTGAGTTCAGGGAAGAATTTTATTTCAAACCCGAAGCAGGCAAGCTGCTGGTATCTCCCGCCAATGAAGACCCTTGCGAACCCTGTGATGTCCAAGCTGAAGAGCTGGATATTGCCTATGCTGTGCACTACGCCGAACAGGCCATGAACCTGACCGTGGACAAGGTAAATCACTCCTGGGCCGGACTGCGGAGTTTCGTCGAAGACAGAAGCCCCGTGATCGGATTTGATTCGAATGCAGAAGGCTTCTTCTGGATTGCCGGCCAAGGGGGCTACGGCATACAAACGGCTCCTGCCGCAGCCAGACTGGCGGCGTCACTTATTGCAGGCGATGGAGTTCCGCAAGACATCGCGACTCTGGGGCTGGAGGAATCATTGGTATCCCCCGCCAGGCTCTGCCTATAACCCCGCCACCATGACCGTCGCTCCATAGATTCCAGCTCATCAGTTTACTTCTCATGGCGTCTCGCATATTTCAGAACTAAAAAGAGCAGTTGGTGCAAAAAAAGCCAATTGGAAAGGGACAGAACCTGATTCTTTACATTGGTACCCTATCTGCGACTCTGACTATGGCGTTTCGAACTCGGCAAGAGTATTCTCACTTATGGTGTATGGGCATCGTGTTGTTTGATAACTTGCTTATTAAAAAGCAGTACGATACACCATCCAGTCAACTAGTTTCGTGCACCATTTTCATGCATAGATCGCACACATAGGCTTGCGGATAAGATCTGGAAAGAGGACCGTTATGACTAACATCACAGCACGATCACAGCACCTGATAACTCCAGAACTCCCTGATCAATTGTTAGCTTACTTACATGACGGTGCCATAGGCATTATACTTTCCGTTTGTGAAGATGAGTACCCAACGAGCGCCTTCACCTGGGTCATCGCCCTCAACTCAAAGCGCTTGCGCGTGATTGCCGACCACGGTGGTAGAACACTCGCCAATCTACAACGAGAGGGACGGGCCGTGATCCAGATTATTGGGCCAGATAACCTTGTATTTCTCGTGAGAGGTACGACGCGACAGGTCAAAGAGGATCTTGACAAAGCGCCAACACGGGTTGCGCTTTTTGAAATGGATGTGGTCGGTGCAAGGGACCAATCATGGCCTGCAGCTACCCCGCTGCCGCTAACCATCCAGTGGGCGGACGATATCCGGGAAGCGATGGTGGAAATGGAGCAATCCGTGTATACGGAAATGCGAGAAAGCACGGGCTAACTTTATAGGGTACTGACAAGTTAACTTTTTGAGATCAGAGGAGTTTAGCCTCAGGTCTCAAGCCACCGCCCTACTCCATTCAGCGAATGCACTCATCCTGAGATCACGGTACCGCTGAGCACGTACCAGATGCCTACTGAGATTGAAGTAACCTGCCGGTGAATTTTTTTGAAGGATTCTTATTGACCCGGCCTATTTTTGTTGCATTAGCAACGACATTTTCCCGGGGCGCCCCGGGGTAAAGAAACTTGGCGGTACCCCGTTGGTAAGCTACGCTGAGACCATATCAGAGACAAATCCACAACCGGAGACAATACTATGAGTGACCAACCCCTGGCCCTTGGGGCCATTCTTTACCCCGGCTTCGAAATGCTAGACATGTTCGGTCCGCTGGAAATGTTCTCCATGATCTCCCCGGAACAACTGACGATCCACATGATTGCAGAAGAAGCGACTGCGGTGCCTGCCGCAATGGGCATGGAAATCACTGGTCCAAAGGTTGTAGCCGATTACGGTTTCGATGATGCTCCGCCGCTCGATATCCTATTGCTGCCCGGCGGATTCGGTACGGTGTCTGAACTGGACAATCCGCGCATCCTTGAATTTCTTTCCGTGCGGGCAAAAAACGCCCAGATAACCGCCTCAGTGTGCAGCGGCTCGGCTCTGCTGGCGAAAGCCGGCGTACTGGACGGTCACCGCGCCACCTCCAACAAACAGCTATTTGCCCTGGCCACCACCCAGTCAGATAAAGTCGAATGGGTAGAAGAGGCCCGCTGGGTGGACGATGGTCCCGTTATCACCTCCTCCGGAGTCTCCGCAGGCACGGATATGAGCCTGGCCATTATCCAGCGCATTTGGGGTGAAGAGATGGCTCGGACAGTTGCCGTGTTCGCGGAATACACCTGGCATGAGAATGCTGACAGCGACCCCTTTACCTCTGAGTTGAACAAGGCAAGCGCAATGCTGGGCCTCTAAAGAAGCATCGCCACGGTTCTGGCAAGAGCCGCCTGAAAAACCTCGTTCTGCTAGGAGGTCTTCGATATCACGATGGCTTAGGTTGAATCGATAGTAGAGCCAGACTGTCTAACTGATGATATCTGGAGGGAATCGGTGGCGTTTGTATGTATTCATCCAGCGATTCTATCAATATCAGCGCTTTAAATTACCATTCAGGAATCACCAGCTTCCAGTTTTTTGGCGTAGTCATCCATCGTTATAATCCCGCCTTCATCCTGGGCCCTGCCCCTGTCCTGTGGCCTGAGCGCGTCCTGAATCAGGTCGATTCGCTTCCAGGAGGGGTACGGAGCCTCGCCCGCGCTGTCTGGTACATAGGCTGATGTTTCAACACGCGTGTGTTTGTGGATATACCGAGCACAGTTGAGGAAGACTTTATCTACCCGCGCCCGCACGATCATGTTCGCTCCCGGATAGCGGCTCAACATTGGATCCTGATGGCTGATGGTGGCCGTCGCCTGGACGCGTATCCGATTGGGCGTTTCAAAATCGATAAATAACAACCCTATCCTGGCCGTGTCCTCAATGTTACCCATCGAGAGAAACATGCCGTTTCCGTCATAATTTGGAAACACAATCGTCGATGGGTCCAGCACCGAGACCACACCGGGATCGCCACCTTTATACGACACCGTTGGAGACCCTTCGGCGTTGACCGTGGACAGAAAAAAGAAATCTCTCGACTCGATAAAGCTCCGATGCATATCGTCCAACTGCTCGCTGACGATAGTCTCCTGTACCCTCTTTGCAAGAGCCTGAGAGTCAAACTGCTTCTGTAATTTTTCCTGTGACTCCGTGTAAAATTCCATGGGACAACCTCTTGTTACGCATTCCATCCGCTCGTGGCGGACGGATTATCACTAAACCTTCGCGGACTGATCGTTATCTTGTGCTGGCGAACCTTCGTCCTCCAGTTGAATTGAAAATTCCTCTACTTGCAATTGTGGCGTTCTGTTTAATAGCAACCGGGTCACATCCGGTCGGGAGTAATGCCCAACCGGATCAGCAAAAGATTTGGCGATGGCTATGGCGCCCAAATCAATTTCTGCAAATAATAGACCTTCTTCTGCTTCCGGCAATTGCTTGCACATAGGGCTGCCATCAGGCCCATAAATTTGTGCAAAACCACCGCCAACACTTATCAATGCGGCTTGATCTTCATTATCCACCATCAAATCATACATTTCCTGGGAAACCACTCCACAGGGCGATAACACGAAGCACTGCCCCTCTACAGCATAAACCTGTGACACTGCTTGGTTAAGCTCTGCCCCCAGGGCATAGGCTTGCGGATAACAGCTAAATGAAGGCCACGCCGCAACATGTACCTGCTCATGCATACTGTACATGGCGTATTTCGTCAGCGGCTGGATATGTTCCCAACAACATAACTGACCCACTCGACCTAAATCCGTTTCAAAAACATCAATATGACTGCCATCACCATCGCCATACACTGTTCTTTCCATATGAGTAGGCTTTAGTTTTCTGCGTGCCTGTAGGAGATCACCCTTATTATCAAATAGAAACTGTGCAATATATAAAGAACCATGACTTCTCTCGCTGGCACCTGCGGAAACAAAGATGTCATTCTCCCTGGCAGCCTGACTTAATCGATTGAAAGCATCGCCGTCGATGACAATCGAGTTTTCATGGTATTGCTGGAAATATTTGATATTGTACGCGGCGGCCGAAAGCCACATCCACCAGGGATAGCCGGGAAACCAACACTCGGGAAATGCAACTATTCGCGCACCCTCGCCAGCTGCTTTCTCGATTATGCCGACAGCCTTTTCCACACAGCCATCCAGATCCATAAATACCGGAGCGGCCTGGACGACGGCGGCTTTAAAATTGATGCTCATCATATAATCCTCTATCTAAAAAATTCAACTGACATCCCACACAAAGTCTCACGGTGCATGCCCAGACGCTTTCTAGGACCAATACCTGAAGGTTTCACCGTATTCTCTTGGGCGGTTGTAATAATTTCTTCCAGCGTCCTAGCTTCGGCAAATACATTTCCGGCGGTGAGCGGCATAGGGCTTAAAACAGCGAAACCAGAAGTTATCTACTCCAAAGTCGCTTGTTTAGATTTCTCTGTCCTACAGTAAACATACGTATTCCCTGCCAATAGTTAGAATCTTTGCACAGTGCGTTTACCATGCTGTATAGACTCTATCTCAACATCAGCTTCCGCCCCATGTCCTGAAGGGAACTACAGCTTATCTATTTGGGAACCAGGGATCTAGCGAATTCAATGTCATGCAGCGGGTCGAGACAGGGCTTATTGCTCATCTGGGCTGCAATCACATTGTTAGGGTTATCTTAAACGAAGACAAAAATAGTGCAGTCCATTGATATAATTGGTAATTTTTGTATCGTTTAACTTGTAATCGAAGGAATTTAAAAAGTGGGAAGATGGAGGGCACCGGTAAATTTTGAGAAATATCCACATGATAGCCCATGTATCTCAACTCTAAAACAGAGCAGGCGATATGGCACAGCCCTTTTCGCCCCTTCTTTCTACTCGGGGCGCTGTACGGGCCAATACTGGAAATGACCGGGATCCCTCACTACACCGGGTTGATTCCGTCCATGGGCAGCCCATCAGTCAGCCTCCCCACCCTGTGGCACCAGCATGAGATTGTATTTGGCTTTTCCACCGCCATCATATTCGGGTTCATACTGACCGCCCTGCCCAGTTGGGCGGGAACCGATGAGCTAAAAAAGAACAGCCTTATATTGTTGGTGTGTAGCTGGCTCCCAGGCAGGCTTGCTGTCGCCTTTTCAGGCCTGCTACCCCTACCCTTGGTCGCCTTTGCGGATCGCAGTTTTCTACCTGTATTTGTGCTGCAGCTCGCTCCCGGGTTGCGTAATGTCAACTTCCGAACATCCATGGGGCTGCTGGTAATAGCAGCCGACTTCTTCGCTGGCAACCCCTGCTACTACCTGGGTGTATTGCAGCAGGATCAGCAACTTTGGCAGGGAGGCCTGCGTATTGGCCTCTACGCCATGATTTTCCACTGCTCGGTGACTCTGGGAATCCTGGGGTCTATTTTTACTGAAAATGCCTTGCTGGAAGATGGCCGGCCCACGGATATAGGCCATGTAGCCATCCTGAAGCGGCTATCTGCTGCGTCCATAATCGCCCTCGCAGTGGCAGATATTGGTGCCGCCTCCGCCCCGATCGGCGGCGCCCTCGGTTTGATGTCGCTGGGTTTGATGACCCTTGTTACCTTGCACCACACAGGACGTGAACTTCGACCCCACCCGGCTATGGTGGCCGCCTATTTGGTCCTCGCTGCAGCAGCATTATTGCGGGTGGCCGTCCCCGTGGGATCCCTGGGGCGGGAACTGTTGCTACTCTCGGCACTGCTTTGGGTAGCACCGTATTTGATTTACCTGCACTCTACAGCCACATGCTGTTGGCACCCAGCCTGGCTGAGTAGTCCCACAGTTTTGATGCCACCACGGTGTCCATGTAGAATAGACAATCGCAAATATGGAGAGCTCTGATGAATACCTTTGTAGCGTCTTTCGATAGCTGGATCCGCAGCAGTTTTGTAGAAATGAACACCGAACTGGAGCAACTTTATTTTGCTCAGGATGATCGCTCCGAAACTCAGGACATTGGGGACAGCATCAAGTCACAGCTTGTGGAAGAAGGCCGTGGATACATTGTCGATCTATTGGCCGAGGGCAATACTGATGAGGGCTTCGACCAGGCCTTTGATTTACTGGGGAATGTTGGCCTGTACATGGCCGCCTGCCGCCGCCATGAGATTACCGAGCCCTCCCGGGAAACCACCTCTCCCCTGCTGGAAGCCTCCGGCCTGGCACTGCACCTGGGCTCATCCCTAGGGGTCACCCCGCGCTTTGCCACCAGCCATATCTCTACTCACAACACTGCCATCAACGGCCAGTACAAGGCTTTCACAGCACTGCAAGACGAACATCTATTCCTCGAGTACAACACCCGGGGAGTATTTGCCTACAAACGCGCTGCGGATGCACTGGTTCGGATGCTGCCCCTGGGTGTCTCCCACCCTGTCAGCTACCATCTTTTGATGGATGCCAAAAACGCACTGCTCGACGTAGCAAAGGTTAATGCTGAGCTATTTGAAAAACTGGACACCGACCGCTTCTTCTTCTGTGTTCGACCCTATTACAAACCCTACCGGGTGGGACAGCACGAATACCGCGGTGCCAACGCCGGAGATTTCGCCGGCATCAACGAGATAGATATACTTTTGGGTTTATGCAGCGCCAATAACCTTTCCTACTCCCAGCTGCTGGTCGATAAATTGCTGTACATGATGCCCTACGATCAGGAGCGCTTGCGCGACGTGATGCGTAGAACCAGCCTGCTGGATCATTTTCTGGCGGCCAGCGATCAACATAAAGGGGAAGAGTGGTATCAACGCAATGCCAGCCTCTTCCTGGAAGTGTGCGAGGCTCACGGCGAGACCGCAACACAGCATCACGACCAGTTGGTCAATAAATTTATTGAGCTTCCCGCCGCCGCAATACCCGAACAGCGATTGAAAAATATTACGGCCAGCGGCCCCCCGCTACCGGTGCTGCTCCGGGCGCTGGAAAAACTACGCGACCTGCGTACGGCAGCCAGACGAGATGACATTCCCAGCCGCTACGCTGACTTTGACCGGCTGCGGAAGAGTTTGAAATGAACCTATAAACTTGGCTTTACTACCCTGTCTACACTGAACTTTCGAATGTTTTAAGCAGTGCCTTAAACGCCAAGGTCACGCAACCATGCCGGCTTTTATGCCGGGCGACCGGCTCGAATAAAGCCAG
>SMVA01266037.1_pt1 | contig 11925 bp, 13 predicted proteins | sample 2456451 | NCBI WGS metagenome assembly SMVA01 (sample SAMN11095933, study PRJNA526329) | marine sediment metagenome | biome: Marine sediment; feature: Surficial sediment; material: Deep marine sediment; isolation source: Hadal surficial sediment | place: Pacific Ocean | collected 2014-05 | depth...
ACTTGCCGTCAAAACAGGAGCAATCAAATTCAGTAATCGACCGGTTACCTTTTTGTACCGCGTCGATCAAATCATCCAGATCCTGATAGATTAACCAGTCTGCACCTATTTTCTTCGCGACCTCTTCTTCGCTGCGCCCGTGTGCAATCAGTTCTTCGGCAACAGGCATATCAATTCCATAAACATTAGGATAACGAACTGGTGGTGCTGCGGATGCGATGTAAACCTTTTTAGCACCTGCTTCTCGCGCCATTTGTATTATTTGCTTTGACGTTGTACCACGCACAATTGAGTCATCAACTAGTAAAACAGTTTTGCCCTTGAATTCTATGTTGATCGCATTCAATTTACGGCGTACCGATTCTTTCCGCATTTTCTGCCCTGGCATTATAAAGGTGCGACCAATGTACCTGTTTTTGATAAAGCCTTCTCGAAACTTAACACCCAAACGGTATGCAAGTTCTATAGCTGCGGGACGGCTAGTATCTGGAATCGGTATTACAACATCAATATCATGTTCTGGCATTAACCGTAATATCTTCTTTGCCAGCTTAACTCCCATACGTAATCTAGCTTTATAAACATAAATGTCATCAAGAATAGAATCTGGTCTAGCCAGATAAACATATTCAAATATACAAGGACTTAGTTTTGCATTAATAGCGCATTGCTTCTGATGTACTACGCCGTCTACGTCAATAAAGATTGCTTCTCCTGGTCCCAAATCTGCGATTAGATCAAACCCTGACGTTTGTAATGCAACACTTTCAGACGCAATCATATATTCAACGCCTGTTTTTGTCTCGCGGCTTCCGTATACCAATGGACGAATACCAAACGGATCTCGAAATCCTAAGATACCTTTGCCCATTAACATTACGACTACTGAATAAGCACCTTCTAGGCGCTTCTGTGTTTGTGTAACCGCTGTAAAAATCTCTTCTGCTGTGAGGTTCAAACCCCCACTGCTTTGTAATTCATGAGCCAATACATTTAGCAATACTTCCGAATCGGATTCAGTATTAATATGGCGCAAATCGGACCGATAAAGATCGGCCTTCAATTTGTCTATATTAGTTAAATTACCATTATGTGCAAGTGATATTCCATATGGTGAATTAACATAAAACGGCTGAGCTTCGTCCGAAGACGGCGACCCTACTGTTGGGTAACGAACATGACCTATACCTATATTACCAGTTAGGTCGAGCATGTGCCTCGTATGGAATACATCGGTAACTTGTCCATTGCCCTTACGTAAATTCATCTTGTTGCCATCACATACTACAATACCAGCTGAATCCTGGCCTCTGTGTTGTAACACTAGCAGACCATCATATATCAATTGAGCAACAGGCTTTTGACTAATGATCCCAATGATTCCGCACATATATAACCTCTGGCTGTTCATGCAAGTGCTGCATCAAATCTCGATATTCTGGCAGCGAGTCTAAAACACCATGTACATCAAATGCAATTTTCATATTACGTTTTCCTTTAAAAATATTTCTTCAGGAGTTACTATTGCCTGGCCTACATTAAAAAATTTTGTATAAAGTTCTGCAGGAATTACTGTTGGGTCAATGTACCAATCTTCATATGGTACTAATTGTCCATAAGTTTTTTGGTGAGTTATTAAATTTAATACACTAACATTTTCGACTAATAACATATATCCATGTATATCCATTTTTTCTTTAACTGCTTCTTTATATTCAATATTTTTCACATCTAGTCCTTCGTGTGTTTTACGATATACATCAGTTTCATATGTTATAACTGAAAACCGATGATCAGTTTTTAAAAGATTTTCTAAAATTGTTACTTGTCCGTTGTCTTCATCAATATCAATTTGTAAATAATCAATTTGCGCTGAAAATTCTTTAAGAAGATCCGAATAATCAATATTAATAGCATCAGTGCATAACATATTTCCGCCGGGTCTTAAATTATCCCATGCATATAGATGTTCAGAACTTATGTCAATTGAAATTCCTGTGAAATTGTAATTTTTTTCTAATACATATGAATTACTACCCTCAATTGGATGGTTACATCCTATTTCTAAGAAGGTACCGTTCTTCTTTCCATTCAACATTGTTAATGCAAACAGATCCTGGTAACTCTGACCATATAATTTTCTAATAGAATCGATGCCGTTGAAATATATTTTAAAATTATGGTCGTCTGTTATCATGCAACTCTCCTTTAAATGGTGGGCCCTGTTGGATTCAAACCAACGGTCCTTCGATTATGAGTCGAACGCTTTAGGTCTCTAAGCTAAGGGCCCTTTTTTTATACTGATAAAACACTGTGAGCGACACCTGCCGCTAGTTTACCATCGTATGTACCGTCGTGATTAGCTTTTAAATGCTTCATAACCGTACCTAAATTGTCTGCTTTTAATGACTCTATTATAACATATAATTCGTCTTCTGTCAACTGTTTTGGAATAAATCTGTGCAAAATAATGTTTTCGTCTAATAATTGATCGACATTGTTGCCATCAAATGCAATTACTTCCAGGTTTGAAGCTATAAACTTTTTACATGTTCTAATTACCATGTCGTCTGTTATGTCGCTTTGGTTACGCTTCGCAGCGCCTTCTAATTCACCTAGTAATGTGGTTAATATAGTTTTTGCAATAACATCACGTGCTTTCATTGCCGTCATCCTATCTTCTTTAAGTTGGTCAACTAACATATTATTCTCCTAAAATTGGTACCGCTAGTCGGAATCGAACCGTACTCTACTCCCTAATCTGGGGAAACGAGCGTATAAAACTCGTGTGCTACCATTACACTATAGCGGCATAAATTTGGTAGATACGGATGGAATCGAACCATCGACATGCGCCTTATGAAGGCGGTGCGTAACCATTCAGCTTCGTATCCAAAAATTAATTACCCGACTTCCTTGTCGGGGTAAAATTATATTCGTGGGTGACCCTGTCACAACCCAAGGAATGTGGGAGTCTAAATATCCCAACCCCGATCCCCAATCACCTCGGAACACCCATCCAACAATGCATTGTCTTCTGAATGAAATCGGTGCTGAATGCGCGTGTTATCATATTCTGGCCAACGAATAAATAAGGAACGTTTTCTCAGCTTCCACCCCGGATATAATCTTACTCTATTGTTACGTTAATAACTCCAGAATTGGTCCAACTAACTCTGGCTTCTAACCCATATTGCTCACACAATGTAAGCAATTCTTTTTGAATCACGCCGTGTCCTGTTACAAACTCGGCGGATTCTGTTCTTCCTGCTGTGCGTACAAATCCTACAATGACGTGTACCGCATCTATTGCGTCTTCCAACTTATAGCCATGAAAATCGCGTTTAATCACTGCTTCTGGCCCCATGAAAATCACCAAAATCGTAATCTTCTTCGTTATATTCAACTTCTTCAATTTCTACGCCGGCTTCTTCTAGCATTTCTTTAGCTATTTTTAAGTCGTCGCTCCAATCACCTACACCAGGAAAGAATGCTCCCTTAGGAACAATAATCTTTTTAATGCCAGTTTGGATTACACCTCGGGTGCAATCCGTACATGGACATGGTGGGTATTGTAAAACCATTGTCGTACCTTTTAGAATTTGTCGAGCGGCGTTATAAATCGCATTACGCTCGGCGTGTTCTGTCCATCTATACTTTGCTGGTCGCTCGTGACGTTCATCAACATCGTCATTTACACCACGTGGAAAACTGTTAAATCCAGTGGAAATTACGCCGTTATCATCGTCTACAATGATAGCACCAACCTTTGTACTTCTATCTTTTGACTTACCTGACACATATTTTGCTAATCCTAAGTGCCATCTCTTCCAACTAATATTCATATTCTAACCTTTATGTTATTGTAGTTATAGTTATCTTAAATTTGGAGCCCCCAGTCGGAATCGAACCAACTTCTCCGGATTACAAAACCGGTGCATCGCCATTTATGCTTTGGAGGCATGTTGTACAAATTAAATTTCTAGGTGGGACCTGATCCCCACTTCAGTATATGCTGGTTTACCGCTATGACACGGCTCCACGAAGCGATCATCGCTTGCACATACCTACCGAGTATGTTTCAACTCGAGCCTTTCCTACCGTTGCATTCTATCGCGCGATTTAATACAACAGTAGCTAGAAAACTGGTGTTGGATGGAAGATTCGAACTTCCAACTTGCTCGAGCAAGCCTATCACTTTATACACGCTGCTACTCCGGCTGTCCGGGACCAATGTGTTAAGTGACCACGCTGGCCGTTTAACCGACTGCGCTAATCCAACATAATTTGGCATCCCCAGAAGGATTCAAACCCTCATTGCAAGCGTTAGAAGCGCCGCCGTTATTCAGTTGACTCATGGGGACATAAATTGGCTCCCAAGGTAAGGATCGAACTTACGACAAATGCATTAACAGTGCATGGCTCTACCACTGAGCTACTTAGGAATAAAATATATTTTGGCTCCAAGGGTTGGGGTCGAACCAACGTCCACTAGGGATCCTCTGGTTAACAGCCAGGAACATTACCACTCTGCCACCTCGGACCAAAATATACTTAAAATACAAGGGGCCGAAGCCCCTGTACTAAGAAACTAATTCACCTTCGCCGAACTGCACGAATTCTAACAGTTTCCAGTTACCCAAGACGTACAACAGTTCTACATCAAACACACCGTCGTCAGTGTAAGTATCTCTTCCAAGATGACCTTCATTGATACGATACTTCAATGCTGAAACTGAAGTTAATTCTGGATCCCACTGGTCTTCCAACCCGTAGCAAGAACAATGACCTGCGTTTACTTCGTACAGCTTGCCGTTACGTTCGAACAACACGAATGCTGATCCATCGTAATCGCCTTGTCCATACCAAGCAAACAGAATGTTACAGTTCTTCATTTCTTCCTTCATTACGTCACCAATCTCGTAATAATCGTCAGAAAATTCCAAAAATACATCTTCCTTCTTTTCAAAAATACCTTTATATATAGCCATGATAGTTTCCTCCGTTGTGGTTTATATAGAAACCTGCCTTCAACGTTTGAGATACTTCACTTCATACTTTTGGTACTTCTGATAAATCTGTTCTCTATTACTCTATCATAATAAGACATGTTGCTTGTTACTCTCCAACCACCTTGTTTAATAAGTCTTTTTCTAAAGGCTTCCTTAACAGGATCTATCCTAGGATATGTCTTTGTACAATATCGTTCTCTCATTATATCTCTTTATCTTAAAATTACTTTCCAGGCTTCCGAGCCTGGAACTTGGATTTACCCTTACGAGTATAATCCTTTTTTCTGTCACGCATAGTAACGGCTTTGTTATATTTACGCGCATGTTTAGCTACTAAATTATTCATTGCCATTTCCTATTTAAATTTGGTGCCCAAGGAAGGACTCGAACCTCCAAACTGCATTTGTCGTGATCTGCGACAAATTGTCTATTTCTATATGGAACGTTACTCATATTAAAATAAACTGCTCACTGACTTTAGGGGTCAGCCGCTATGCCATTCGCGTACTTGGGCAAAAATTGGTAGTCCCGGAAGGAGTTAAACCCTCATAAATCGGTAATCGGCCGACTGCCTTATCAGTTAGACGACGGGACCATAAATAAATTAAGTATATCGATAACACCACTCTAACGCTGGCACGACTAGCAGGGACTGAACCTGTTCCGTCGATATACTAAAATTGGTAGTACCGGTCAGAATCGAACTGACTCGTCCATTGGCGCAGGTTATCAGCCTGGTGCTTCCCCATTAAGCATCGGTACTATGGTGTCGGACTTGCAAGTATCAGAGCAGAAACTTGCCATATTCTGTATTGCCGACATATACTTTTATTACTCGATTCTAATATTATACGCTGTTTTTATACTATTGTCAAGCTTTTGTTTTTCATAAAAAAAGCCCGGATGTTATGTCCAGGCTTTTGTAAATTATGTGATATTTTACTTACACGCCTGTACATTCAATATTATTTCTAATATTTCTCATGGTTTCTGTTATTGTAATTATCGTTGCTTTCATGTGTTTATTTATCTCTTTTACAATGTTAATAAGTTTTTTAATACGTGTATTATACAGCATTTTTAGGGCAATGTCAAGCTTTATTTTGAATTATTTTGCCTATTTCCCAGGCATATTCATTGAGATTATCTAAATAATCCAAGCAATGATCTAGGTCTTCTGGTTTAACGATCACAACCATTCCAACACCACAATTGAATGTGCGGAACATTTCACTTGTTTTGATATTTCCAGTTGCTTGTATCCATTGAAAGATTTCAGGAAACGCCCACGTTGAATAATCAATTTCTGCTACACAATGTTCAGGAAGAATACGTGGAATATTTTCGGTCAATCCACCACCAGTAATATGTGCGGCGGCAAGTATAGACATGTGTGAGGTTAATTTGAGCATATTCTTAACATATATTCGCGTTGGCTCCATTAACAGTTCAGCTAATGTATTCAAGCCAATCATTTCCGACAGGTCGCTATCGGACATTTGTATTATTTTTCGGATAAGAGAGAAGCCATTCGAATGTGGTCCAGATGATGCTAACGCGATTAATTTGTCTCCAGGCTTAACTTGCTCGCCTGTAATGATATCAGCTTTTCCAACAATACCAACACAAAACCCAGCTAGATCAAAATCGTCCTGAGAATAGATTCCGGGCATTTCTGCTGTCTCTCCACCTATTAACGCACAACCAGCGATCTTACATCCTTTTGCTATTCCATTAATTACTTGTTCGGCGTGATCCACATTGAGTTTTCCAGTGGCGTAGTAGTCTAAGAAAAACAAAGCTTCAGCACCTAGTACCGCGATATCATTCGCGCACATCGCAACTAAGTCAATCCCGATTGTGTCAAATTTGTCAAGATCGATAGCAAGTTTTAATTTTGTGCCTACTCCATCAGTGCCAGACACAAGGATCGGTTTATGGTATCGGTCCAATGGAATTTCAAACAAACCACCAAAGCCGCCAATATCCCCTAAGCATCCAGGCCGATTCGTAGATTTAACAGCGGGTTTAATTCGTTCTATTAGTTCGTTACCAGCATTAATGTTGACGCCAGCGTTACTGTAAGTTAAGTTCTTTTTCATTTTATTGTGGGTATGGACCTAAGTTAATAAAAGATATGAAGACAGCGTTCATTGGTTTATCGAATTCAGGCCAAGCTTCCGGTATTTTTTTCTGTAATTCTCTCAGTGGTTCTATAAAATATTTGAACAATTCTGGATTATGTTCTTTTGCTTCATTTATTCTAAGTAGAGTTTTAGGACTAAACAAATCATTATTTCCGCCAAAATCAACTTCAGGATTGATTATTTGTCTACAACAACTATACCATACTTTTTTGAAATTTGGATCCATTTTTTCCCAATTATATATTTCATCATATACATTACCATCGGGATACCATTTTTCGACTAGATGTTTCAACTCATGGCATTGTTTAGAATGTAATTTTAAAAATTCAGGTGTTGTATAAAAGTCTCTTACATTAGACCAATGCAAATAATGAAAACTAGTATCATTCTTTACTGTATAGTAAACTCCTTCATGTCTTATTACTTTTGGTTTTGTGTTACCAGTAACTTCAACTGTGCCAGGCGGTACCTTTAGATTGCCGTATTTTTCTAGATTTCTACGAGAACTAAGCAATATACCTGGATCATCTGCAAAACAATAAGTGCCTAATGTATGTTTAAACCATTCTTCAGTTTTATAATATGCCAAATATTGACTGGCACCTATATTAATATTTGATATTTTAGTACTTAGAATATCATGCCTTATTGACTTAATATAAGGCATTGACCTAAGATTGGTTTCCCGATTTGCGAAACCGCTAAAGTCGTCGATTGGACTAGCTCTGACCATAACAATTTCGTCTATGTAGATATTATTTGTTAAGAACGTTTGAAGCATAGTATGACTGTCGGCGCCGCCACTATACCATAATCGTAAATATTTGTTGCTATCTCGTAATTGTTGTGCTCGTTGTTTTGCCAGTTCTTTAAAAGATTCAACTGGTTCAACTGTCCAATCAAATTCGTCCCATTCCTTGTTATAATAGTCAAAATCAATTTTACTATTATTATTATCAGCCGATGCTATTAATGCATCTGTCTTACTAATGTATTTTTTACCGTCTACAATCCAGGCAGTATTAGGATTATAATCATTTAAATCGGTCATTATTTGTTCCTTTAGTCATGCAGTATAAATTTGATATGCCGGTGATTGAACCGTTTAATGTTGTCCAGTAATCAGAAATCTTTGGTTGCAATTCTTTTAAAGATTCATAATAGTGTTTAACTATTTCAGGATTAAAGGAAATTGCATCAGCAAGCCTGCTCTGCCCCTTAGGGGTAATTAATTGCCATCCCTTACCAAAATCAACTTCAGGGTTGATTATTTGTCTACAGCAATTATACCATACTTTTTTGAAATTTGGATCTATTATTTCGGGATTATATATGTTATGTGTTATGTTCTCGTCTGCTGGAAACCAATTATCCAATATATGTTTCAACTCATAACATTGTTTCGCATGTAATGCAGGAAATTCAGGTGTAGTATAAAAATCTTTTAAGTTTACTACATGTAAATACTGAAAGCTTGAGTCGACCAGCGGGATGTAATATTTCCCATCGTGTCTTATTATTTTCGGTTTATCTCCACCAGTAATTTCAACACCGCCGGCCCGTACTTTTAAATTTCCATATTTTTCAAGATTTTTTCTCGAGTTAAGTAAATTACCTGGATCATCACTAAAATCGTGGTTCATACTATCCATTGCCCAATCGTCAGTTTTGTAATACTCTAAGAATTGGCTTGCTGTTATATCAACAAGTGATATTTTAGTATTTGGAATATCATGCCTTATTGAATTGATATAAGGCAATGATCTTAGATTTGTTTCTCTGTTAGCATCAGTTTCAAAGTCATCAATTGGACTAGCTCTGACCATAACAATTTCGTCTAAGTAGATATTATTTGTTAAGAATGTCTGGAGCACAGTATGGCTGTCTGCGCCTCCACTGTACCATAGTCGTAAGTATTTGTTGCTATCACGCAATTGTTGCGCACGTTGTTTTGCTAGTTCTTTAAAAGATTCGAGTGGTTCAATTGTCCAATTAAAGGCATTAAACTCTTTGTTATAATAATAAAATTCAATATTGTTATTAACAGAAGCTATCATAGCATCTGTTTTACGAAAATATTTTTTACTGTCTACAATCCAATATGCATCTGGGTTAAAATCAGCCAAGTTCTGCTCCGGTACATATCAATGTCATTTTTAATGTGACGCCAATATTGGCGCTAAGATGGTAGATACATGCAGGAATGTCAAATACGTCACCTGCCTTCCATCTTGGAAAGATTGTGCTTTCCAATTGGATAATGTGACCCCAGTGCCATTCTGATACCATTATGTTTCGTCTGACAATTCGCCCTCTGTCGCATGTGTTGTTAGCTGCTACTAGCCATCTGTTTTCTCTGTCTTCTGAGACCATACGTTCTAACTCAGGATGGTGAGTAATATGCGGATTTAGGTGAGAATGCTTATCGGACCAGTTTTGATACATATCTAAATGTAGGCAACAAACGTTGCCAGGCATATACACTAATAATTTACATTCTGTGCTGTCGTAGTCTAGACCAGCAGTTTTAAATGCGTCCTTGCCATATAATTCTTTTAGAGCATCACTGTTTTCGCGATTCCCACCCCAAAGATATTCAAGTGTATTTCCTCTACTAAAGCCTACTGTTCCAGGTAGGCGTTGCTGCTTACTATATACATTACTATGCCAATGGTCATCTTCAAAAAAGTGTTCTTCACATGTAGATTTGTTATCTATAATCCATTGTAGAGTATCAGCGTTGAAATCGCCAATGTTAGACATTGGACTAATCTCAAGCTTGCTGTCGAGTTCAACTTTGGCACCGGAGCTTTTTATTTCTTGTAGATACGCTGCATCTGCATCGCTCTCTATAAACGTCCACAAGTCTATGTTTGGTTCGTTGCCTAATAGCTGCGGATTCATTACTCTGGCTCGAAGCTAGTGACTAGTAGTGTCATTTTAGGCTTGATGCCAGCGTTGGTGCTCCAGTGATAGATACAAGCAGGCTGATTAAATACATCACCCGAGTCATAACGTGGAAAATATTCATTTTCCATTGCAATAACGTGTCCCATTTCCCATGGCGTTACTGTAATCAGACGTCTAACAACTAAACCTTTATCACATTTATTGAGTGCTGCCATTTCGTTTCTGGATTTGCCGTCTTTCATTGCTTGTATAAATTCTGGACCGCGAACAATATGTGGATTCAAGTGTTCGTTTAATACTGCCCAACCTTCCATCATATCAAAGTGCCAAGGACAGTTATTGCCAGGCAAGAAAACTAACAATCTGGTCAAAGCGTGATCATAATCCAGGTTCATTTTCTTAAACCCTTCACGTCCGCCAGCTAATTCTTTTAGATGTTCGTTGGAATCTCCACGTAATCCCCAGTTATATTCAGACGTATTTCTGTGATTGTAGCCGACTTCGCCTGGCAATCTCATGTAAGGTCTGATGTTTTCGGAGTGATACGCTTTCTCTTCGTAATATTTGTGTTGGCACAAATCGCGGTGAGTTCTGATATATTCGTATACGTCTGATTCAATATCGCCGATGTTTGCCATCGCAACAATCGGTGCTGTTGGTTCATCTTTGTCGTATACGCCGGCAGTTTCCTCTACTGATTTGAGATAATTATCATTAGATTTCTCGTCGAGAAAATCCCAAAGTGTTAGCTCTGGCATGTTGCTTAATTTGTATTCTTCGGCGGGCGTGTAATCGCCGCCATGTATGATTTTTGGTTTGTCTATATCGACTAGATCGCTGTTCATTGAAAATTCCTATCCTAAGTTATATGACACTATTTATGTCACACGACCTAATATAGGAAATTAAATGTCAATTACGATGTGTGCCAGCTTGGCTTAGGAGTTTCTGCGTTCTTCAATTTTTTCCATGCTTGATCAAGCTGACGCTTTGTATCGGCTGGGCTTGTGTGATGGATTCCAATACCGCCTTTTGCGCGGAATGGTACAATAGACTTTTCCAGTCTGTCATCAATAAGAATAACGTCCGGCCATGCGAACTGTGCTTTGTCGGTAGATTTAGGAACAGTGTGAATTTCTGTTATTTCGGGGAAATGTTTTGCGATCCACTTATGCTTTTGTGCTCTAACTGCGTCTTCGTTGCTGTAGCCAGTTGCTGTTAACACTTGTACGTCAGCATCATATCCCATTGCGTAGGCAACCATATCTTTGGCTCCAGGCAATACGGGGAGGTCAATGAAAAATGTGGGGTGAGCGAATACTTTGTCTTTCGTTTCTTTGTCGGCAAAGACATCGTCGGGAAGTAAGGACAAGTCTTGGCCAGATACTTTCAAAAAGCCTGCTTCAAAGTCGGCGAGTACGCCGTCCATATCAAAGTAAATTATCGGTTTGTCCATTGTTAATCCTTGTTAACAATATTTATCTTTTAGCTTTTAGTTGCCCAATAATCAGTGTTTTCTAGAGGTTCTGTAGTAATATCGCCGTCTTTCATCCTGCGAAGTGCCCGGCGCACATCGGTATCAGCTTCTGTTACATCAGCCCATTCAGTTACATCGTAATTTACACGAGCAATATTAGTAACAGTGAATTCAAATTCGCCGTGTTCATTTACACCAGTTTTTTCTTCACAGTGTGTAATATCAAATTGGGTTTTTTCGCCGGTAGATATATGATCAGAAAGACGTTCGCGGATTATCTCAACGCGAGCTTTGTCTGATATATTTTCTTTCTTATCCTTATTCCAAAACATCTTTGTTCTCCTATTTATCTTCGGTGTCTTTCATTGTTTCAAGA
>SMVA01151103.1_pt1 | contig 11917 bp, 12 predicted proteins | sample 2456451 | NCBI WGS metagenome assembly SMVA01 (sample SAMN11095933, study PRJNA526329) | marine sediment metagenome | biome: Marine sediment; feature: Surficial sediment; material: Deep marine sediment; isolation source: Hadal surficial sediment | place: Pacific Ocean | collected 2014-05 | depth...
CCGACGCTTCCCTGCGACTGAGCTAGGCTTTCAGCTGTAGGCCATGACGAGGTGCTGGTGCCGCTACGATTCGGCGGTGCCGGCACCTCGATTTGTTTCTGCCGCCGAGACCCCGTCATCATCTGGAACGTGAAAATCCAGCCGGCCGCGGGGGATCAGATGGACTGCGTTCTGCGCCAATCGCTCGCGGGCTGCTGCGAGGGCCTCGGGGCTGCAGTCGGAATGCGCGGCCACCACCTGCACCAGAAAACTCTCGTCGCTGATCCAGACCGCCTGAAGCGAAGCTGCCGCGAGCCAGCCCTCCACTTCCGGTCGACCGTAAAAACGCGAGCGATGGGGCTGGCGCTGCAGGGACGGGTCCAACTTCTCACCGCGGGAAAGTTCCATCACATGCGGATGGTTTCGGTTCCAGGCATCGAGGTAGACCAGGCCGTCCGCTGCCAGCACCCGCCGCATGCCCTTCAAGAGAGAGAGAATGGCCGCCTCATTCAGATGCAGGAGTACCAGATGACAATAAATGCGATCCCAGGTGCCGTCCTCGAGTCCGTCCAGTCCGTCGCCATGGTCACCTTGACGGGCCAGGTGGCGCAGGGTCACATTCGGGAGGTGGCGGTTTCGCCGGGCCGCCCGGCGCAGCAGGCTGCGTGAGATATCCACACCGGTGTAGGTGGCGCAGAGAGGCGCCATCTCGCGGCCGACCCGGCCCAGGCCGCAGCCCACCTCCAGGACCTGTTGATCCCGGGTGATCCCCAAAGCCGCGGCAAGCGTTCGGGCCATGCGTCCGCCCCGCCGGCGCAGGTCAGCTTCGCCGGCGGATCCGTCCATCATGTGGGTGGCGTCGGACTGGCTGCGGCCGATGTATTCCCAACGAGCTCGAGCGCTCCGGTTCCTTCCGGGATAGGCCCAGAGCCGCGTTATCCTTGTCCAGTCCACGGCTTTCATGTTTCAGGATCGGCGGACCAAAGGCAAGGGATCCGCTATACTGCCCCCTTCCACAAGCCTGGTAAGGGAGATCCACCACATGAGCTCGCACGACGACCTGCCGGTGAAGCCGGCCCGTGTCATCCGCAATCCCGATAACACCACACTGGCGGAACTGATCGGGAAAATGCCCAACGCCCGCCGCACCGAATTCGGCAACTACAATGTCGCCACAAAGGTCACGGCGCGTTCCAAGACATCCACCTATATTGTCACCGACAACCCCGACGCCCACTCGGACCAGACCATCAGCCTGGAGGAAGGCCGGCGCATGGCCCGCCTGCAGGACGACTACATTGCCGGCTGCGAGATGTTGGTCATCGACGGCTTCATCGGCAACGACCCGGATTTCCGGACCGCCGCGCGATTGATCATCGAATCGGCCAACGCCAATATCGCCGCCATGCAGAAAACTCTCTACTTTCATGATGGAGAGGACAAGGATCCGGCCTTCAAGCCTGAGGTCACGGTCATCTACACGCCCAATCTCAAGGCTGAAGGATTTCCCAGGGACCGGCTCATCACCGTGGACCTCAAGGCCGGCATCACCCGCGTCTTCAATTCGGACTATTTCGGTGAATCCAAGAAGGGCGGGTTGCGCATGTGGAACAACATTGTCCATGAGCGCGGCGGACTGTCCATGCACGCCGGCTGTAAGGTCATCCCGGTGGGCGACAAGCGCAAGGTCGGCCTCATCGTGGGCCTTTCAGGCACCGGCAAGACCACCACGACCTTCACCTCCCAGAACGGTTCACAGCCGGTGCAGGATGATTTCTGCGCTCTCATGCCCGATGGCCGCATCTACGCCACCGAGAACGGCTGCTTCGCCAAGACCTTCGGGCTGGACCCCAGGTTCGAGCCGACCATCTACAAGGCGGTCTGCCAGCCCGACGCGTACCTGGAAAATGTCAGCCTGGATGATCAAGGCAAGGCCGACTTCTTCGATACGTCCTATACCCAGAATGGCCGCGCCGTCTTCGCCATGAGCCAGGTGGAAGGCGCCGGTGACGCCCGCCAACTGGGGAAGGCGGACTTTCTTCTGATTCTCAACAGCAATGAGACCATCATCCCCGCGGTTGCGCGCCTGGCCCCCGAACTGGCGGCCCTCTATTTCATGCTGGGCGAGACCAAGGGCACCTCGGCGGGCGGTGCCGAAGAAGCCGGGAAGAGCCTGCGCATTCCCGGGACCAACCCGTTCTTCCCGCTGCTCCATGCCCAGCAGGGCAATCGCTTCCTTGAACTCATGCGCAAGGTTCCCATGGACGTCTTTCTCCTGAACACCGGCCGGGTGGGCGGCGGCGAAGATCAGGAAGGCTCCCGCAAAGTGAAAATCCCCCACTCGTCCGCCGTGGTGAAGGGGATCGCCGAAGGGACCATCACCTGGGAGAAAGACCCGGACTTCGGCTACGACGTTGCCACGTCGGTACCGGGCATCGACAAGGATGATGAAGTGCTGCTGCGTCCCCATCTGCTCTACGCAGCCCAGGGCCGCATGGAAGAATATCGCGCTCAGGTCGAACGCCTCGGCAAGGAACGCCGGGCCTACTTGAACTCCTGGCCGGGCCTGGACGTCACCATCATCAAGGCCGCCGGCTGACGGGACATCAGGTTGCGCAAGAGAATGGCGCCCCGGCTTCAAGTTGAAAACCGATCCGTGATTCGCAGGCAGCGACTCACGCCGTTCACTCTTCTCATCCTGCTGGTGGTGGCCTCCGCCTGTGGTGGGCCAACTCCCCGCGAGACCACCCTGGCGCGGGGCGTGGTCTCCGCCCCGGAAGCCCAGGCGGCAGAGGTCGGCGCGGCCATCCTTCGCCAGGGGGGCAATGCGGTGGACGCCGCCGTGGCCGTGCAGTTCGCTCTCTGTGTCACCAATGGCTTCGGCGCGGGGCTGGGCGGCGGCGGTTTCATGCTGGTTCACGACCCGGCCGCCGGAGATGGTTCCGTGGCAACTCTGGACTACCGCGAAAAGGCGCCCGCGGCAGCCACCCGCGACATGTTCCTGGATGAAAACGGTGAGGTGATCCAGAACATGGGCCTCTATACGCCCCTGGCGTCAGGCGTTCCGGGGACGGTCCGGGGCATGGCCGCGGCCTGGGAGCGCTACGGATCGCTTCCCTGGTCCCGACTGCTCGAACCTGCGGTGAGACTGGCACGCGTCGGATTCGTTCTCGACTCATGGACCGCCGACTCGCTGAAGAAGTCCAGCGACAAGTTCGCCGCTCTGCCCGCACCTCTTCTGCGTCATGTCGAGTTCGACGACTACTATGGCGGCGAGACAGGAGCCGTCCTTCAACTCCCCGACCTGGCCGACACGCTGGAGCGGATTGCCCGGGAGGGAGCCGATGAGTTCTACCTCGGGCATACGGCGGAACTCCTGGTGCAGGAGATGGAACGCAATGGCGGCCTGATCACCGCCGCCGATCTGAAGGCGTACCAGGCGGTGTGGCGGGAGCCCGTGGAAACCCGGTACCGGGGCTACAGAGTTGTCTCCATGCCGCCGCCATCCTCCGGCGGCATCGCCCTGGCCGAGTTCCTGAACATGGCGGAGACCTTTCCCTTACCGCTATCACACTCAGCCGAGCAGATTCATCTGTTCGCCGAAATTGCCAAACGGGTCTTCGCCGACCGAGCCGAGCACATGGGGGATCCCGATTTCCACCACAACCCGGTGGCGCAGCTCACAGACAAGCGTTATGCCCGGGAGCGTGCCGCTGAAGTGAACCGCCATGAGCGCAGCGACCCTGCATCCATCCGTGCCGGCGAGTTTCCGCCCAACGGTGCCGAAGGGCGGGACACAACCCACTTCAGCATCGTGGATGACCACGGTATGGCCGTCGCCAACACGACCACGTTGAACACGGCCTACGGCTCGGGCCTGGTGGTGGATGGCGCGGGATTTCTCCTCAACAGCCAGATGGACGACTTTTCAGCCAAACCCGGCGTACCCAACGACTATGGCGTCACCGGCTCAGAGGCCAACGAGATCGCCCCGGGCAAGCGCCCTCTCTCATCCATGACCCCCACCATGGTCTTCGAACCGGCGGGCGCCCTCCTTCTGGTGCTGGGTTCGCCCGGCGGCCCCTCCATCATCTCGACCGTGGCCCAGGTCATCGTCCACGTGGTGGACGGCCACCAGGATCTGAAGGCGGCGGTGGACCTGCCCCGCTTCCATCACCAGTGGCCCCCCAGTCCCGAGGGCGAGGATCTCCTCCTGGTGGAAAGCCAGCCTGAGTACTCGCTTCCCGGGGATGTTCTGGCCGAACTCTCCCGGTTGGGCTACACCATCAGGACCAGGGAGAATCTGGGCGATGTCCAGGCCGTGATGATCCAGGATGGTGTGGCCACGGGCGTGTTCGACCGGCGGCGGACCGGTGGCGTGGCCTACCCCTGACATCCACGAAGTGTTGACGGTCAATGAAGCCGCTATTCTACAAGTGTCTCCAGTTGATGCTTGAAATAGCCACGCCAACTCTCAGGGAGGGCCGCAACGGAAATAGCCTTCTTCAAGAGCGTCCTGTTCTTCCTTTCGCTCGTGTACAGACGTGTGACATCAGCAACGCGAAGCCCGGAAGGGTGCTCGACAACACGCTCAAGACGATCTCCCGCTTGCACCTCGCCTTCTTCAACCACGCCAAAGTAGAAGCCGGTTCGCTGGCTCTTCAAGAACCGCTTCACCATATCCGCCCTCTTGAAGCGCATCACCAGCTTTGAGCAGGGCATGCGAGGTTCGGTCACAACCACACGGGCGCTCCCCACTCGAAATTCATCTCCGATCAAAACTCTCTCCTCGTCGGCACCTTCAACTGTAAAATTCTCGCCAAAGCTGCCCCATGGGAGTGCAGTGTCTCCAAGTTCGGCCCGCCAGTAGTCATAGTGCTGGCTGGGATAAACGTAGACAGCCTTGGCGGGGCCACCATGTACTGAAAGGTCGGCCTGTTGGTCACCCTCAAGATTGTGCCGCCGGAGCGCCACCGGACCATGGACGGGGGTCTTGCATATGCCGGTGGTCACGGTCTTGCCATTCCAGGTGATTTCACGGGGAATGCCAACGTTGACAGAAACCAGGTTCATCATTCTTGCCCTCCCATCTCGGGACACTACATGCTCTCCTAGAGGTGCCTCGCGGTTGTTCATGAAGACTTTCGACGGACCGATTGAATCACATCGTCAAGTTTTTGAAGAAAGCGAGACCGGTCACGCTTATTCAGCGGCGGCGGTCCCCCGGTAATTTCTCCTGCGCCACGAAGTTCCGCCAATAAGTTGCGAGTCGCGACGGCGGTTCCCATGTTGTCTTCTGTGAACAGCTTTCCGGTTGGACCCATCACCTTGGCGCCCTTCTTCACACAGTGACTGGCAAGGAGAATATCGGCGGTGACCACGATGTCCTCCGATTGTACGTGTTCGACGATCCATTGGTCGGCAGCATCGGATTCATTCCCTACAACTTCGAGTTGAATCCACCGCTCATCTGGAGTTCGCATCCAGGAGTTGGCCACCAGAGTCACCTCAAGGTGATATCTGCTTGCCACGCGATACACTTCCTTCTTGACCGGGCACGCGTCAGCATCAACAAAGATATTCAGCAAAGGACGATCCTCTTCATTGCGCCGGATTCATCCCCGGCATACCCTCATGGCTGATGATGGCGAGCGTGAACGGCCCGTTGTCTCCAACATGAACGATACAGAGGCCGGTAGCTCTCCACGGCATACACACTTTCGCTCAACTCATTTCTCGGAATAGACCGCGAGTTCGTTACCGCTCGGATCCTCGAAGTGGAACCGCCGGCCACCAGGGAAATCGAACGTCTCCTTTACAATCTTCCCGCCGGCCTCCCGAACCCTCGTGAGAGTCATATCCAGATCAGTGGAATAGAGAACGACCAAAGGACCACCCGTCGAGACCTCCGACTCGAGGCGCAACCCTCCGGCCTCACCACCCGGTTTCTGGATACCGGCATAGGTAGGCCCGTAGTCGTTGAACTTCCAATCAAACGCCGCTTCATAAAAGCGCTTGGACTCTGCCATGTCGGTGACCGCGAATTCAACGTAGTCGATCCCGTGATGGATGTGACTGCTTTCTGTCATGTCTGTTGACTCCCCGTGATACGTGCAAGTACACAGCAGAACCGCTATCAGCATGAGTGGCGCGCTCATGCTGGTTAGTGCGATCCTTTGTCGCAATGGGTCAGGCCTCCGTGTCAGCTCTCAGGTACAAATTCAGGGCAGGAGTTCACCACTTTTCAACCAGTGGTAGAAAACATAGAACCAGCTGAAAAATGCATGCACCAGGGCCCAGACAATGCTGTGGTTGACCTTCCAGCTGAGAATTCCTGCAAGAACGGATCCTATGCTGCCGAACACACCCCCGCCGCAGCAGCCGCACCCTCGCCTGTTCCCCTTGCTCATGGGTTACCTCTGGTCGTATGGCGGAGCCGCCGGTGGCACGGAGTGCCCAGCCTCAAGATCCTTCAGACTTGCCTGGAGAGCATGGGAGGATGCGGGATTCTGCCTGTTCACGCCGTTGCTCCAAGCAGAGAGCATGGGCTTCAATATACCGCAGGCTGGTATAACACTCCAACTCAGCGGCGGCGTTCACACGCCGCCGCTGCAACCGAGTGTTCATTGGACTGGTCAACATGCCACTACTTGTCGCCTGCGCCTCTGTTGAGCGCTTCCATGACGTGATCAAGATTGAAGGTGCCAGGCTTCTGGCGTGGCGGAAACTCGCGAAAGCTCTGCAACCATTTTCCGACATAGGCACCAGCGGGCGCAAATATAAACATGTGCTCCACCCACCACTGGTCATAACCGATACTCTCATGTTCGGCTCGCTCGAACGGATCCATACGCAGATTGGTGATCATCGGCGCACGCAGTTTCTCAAAAGGGGTTCTCCAAACATCAATCCCTTCGGCGTTCTGCTTCAGGAAGGTGATCTTCCAGTCATTGTAGCGCAGCGCCGCGACGTTTCCGTCATCTGTCCAGTAGAGAAAGTCATGACGTGGCCACTCTGCCTCTCCCTTGAGTGCGGGCAGCAAATTGTAGCCGTCGAGGTGAACCTTGAAGGTCTTGTTGCCAACCTTCCGGCCCTTCAAGAGATCTTCCTTGACTGTGGTGTCGCCCGCTGCCGCGAGCAGGGTGGTCAGCATGTCTTCGTGCGCAGCGATGTCGTTGATGATTGTACCGGGCTTGATAACGCCAGGCCAGCGGATCATTGTCGGCACACGGAAGCCACCCTCCCATTGCGTGGCCTTCTCGCCACGGAACATTGTCGTACCGCCGTCGGGCCATGAGAAAAATTCTGCGCCATTGTCAGTGGAGTACATGACGATGGTGTTGTCCTCCACACCCAGTTTCTTGAGCTTGGCGAGCAACCGGCCCACCATTGCGTCATGTTCCACCATGCCATCGGCGAAAATACCCAGACCGGTCTTGCCTACCGACGCAGGCTTGAGGTGCGTGAAGATGTGCATGCGGGTACTGTTCCACCAGACAAAGAACGGCTTATCGTCTTTGACGGCCTTTTCCATGAACACCATCGCCCTGGTCGTGACTTCCTCGTCCACTGTCTCCATACGTTTCTTCGTCAGCGGACCGGTGTCAGTAATGCGCCCGTCGGCGAAGCTGTGAATCACGCCACGCGGACCGAACTTCTTCCTGAACTCCGGGTCCTTGGGGTAATCAGGACGCTCCGGCTCCTCCTCTGCATTCAAGTGATAGAGATTGCCGTAGAATTCATCGAACCCATGATTGCTCGGTAGCATCTGGTCGAGATCGCCGAGGTGATTCTTACCGAACTGGCCGGTGACATAACCGAGGGGCTTGAGCAAATCGGCGATGGTCGGATCTTCCTTCTGCATACCTTCCGGCGCTCCGGGAAGCCCAACCTTGGTCAGACCGGTGCGCATTGGCGACTGGCCGGTGATGAAGGCGGCACGACCAGCCGTGCAACTCTGCTGGCCGTACCAGTCAGTGAACAGAGCGCCATCCCTGGCGATGCTGTCGATGTTCGGCGTCCTGTAACCCATCATGCCCTGGTTGTTGGCACTGATGTTGAAGCCGCCGATGTCATCACCCCAGATGATAAGGATGTTCGGTTTTCGATCCGCCGCATGGGCCAGGCCCGATAACAACAACATGCTGCAAACCGTGAACAGAATCCCCGTAACTATTTTTATCTTCACTTGGTTTCTCCTTTGTTTCATTCTTATTTCGGCCCCCAAATCGGGATTGATCGGAATATCGGATGGATTGATTCTTGGGTGATAGGGGCATCATAGACGAATGTGCCCGCTCAAACGATATTGAATGGCACGCCTTTACCCTGCAACATCACACGCCTGCGCGAGCGCCCGGCAGTTGAAGCAAGACGAGCACCATTAAATTGCTCAATGCCCGAATGGCAAGTGCCAGAGTCCCAGCGCGGCAACGACCATCATTGCCGGCCGCGCCCAAGGCACATTCAGATGATAGGCCCCGGTCACTCCGAGAAAGGCCAGTCCGTAGGATATGAAGCGGCTGGGACAGATGGACGAGCGTATACTCAGGGTCGAGGATGCTCTCGGAAGAAGGATGAGGAACAAACGAGTGTAAACGATGGCCCCGGACTAATGTGTCAACGATGTGTCCGGCCGTTCGATGGGAGTTGTCGAGTTCTTCAGAATCATGATCCTCCGCTTACAAGCTGACCTGACCTCCGAGTCATGTTAATCCAGACCTCCGCTGCTAGCATGTTGGTTCCAAAACCGAGCCAGAACGACGTCCCGAACACTTGCTCGAGTCCGAGATCCGAAAGGATTGTGAAAAGTGCAATGAACACTCGGATGCTGGCAACGCCCATAGCCAGGGCGAACGTCCGAATCATCCACTCCCGATGCAGGTTCACCTCCTTCCTGCGAATGTGAAAAATGGCCTTCGCTATCGAAAACAGAAAGATGGCGCCGAAGAAAACCGTTGCCGCCTGAGTGCTGATGCCGCCGAATGCAGGAAAGAAGAAGTTGACCACCAGTGCGAACAGGCCGCTAATAGCGGCACAGGTGGCGAGCACTCGCCCCAGGCCGCGGTGAAAGCCGATTCGCCGCTGCCGAATCCGTGCGACGAACTGCAGGGGAGCCAGCGTGAGAAACAGCAACCCTGGAACTATGTGGAGGAGAGCGACCCATGGGTGCTGGACATAGCGAACACCGAAAGCATCATTCGGTGGCGGATCCCGAGTCATGTCCGCTAGACGAATCGCCCCGAAAACAAGGAGGATGACCACGGAAAGAACAACAGCAACCCATCCTAGGGCCCTCGTGATCATCATCGTCCTGTTTGTTTTGTCCGAGGCCATGGCACTCCTCCAACCGGATCGCCGTCTAACGCTGATGCTCAGCAGCGGGCCAAAGATGCTTCTAAAAAATCACTTTATCGCTCCCCGTCTGCTGCGGTGACTTGTGATACGGATCATGCGCCAACATTTCTCGAAAAGCCCGATGATATGCGTAACTCTAATGCCCAGCAAAGTAACCCACTACGTTAACTAGTACTGTCAACACAAGAGATACAATCAACATCGTCTTCCACGGAAAGAACACATTCACCCGGGACCCAGGCTGTTGTTCAGCCCTTTCGATTGACTCGCCAATTTTCTTATGGATTTCGCGCTCGGCCTTTTGCATTGCCTTAGGGAAAAACCAAGGCAGTACATTTATGAGCGCTGTTAGAACCACGGAGCCGATAATGGAGTATATGAGAAATTCCTGCATGGCGTTCTCCTGAGCGTCGATATTCTTGTGTTGTGAACAAAGGCACTAGATCTCCGGTTAAAGTCGTCCCCCCGAAATGTGCTTTTCGTTCATAGACTGGTCATTCGATTCGCACAAAAGTCTCACAGGTCGCAGTAAACCGAAGATCGGATGCAACGCGCTGTACTCGACATTGCCGTATAACGGTGAATGTTGCGGTGCAAACTTGAACCTAGACGGCGTCCTGCCCGATCACTGGGCTGTATCCGGCGGTCTCAAGATGAAATCGTGCTCCGCGGCCAGCCGCGAGAACTCTTCCGGGCTTAGCGAACTGGCCTCCTCGCCGGGCTTAGCACCGATTCGCCTGAAGAAAGAGAGGAGCCCCTTCTTCTCATTTGGGATTGTCGCGAATACAAGGCTGAAGGTTTCGTCCCCGGTATTCTTGATCGTGTGCCACGAGCCGGGCGGAATGTACACCACGTATCCCTCGCGTACTGGGATGTCTTTGGGGGTTTCGCCTTCGTACACCGTTACTATGCCTTCCCCCGATAGGAAGTAAGCAATCTCTTCAGTCTTGTCATGCCTGTGAACCGGCAGGGCACCGCCGACACCCAGGCCGAACTTCGCGAAGCTAGCCCTCGCTTCCGGAAACGTCGAGGGATCCACAAAGACCTCGAGTTCACCACCAGACCCGAGTGTGTTCTTGCTCTCTGCAAACACCCAGAAGTGATCGGCGTCTTCGGGTCCCATAACGACCGATGAAGGAGCGGTGTCAACGGCTGGCTCAGCCGACGGTTCGCTCTTTTGCCCGCTCTCGGCGGACGAACAGCCCCACATGACGACGCAGAGACCCAGGATGGCGAGAACAGGTGATTGCAGCCCTGGTTCACCTTTTCCGCTGATGATCCTTGTCACAGCCATGTACACTCCTCTCGAGGTTCTTGTGTCCGTCTAGACAATATGACTTCTGGTAGTTGAAGAGGCTGTCCTCCGGCAATTTCGCGGGTTGACCCGTAGGGGGCCAGAGCCGCATGCTGAGGCATCTTTCAACAGCAGATACCGGAGGTCAGCCATGGCTAATTCTGTCACACTCTTTGTCGGTATGGATGTCCACAAGGAATCCATCTCAGTTGCCTACTGCCGGGAGCACGAAAGCGAGCCGCCTCACTTTGTCGGGAAGATCGGCACACGAAAAGCCGATATCGAGAAAATGGTGCGTAGGCTGCAATCCAAGGCCTCCTATCTGGTCTTTGCCTATGAAGCCGGCCCGTGTGGCTACGTCCTGTATCGCCATCTTACCAGCAAAGGTCTCGAGTGCCGGGTTATTGCACCGTCCTTGATTCCCAAGCGGCCTGGCGACAAGGTCAAGACCGACCGTCGCGATTCGGTGGAGATCGCACGGCTTCTGCGCTCTGGGGACCTCACCCCGGTCTATGTTCCTCTCGTTGAGGATGAGGCAATTCGCGACCTCTGTCGTGCCCGGGATGCTGCCCGCATGGTACTGAAATCAGCCAAGCTGCGGCCTCAAGTCCTTTCTTCTCCGCCTGGGGCTCAATTACACCGGCAGAGCCAACTGGACCAACGCCCACCGCCGCTACCTGTCCACTGTCGCTTGTCCGACACCTGCTCAGCAGATCGTCTTCCAGGAATCGATTCGAGCTGTCGATGAGCAGGTCGACCGGCTCCAGCGCCTCGAACAGGAACTTATCGAGCTTGGCTCGCAATGGCGGTTGGCACCGGTTGTCCAGGCGGTGCAGGCCCTGCGCGGCGTCCAATGGGTCGTCGCACTGACCGTCGTTGCGGAACTGAGAGATATCACTCGCTTTGCAACCCCTCGGCAGCTCGCTGCCTTTGTCGGTCTAATTCCTTCGGAGAATTCTTCTGGTGGCAAGCGCCGTCAGGGCCCCATCACCAAGACCGGCAATACCTGCCCAAGCGCACCAGTATGGCTGGCCTAACTCAACGAGGGTGTGATGCCATTGCGAGGCGTCTCAACAACCGACCCAGGAAAAGACTTGGATACAGGACGCCGGAGGAGGTCTTCAATGGCTAGCGGGAAATGTTGCGGTGCAAACTTGAACCTAGACGCCCCACGCATTCCGTCAGCTTTCAGTCCGTTTCCCATGGCTCACGACGACCGACGCAGCGGCACCAGCACCAAGGACAGGCATCATCATCACTACTCGGCTCGGGTCTCGAAGCGCCAAG
>SMVA01195116.1_pt1 | contig 11917 bp, 9 predicted proteins | sample 2456451 | NCBI WGS metagenome assembly SMVA01 (sample SAMN11095933, study PRJNA526329) | marine sediment metagenome | biome: Marine sediment; feature: Surficial sediment; material: Deep marine sediment; isolation source: Hadal surficial sediment | place: Pacific Ocean | collected 2014-05 | depth 0-1...
CGCCGAGCACCCGCCGGCATTCCTTCAAGACCGATAGTTTCTCCCTCAAACAGCACAGGACATCGGAGTGGATCACAGCGTCGAAACAGCCGCTTTTCAACGGCAGCGCGGTTCCGTCAGCCACGGCAAGCCAACAGGTCCCCGCAAGCCCTTCTGAGGCCGCCCTTTCCGCCGCAATTTTTATCCCCTCAAAGGGCAGGTCCACCAGGATCGCATCGCAGCCAGTCGTTCCGGCCAAATAGAGCCCGGGCCAGCCGGAACCCGCGCCCACCTCGAGCAGGCGCTTACCCGGCCCCAATTGCAGCAATTCGCCTGCCTGCCGGGCTTCCTGGCGCGTCATCCAGCTCGTGCCCCCGTAGTCGCAACCACATATCTTGCGTTCGATGTCGCGCATGATCTTCGATTGTGCGAGGCGGTACTCCTCGCCGAAGCGCGCAACCAGCTCTTTGTCGTCGGTTGTGGAGGACTCAGCAATTCCCATGGGCAACGTCCCGGATTGAGGGGCCAAAAACGGCACACTTGCCCGCAATGCTATCTGATGAACAATCGGGGCGGTAGCGGACTGTAGCTCAATACGGAAATCTCTGAATTTCGGTATGCTTGGTGCCCGAAAATCTCACCGCCCGTAAGGTGCCTTAGAATCAATTGCTGCCTGAGCCGCCGACCGGCGAGAATGTCTGTTCCTTGATCCAGCACGGACAATTGCGACCTGGTTCCACATGTCCGTTCATCGCGCAATGGGAGGGTTCATCCAAACCAATGCAACATCCATCGCGGAAGGCTTGCGGAACACGCCGTGAACATGTAGTGTCCGTTCGTGATTTGTCCACTAGACCTTGAGTCGGGCCCCTTGACACTCCGGCGAAACCCCCGGCGGCTTAGGGCTACTTGCAAAGGAACGCCATGCTCACGCGCAAACAGCTTGAACTTCTCATGTTCATCAATGAACGGCTCAAGGAATCCGGCATTCCGCCGTCTTTCGATGAGATGAAGGATGCGCTCGATCTGCGCTCCAAATCCGGCATTCACCGGCTGATTACGGCGCTGGAGGAGCGCGGCTTTATCCGCCGCTTGCCGAACCGGGCGCGGGCGCTTGAAGTGATTCGCCTGCCCGATGCCGTCAATCCGAGCCTTGGCGCCAGGCGGCAGCGCGGCTTTACGCCGAACGTCATTGAAGGCCGGCTGGGCATGGCGCCGGAACGGCCATCCCATGCTAATCCCGGGCGCGGTGACATGGAGACGGCCAATGATCCGGTCGTCGTTCCGGTGATGGGCCGGATCGCCGCCGGCGTGCCCATTTCGGCGATCCAGAACCACACCCATTCGATTACCGTGCCACCGGAAATTCTGGCCGGCGGCGAACATTTCGCCCTCGAGGTCAAGGGCGATTCGATGATCGATGCCGGTATTCTGGACGGCGATACGGTGCTGGTGAAGAAACAGGACACCGCCAATAATGGCGAGATCGTTGTCGCCCTTATCGATGACGAGGAAGCAACGCTGAAGCGGCTGCGCCGCAAGGGCGCCTCGATCGCGCTGGAAGCGGCCAATCCGGCCTACGAGACCCGCATTTTCGGGCCCGACCGGGTACGCATCCAGGGCCGGATTGTCGGGCTGTTGCGGCGCTATTGACGCGGCGCGATCCACCCGGCTTGTCGGGTTGGTGCGGCCCTATTCAAGCAGCGCGATCCGGCCGGATTGTCGGGCGATAAGGGTTTCGGCCCGCCGGCCTGCCTCTCGCCATCGCCGATGCCGGGTGAAAACCGGCTCGCACCAGGGATAGCGTTAGACATTTCCGAGGGACATTTTCGGGGGACGTTTCCGGGGAGCGCTTCTAAGGTGCTGACGGGCGCCCCTGCCAGGGCCGCCGGATTTTTGGCCAGGCGGTGACAATGCGGACGCGATTTACCGGGTTCGCGGCCGGGCCTTCAAAATAGATTGCGTGGGCGCCGCGGCGCGCCGTGGCCCGGCCATCAATGACCAGCGATGCGGCGCAATCGTCCGGTGCGCGCAGCGGCGTCAATACGATATCGGCGCGGCGGCAATCCTCGATGAATGCCGCCGGGTCACGGATATGGGCGACGACAATTGCGCCCCTTGCCCGGAGAATACAGCCGAGCCGATCACAGGCGACACCGTCGCGGATGGCTTGCCGATCGGGCGCCCGGGATCCTTCCGCTTCCAGCCATTGTTCGACAATGAAACTGCCTTTTCGGCTGCCTGCGATGCGCAGCGTACCGCCGGCATCGCGCACGCCGACCGCCCGGCCGTCGGCGGTCATTACGAGGTCCGGGGGATCGGCCATCAATGGCACCAGGAGCAGGCCGGCGGCGATCGGCAGCAACCCGAAAAGCCGGAAACGGGGCCGCCACAGGCACAGCCAGACAAAGCCGGCGCTGATCAGGATCAGGTTGAAGGCGGAGATTTTTGGCGTCGTCACCAAGGCGCCTTCAAGTTCAGCAATAGCGGCGGAAACGGCAAGCAGCGCATCAATGCCGGCGAACATTACCGGCAAAACCAGGGTTTCCAGCCCGAACGGCATCGCCGCCAGCGAAAACAGTCCGGCCGGCATGATGACCAGGGAGACCAGCGGCATGGCGGCCAGATTGCCGGCCAGCGAATAGGCGCTAAGCTTCTGAAAATGAAAGGCGGCAAACGGCGCCGTGGCAAGGCCGGCGATCAGCGTTGTCAGCGCGATGCCGGCAAATGCGCGAGCGGTCAGTTTTGCCAGCCGCCGGATGCGAGATGGCGAGGGATCGGCCAGATGGAGACGCTGGCGCTCGCGCCAGACCTCCCAGCCGGCGATCAGCCCGGCAACGGCGGCGAACGACATCTGAAAGCCGGGCTCGACAACGCTTTCGGGCTGAAAGCCCAAAACGATAAAGGCGGCGATCGCCAGATTGCGCAGCGAGATCGCCGGCCGGTCGATGAGAATGGCGCAAAACATCACCGCCGTCATGACATAGGCGCGGATGGTGGCGACGTTGCCGCCGGACAAGGCGAGATAGACGAGGCCGACGGCGAGGGCGGCAAGGGCGGCCCATTTCTTGATCGGATAGCTCAGGGCGAGCCCTGGCGAAAGCGCCAGAAGGGCGCGCAGCAGAGCGAAGGCGGTGCCGGCGACCAGCGCCATGTGCAGCCCCGATATGGCGAGGATATGGGCAAGGCCGGCAATGCGCAGATGTTCCACGGTCTGGCGCGACAACCCGCTGCGGTCGCCGACGATCAGCGCGGCGGCGATGGCCCCGGCCTGGCCGTCATCGGCTTGCCGGATGCGTTTGGCAATTGCCCGGCGGAGCTGGGCAAGGGCGATGGCTGGGCTGAAACCAGCCGCGCCCGCCGTTTCCCCTTCCGCTGGCGCCCATTTCCCGAAGGCAAAACCGCTGGCGGCAATGCCGTCGAAAAAAGCGGCGCGGCGCGGATCATAGGCACCGGGCATGGCCGGTCCCGGCACTGGCCCCAGCCGAGCGCGAAGGCGGATCCGGTCGCCGATTTCGGGCAATATATTCTGGCCGCGCAGGCTGATGCGGATCCGGCGTGGCGTTGCCTCTCCATCACGGCCCGGCCACGCAATGTCATCGAGAACAAGACGCGGCGGCCGTTCGGCGCGCTGGTCAACGCGGATGACCCGGCCAGTAATGCTGGCCGTAACCGATCGATCCAGCTCAGGTCCGATGAGGCGATCGACGCGCATCTTGGCGCTCGCCGCGCCGGCGGCAATCAGGCACAAAACCACGGCCAGGCGGTAGGAACCGCCGCCGGCAAAGGCGCGGATTGCCCACGCAGCCAAGGCAAATACGACAAACCCGAGGGCGGCGAGCAGCGGTTCGCGCGGCAGGGCGAAGTAAATCAAAATGCCGGTCCCGAAGGCGACGGGCAGCCATAAAAAGCCGCGGCGATCCTCCAATTCGGCGATTGTCGATGCGCGCCAGAATCGCAACGCATCGTCGGCGCGCCAGACGAGGCGCCGGGCAAGAGCGGGCGCTTTGTCTGCCGTGGGAAACCTTGTCGGCGCATAGCGTGCCGGCTTCAGCCGTGATTTTGCAGCCGGCGTCTTCTGGCCTTGCTCCAAATAGTGCCTCCCCGGCCCGGCTTGTCTGCCGGAGATGCTATGCTACACACGGCGCCGCCTCCCAGCCATTGCTATTCAGGATTTACCCATGACCGAACCCGTCATCACCCGTTTTGCGCCATCGCCGAGCGGCTATCTGCATATCGGCGGGGCGCGCACCGCCCTGTTCAACTGGCTGTATGCGCGCGGACGCGGCGGCAAGATGGTCCTCAGAATCGAAGACACGGATCGCCAGCGGTCGACGGAAAGCGCAATCGCGGCCATCCTCGACGGCCTGACCTGGCTGGGCCTGGACTGGGATGGCGAGCCGGTTTCGCAATATGGCCGCCGCGACCGGCACGCCGAGGTGGCGTGGCAATTGGTCGAACGCGGTCATGCCTATCGCTGCTACGCCAGCCCGCAGGAGCTTGCAGCGATGCGCGAGAGCGCGCGGGCGCAAGGCCGGCCGCCGCGCTATGACGGGCGCTGGCGCGACCGCGATCCGTCGCAGGCGCCAGCCGGCATCGATCCGGTGATCCGCATCAAGGCGCCACAGGCCGGCGAGACCATCATCGACGACAAGGTTCAGGGCCGGGTGAAATTCCCCAATCCCGATCTCGACGACTTTATCATTCTGCGGTCCAACGGCACGGCGACCTATATGCTGGCCGTCGTCGTCGACGATCACGACATGGGAATTACCCATGTCATTCGCGGCGACGATCACCTGACCAATGCGGCGCGCCAGACCTTGCTGTATGACGCACTGGGCTGGCGAGCCCCGGTATGGGCGCATATTCCCCTCATTCACGGGGCCGACGGGGCCAAATTGTCGAAGCGTCACGGGGCGCTCGGGATCGATGCCTATCGCGCCATGGGCTATCTGCCGGCGGCGCTGCGCAACTATCTTGCCCGCCTCGGCTGGGCGCATGGCGACGATGAAATCTTCTCCACCGAACAGGCCCTCGCCTGGTTCGATCTTGCAGCGATCGGCAAGGCGGCGGCGCGTTTTGATTTCGACAAGTTGAAAAACTTTAACGGCCATTACATGCGCGCCGCCGACGATGCGGAACTGCTTGCGCAGATGGAGATGATTCTGCCGCAGATCGAGGCAGGGCCGGAGTTGCTCGAACGGCTCGACAGACCGGCGCGCCAGCGCATTGTGCAATTGATGCCAAGCTTGAAGGAACGAGCGAAGACTCTTGTGGAACTTGCCAATTCTTGTCGTTTTCTTGTGGCATCCCGGCCGTTGGAACTCGATCCAAAGGCTGAAAAGCTGCTCGACGATGAAGCCCGACAGCGGTTGGCCCGACTGGCCGATCATCTGACCGCCGCCGCCGACAAGGATGGCTGGGAAATCGACGTGCTGGAAGCGACGACACGCGCCTTTGTCGAGGCCGAGGACGTCAAACTCGGCCAGATTGCACAGCCGCTGCGCGCCGCGCTGACCGGCAGCACGTCGTCACCGGGAATTTTCGATGTTCTGGCTGTCCTGGGCCGTGAGGAAGGCCTTGCCCGGATGCGGGATCAGGCGTCCTGAGGGAGTTTGCCTGTGTGTTTTTTGGTCATCTTGCAGTGCAGCGAAAAAGCGGCTAGGCAACCGCAACAGATCTTCTGGCACGGGTTCTCAGGCAAACGCGTCTAAAGACGGCGACCATCATGCATGCGGGTATCCCCGTGCCATCCAAAGCAAGGGGAATGGTATGAGCGGTTCGCAGGCCACACTGAAGATCGGAAACGACACCTGGGATATGGACATCTTACCGGGGACGATTGGTCCTTCGGTCGTCGATATCAATTCGTTTTACGGCGATACCGGGATGTTCACCTACGACCCCGGTTATACGTCGACGGCGTCCTGCGAATCGAAAATCACCTATATCGATGGCGAAGAAGGCACCCTGCTCTATCGCGGCTATCCTATCGAGCAACTGGCCGAACACGGTGATTTCCTGGAAACCAGTTACCTGCTGCTCTATGGCGAATTGCCAACCAAGGAGCAAAAGGTCGACTTCGATCACCGCGTGACGCACCACACGATGATCCACGAGCAGGTGTCGCGGTTCTTCACCGGCTTTCGTCGCGACGCCCATCCGATGGCGGTCATGGTAGGTGTGGTCGGCGCCCTGTCAGCCTTTTATCACGATTCAACCGACATCTCCGATCCCTATCAGCGTATGGTCGCCTCGCTCAGGATGATCGCCAAAATGCCGACGATCGCGGCCATGGCCTACAAATATTCCATCGGCCAGCCCTTCGTCTATCCCAAGAACGACCTCGATCTGGCTTCCAATTTTCTGCGCATGTGTTTTGCGGTGCCGTGCGAGGAATATGAGGTCAATCCGGTGCTGGCGCGGGCCATCGACCGGATCTTCATCCTGCACGCCGACCACGAGCAGAATGCTTCCACTTCCACGGTGCGCCTTGCCGGTTCGTCGGGCGCCAATCCGTTTGCCTGTATCGCCGCCGGCATTGCCTGTCTTTGGGGCCCGGCCCATGGCGGCGCCAATGAAGCGGCGCTGGCCATGCTGGAAGAAATCGGCACGGCCGACCGCATCCCGGAATTCATCGAGCGGGCCAAGGACCGGGACGATCCGTTCCGGCTGATGGGCTTCGGCCACCGGGTATACAAGAACTACGATCCGCGGGCGCGAATCATGCAGAAGACCTGCCACGAGGTCCTGGGCGAACTCGGCATCGGTAACGATCCGTTGATGGAAGTGGCCATGGAACTGGAGCGGATTGCGCTGACAGACGATTATTTCATTGAAAAGAAGCTCTATCCCAACATCGATTTCTATTCCGGCATTACGTTGAAAGCGCTCGGTTTCCAGCCCAATATGTTCACCGTGCTTTTCGCTGTCGCGCGAACGGTTGGCTGGATTGCGCAGTGGAAGGAGATGGTCGAGGATCCGAGCCAGCGCATCGGCCGTCCGCGCCAGCTCTATACCGGCGCGCCGCAGCGTGACTACGTGCCGCTGTCCAAGCGCGGCTGACCGGCGGCATCCCTCGCCACACGCCGGCGCTACCGGATTTGCACATCCGCACCGGGATCGCCAATTCCCACGGCAAGGTCCAGAACAATGGACGCTGCCTTCCGGCTTGGCATCCAACCGCCGGGCAAGGCCATCAGGGAATCGAGCCTGGAAAAACCGGCCAATTGCCGGGCGCGGGCGCCGGTCTCGCCCAGAAGCGGGGCCAGTTCGCGCGCCAGAACTTCGGGAGAACCGTCATTGTCGAGGAATTCCGGCACGACATTCTCGCCGATCACCAGATTGGCAAGGACGATGGACGGCGCTTTGGAAAATCGCTTGCCGATCCGGGCAAGAAACTCCAAACGATAGGCCACAACCATCGGCACGCCGGACAAGGCCAGTTCCAGCGTCACCGTTCCGGAGGCCGCCAAAGCGGCATGGGCGCCGCGCAGAGCGGCAAATTTCGCCGCCTCTCCGACGACGATTTCCGGCTTGAGCGGCCATGTGGCGGCGCGTTCGGCAATTTCATCGCTCAAATGCGCGATGGCCGGTAAAACCACCTTCAGTTCGGCCAGGCCGTCGCGCGCCCGATCGGCCGCCAACAGGGCGATTGCGGCGCCAAATGGCGCCATGAGGCGGCCAATTTCGCTCATGCGGCTGCCGGGCAACACCAGCAATGTCGGTTCGCCCGACAGCGGGGGTCGTTCATCGGGACCTGGGCGCAGATCGGCAAGCCGTTCAATCAGCGGATGGCCGACATAGGTGCAAGGGGGACCGCCGAGCCGCTGGTGAACGGCGGGCTCGAAGGGCAGCAGCGCCAGAACGTGCTGCATAATCCGGGCCATGCGCCGCGCCCTCCCAGGCTTCCAGGCCCAGACCTGGGGCGAGACATAGTTGACAATCGGCAGGTCCGGGAGCCGGCGGGCGACCCTTTCGGCAACCGAATGGGTGAAACCGGGACTGTCGATGATGACAAGAATATCGGGGCGCGCCAGCACGATATCGCGCACCGTGTGCCGGATATGCCGTAAAATTTTCGGCAAACGAGCGAGAACTGCGGAAAATCCCATCACCGAAACATCGGCGACCGGGAAAAACGAAGTCATGCCACGGGCGATCATCCGCTCGCCGGCAACGCCGATGAATTGCGCCCCGCGATCGCGGGCGCGAATGGCGTCGATCAGGCCGGCGCCGAGTTGATCGCCGGAATCCTCGCCAACGATGATCGCTACTTTGAGCCGATTATCAGGCATCGCTGTCGGCGGTAGTTGCATCGGATCCGTGCGCCAGGCCGATGAGGAAAAGCCGGTTATCCTCAAACGCGGCAATTGTCTCATCGCGGCCGACCAGAAGCGCCCTGCCCGCATCGCTGGCGACACCGTCAAGACCGGCGTGTTTCGCACCGGTGGCCGTTTGCGGTCCGATGCTCGGCAAGTCGAACCTTGGATCCTGGGTGGGCTTTATGCATTTGACCAGGACACCGCCGCTTTTGGCGATGCGCCCGGCGGCCCGCAACTGAGCGACCCGCTCCAGAAGGCCGTCGGTCCCTTCGGCACCTTCCAGCGCGACGACCCGGCCATCGACGGCGATGGCGCCCTGACCGATATCCAGTTTACCGATTGCCCGCGCCGCTTCGGCGGCCCGCGCTATATCGGCCCGCAAGTTAGCGGGCGGTTTCCGGCCAGCGACCAGACCTTCCGGCAGAGCAAGTTCGGGCGCGACGGAAAGCGGACCGACAAGCTTCACGCCTTTCTCGGCAAACATTGTCGCGACTTCTGAAAGCACTCCGTCATCGCCGCGGCGCAATAATTTGAGGATGCGCGGCAGCAATACCAGACCTCCAACATCTGGGCGGATCGCCTTGAAATCCGGACGCTTGGTGACACCACCGATGAACACGGCCTCCTTGCAGCCAGCGCCATGGATCTTCCGGAACAGGCCGCCGACCTCGCCCCAGCGGACTTCATGGGCGGTAAAACCGGAAAATTCGGCAATGTCGGCCTCGCCGGCAATTGGGAATATAACCGGTTCATCACCAGCATGCCGGATTGCCTCGGCCAGAATACGGGGCAGATCGCCGCTGCCCGCCAGAATGGCGATCGGACGGCCCGCCTGCGGTTTTGCCATGGCCTCCGTCAGTCCTCCCGGCCAGACCTCGGCGTGGCGAACGAGCGGCCACCGCCGACGCGCAGGAAGCTGACAATGCGCTGCACATTGTCGTCGCCGGCAAAGGCCTTGGCGACTTCCTCGACGCGGCTTTTCAACGTGCCCTCGCTGGCGAAAAGACGCCGATAGGAGTTGCGCAAGGCGTGGATCTGCTGGCGCGGCATGTCACGGCGCTTCATGCCGACAATGTTGAGCCCGCCGAGATAGGCCCGGTCGCCCAGCACCATGCCAAATGGAATGACGTCGTTGACTACGCAGCTCATGGCGGCGACAAACGCATATTCGCCAATGCGGACAAACTGGTGAATTCCTGAAAGACCGCCAATCATTGCGTATTCGCCAATCACGCAGTGGCCGCCGAGGGTGGCGTTGTTGACCAGCATGACGCCCTCGCCGAGCCGGCAGTCATGCGCGACATGGGCGCCCATCATCAGCAGGCAGCCATCGCCGATCACCGTCAGCCCGCCGCCATCGACGGTTCCGGGATTGGCCGTTACATATTCGCGGATCACACAATTGCGGCCGATCTCCAGACGGGTATCCTCGCCAGCATATTTGACATGCTGCGGCGCGGCGCCAATGGAGGCGAAGGGATAGATCTCGGTGTTTTCCCCGATCGTCGTGATCCCCGACAAGACGACATGGGAATGCAAGCGGACGCCCGGCATCAGGCGGACCCTTGCGCCAACCACACAATACGGCCCGATTGCAACATTTTCGCCAATCTCGGCGCCGTCCTCAATCACAGCGGTGGCATGGATATCGGCCATCGGCCTATCGGTCCATCAGCATGGCGCTCACATTGCCTTCGGCGACAATGACGCCATCGACCTTCGCCTCGCCGCGATACCAGGATATGTTGCGCCGGGATTTCAGTTTGGTGATGTGATATTCGATCGTATCGCCGGGAATGACTGGCTTGCGGAACTTCACCTTGTCGAAGGTCATCAGATAGACGATCTGCGGCGAGGTCAGGTCGTCCCGAGCGAAAATGTTAAGCACACCGGCGGTCTGCGCCATGCCTTCAAGGATCAGCACACCTGGCATGACCGGGAAATCAGGAAAATGACCCTGAAAATGGGGCTCGTTGGCGGTCACGTTCTTGATGCCGACACAAGATTTATCGCCGTCGATATCGCGGATCCGGTCGACAAGCAGGAACGGATAGCGATGCGGCAACGCTTTCAAAATCCTGTAAATATCCGCATATTGAAGCGTCGTCGTATCCCTGTCCATTGCCTGGCAACTCCCTGATCCAACCCGGAACGCCCTTAACTGGCGTCATTTCCCGGCTTGTCCTTTTGGGCCAAACGCTTCATCAGCGCAATCTCACGCAGCCAGTCGCCGACAGGTCTGGCCGGAACGCCACCCCACCGCGCGCCGGATGGAACATCGCAATGGACAGCGCTGACGGCGGATATCTGAGCGCCATCGCCAATTTTCACATGGCCGCTAATGCCGGTTTTACCGCCGATTGCGACAAAATCGCCGAGCTGCGCAGAGCCCGATATGCCAACTTGCGAAACCAGCAGACAATGCCGTCCAATGGTGACGTTGTGGCCGATCTGGACCTGGTTATCGATCTTGGTGCCTTCGCCGATAACGGTATCGCGGTTGGCGCCGCGATCGATCGTGGTATTGGCGCCGATCTCAACATCGTTCTGGACGATGACGCGGCCAATCTGCGGGATTTTCAGATGATTCTCCGCTCCCCGCACGAAACCGAATCCGTCCTGACCGATCATGACGCCGGGATGGATGATCACGCCATTGCCGATCAGCGCATGCAGGATCACCGAGTTGGGGGCAATCGAACAGTTGCGTCCGATCGCAACGGCGCGCCCGATAACGGCATTGGCGCCAATGACAGTCCCTTCGCCGATCTCCGCGCCCTCGCCGATGACTACACCCGACTCGATACTTGTGCCCGATTCCAGCCGGGCGGAAGGATGAACCGTTGCAGCCGCGGCGATGCCGTCTTGGGAACGCTCATAGGCGCCGGAAAAACGCAGTGCCTGTGGGTAAAAATGCGCCAAAAGCTGAGCATAGGCCAGATACGGCTTGGACGATCGCAGCGCGGCGACATCGCCGGGAACCTGATCGATGTGGCGCGCCGCACACAGACAGGCGGCGGCCTGGGTCGTTGCAAGCTGTTTGACGTATTTGGGATTGTCCAGGAAGGTGATATCGCCAGGCCCGGCCGTATCCAGCGGCGCCAGGCCGGTGATCACCATGGCGCCGTCGCCGCGGACCAGATCGGCGTCAACGTGCCGCGCAGCATGGGCAAGCGTGATCGGCTCGGGGGTGGGGAAAAAACGCGATTTGGACATGGCATCACATTACGGCAGTCAAATCCGGCCACCGCCCAGGACGGATCAGAAACGTGTTCCGCCGCCGATCCGCAGGACCTGTTCCTCGTCATAGGCCTCGCCAGTCAGCACATAGGCGAAATCGGCTCGGATCGGACCAAACGGCGACGACCAAAGGATAGAGCCGCCGACGGAGGAGCGTATGGAGGGATCGGTCGGATCACCGAAAAATATCACTCCAATGCCCTCCAAAAAGCTGACATGACCCGACGTGGCGAAAAGCGTGCCGGCATCGGCGAAGACGGCGCCGCGAAAACCCAGTTCAGGCGGAAGCACCGGGAACGGGAAGACCACTTCGGCGGTGCCGGCGACAAAGATATCGCCACCAAGTGCATCGCCTGTCGTCGCGTCGCGCG
>SMVA01460671.1_pt1 | contig 11916 bp, 8 predicted proteins | sample 2456451 | NCBI WGS metagenome assembly SMVA01 (sample SAMN11095933, study PRJNA526329) | marine sediment metagenome | biome: Marine sediment; feature: Surficial sediment; material: Deep marine sediment; isolation source: Hadal surficial sediment | place: Pacific Ocean | collected 2014-05 | depth 0-1...
AGCCGTACGATCTATCGACCTGATACTTGGTCAGGGACTTGTGGCCTACGCCATAGCGCTTCCCGATGGGCACGACCCTGATTCATACATCAAGAAATTCGGGCCGGAAGCATTCGAAGCCTACCTGACGGAACATCGGGAAAACTTTGTTCACTTCATTCTCTCCAGATCGCGAATGGCAGGGCGAATGGAAACGCCGGAGGGACAAGCCGACGTACAACGTGCCATCATTCGATCGATATCCAGAATTCCGGACCCTCTAGTTCGGGAATCCTATCTAAAACTTGCGAGCGACGCGTTGGACATACCCGATATGCAGCTTCGAGATGTGCTGAAAGAGTTATCGAAGGGCCGTCGAAGGTCGTCGAGAAAGCGGGCGACCAAAATCGAAACAAACCAGAGGGGAGGCGGCAATGAGACGGCGATAGCGCTAAGGACTCGGGCTTTCAGTCCAGGAAGTCATCCGGCAGAGAAAACCCTTTTAAAACTAATGCTGGAGGAGGGTCTTCCGCTTGTAGAATTGATCCTGGGTAATACCGCCCTCACGGATTTCTCACGTGGCCCCACTCGAGACATGGCAGAGCACCTGGTCGAGATGTATGAAAAGGGCGCGATCGATCAAACGATTTTTGTGAACGGCAGTCTTGGGGACGACCTCCGAGAGCTTTCTACCGAACTCCTGACGACTGACATCGAACCCTCTGAAAATTGGAAACGGCGAAGAAATATCTCGGTCCCGAAATTCAATGACGACGCGGTAGAGGCCGCCAAGAGTGCCATCATGCACCTGAAGCTGGATCGGATTGATCATGCAATTGGGCTACAGAAGGATCAGATATTTAAAGCGGAACAAGCCGGTAACGATGTTCGGGACTTACAGACCGAAATGATAAAGCTTCACGAGATGAAGAAGATCGTTGCGGAGCGAAAGTTTATTGTAGACGTTCAATAATTCTATAGGGAAAGGAACCGAGTAGAGATGGGTAATAGCGTGGAAGTAATAGTGAAGACGGATAGTCGGCTGAGGGCGAATGGAGCCAATGTTGTAGTCGAAGAAGTTGTCCCACATGCTACCGTTCCGAGGACCGTTCCCAAGCGGGCGGCGCTTTCAGACGCCAGGTTGTATTTCAATCGAGAACTCAGTTGGTTGGATTTTAACTGGCGGGTGCTGTACCAGGCGATGGACGATCGAACGCCGTTGCTCGAGCGCGTCCGTTTTATTTCGATTACGTCCAACAACCTCGATGAGTTTTTCAGAAAGCGTGTTGGCGGTCTGAAGCGCCAAGTGGCCGCAGGAGTTCAAAAATTGTCACCTGACGGCCGGACCCCTCGCGATCAGCTCGACCTCTGTCGACCGGCTGTTTTAGCGATGAGCCAAAAGATATCTGAAGTGTGGGAAGAAACTTTAAAACCGTTGCTGGCCAAAAAGGCGGGGATTCGCATCTTCCAATACGACGAACTCACCAATGGACAGAAACAGTGGCTCAAGGATTATTTTCAGACCCACATTTTTCCCGTTTTAACTCCACTGGCTGTCGATCCAGGACACCCTTTTCCGTTTATTTCTAACCTGAGCCTGTCACTAGCTGTCCTGCTCAAGCATCCGAAAAGAGATACGGAGCATTTTGCGAGACTAAAAGTGCCTTCGAATCAGGAGCGCTGGATCAAACTCGAAGATGCAGGTGGATACATCTCGTTGGATCAGGTTATCGCAAACAATATATCTGACCTGTTCAGGGGCATGGACATCGTGAACGTCCAGGCGTTTCGTATCACAAGGAATGCAGATTTACTCCGGGACGACGAAGAGGCCGATGATTTGATCGAAATGATCTCGGATGAGCTTCGCGAACGGCGATTTGCCCCAATCGTTCGTCTAGAGGTTCAGCAGAACATGCCCAGAGAAGTCCGCTTGCTGCTTATGCGAGAACTCTCGTTGACGGATGAAGATGTCTACGAGGTGAACGGTGATCTGGATCTTACGCATGTCTCGTTTTTTGCAGGTCTGGATTCCCCGGAACACCTTTTTCCACGATGGGAACCTGTGACGCCGGCACGTCTCCTTCACGAAGGTGAATCAAAAGACCGCGCCAACATCTTTGAGGTAATCCGAAACGGCGATATACTGGTTCACCATCCGTATGAATCTTTCGGCGCTAGTACGCAGCGATTTATTGAAGAAGCTGCTGTGGATCCAAAAGTACTGGCCATCAAACAGACGCTATACCGAACATCGAACAAGTCGCCGATCGTTCAGGCTCTCCGAAAGGCGGCCGAGCTGGGTAAGCAGGTGGCCGTGTTGGTAGAGGTGAAAGCCCGTTTCGACGAAAAGAACAATATTGAATGGGGTCAGATTCTGGAGAAGTCGGGTGTGCACGTGACATACGGTCTGGTGGGACTGAAAACGCACACGAAAACAACACTTGTAATTCGTCAGGAGGAGGACGAATTGCGTGCCTATTGCCATGTTGGAACGGGTAATTACAATCCGGCAACCGCTCGCCTGTACACCGATTTTGGATTGCTGACCTGCTCTCCGGACGTAGGTTACGACGTGATAAACCTCTTCCACTATTTGACTGGGTATGCCCCGGAGCAGCACTACCGGCGCATGATAATTGCGCCGAGAGACATGCGATCGTCGTTTATTCAGCTGGTTCGGAAGGAAGTCGATTGGCAAAAGGAGAACGGAACCGGACGTATAATAGCCAAGATGAACGCCCTGGATGATCTTGAGATGATCCGCGAATTATATCGGGCATCTGAAGCCGGCGTGAGGATTGACTTGATCATTCGAGGGCATTGCCGACTGCGCCCTGGGCTTCCACGGTTCAGTGAAAACATTCGCCTGGTCAGCATCATTGGACAATTTCTGGAACACAGCAGGGTCTACTACTTCCGAAATAACGATAGCCCGCGTGTTTTTATAGGTAGTGCAGATTGGCAACGCAGAAATCTGGATGATCGGGTAGAAGCGATCGTGGAAATAGACCAACCTTCGTTGAAAGCAAGACTCATCCAAACGCTACAGATCGCGCTGGACGATCCTCATTCGGCGTGGGAGTTGAAACCTGATGGTCGCTATCTGCTTAGAAGATCCGCCGACGGGCAGACGAGAAAAGGATTTCAGGAGACCCTCATGGATCGGGCAAAAGCACGGTTCGCCCAGGAGGATTCACCTTGGGATATCGAATAGGAGAAAAGCCCGCTCGAGGTAGGCCGGTTCACTTTGGGTTTGGCAGCTCGGAATCAGCAACTCGAATTCAACCGCTCGGAATCGTTTTAGTCTCCGCTCGCGAGGTTCAACAGGTGATCAAACAGGGGTTTCATTTCCGGCCCCATTCGTTCGGGATGAAATTGTACGCCCAAAAAACGTCCGTCGCGCGATTCGATGGATTCGATGACTCCGTCAGGTGCTAGACCCGTTACATCGAGCGCCAATCCGACGCTCTCTATGGCCTGAATGTGACGGGAGTTGACCATCTGATCAGCCTCTCCGAGCAGTTGGTGTGTTTGACTACCGGATTCGGCTCGAAACGCGTGTACGGTTGCGCCCCGTTTCTCACTGTGAGGCGCATCGAGATCACACTGAACCTCCACGTCGCCGTAAATCGTTCCTCCATAGAAGGCGTTTACGAATTGCATTCCATAACAGATGCCCAAGATTGGAGTCTTCCGCTCCATAGCGCCTTCGAGTATCCAAGAGTCGTTGTCGAATCTCATTTGATCGGTTTCATCAAGATCATCCGGGAGCTTCCCATTAAGGCCCTGAGTGATCGCCGGGCCTCCAGGAAGGAGGAGACCGTCTACAAGATCCAGGAAAGATTCAACGGATTTAGCATGCTCGAAAACGGGTACAATGATGGGAGCGCCTCCAGATCGAACAATCGCATGGACGTAGCGCGAGTCGAGTTGCTGTACGCCATCAGAATACGATGTCGAGATGCCAATGACAGGTTTCAAAGATGACTGTGCAGTTTCGGAATGGTTATTCGCCTGGAATCCCGGGTTCTGTCATGTCCCGAACGTCGAGGACCTGATCCAACTCATCGTCACTCAATAGACCCATTTCAACTACGATATCTCGAACGGAGCGTTTTTCGGCGGCCGCCTTCTTTGCGACCTCGGATGCCTTGTCATATCCAATGGATTGATTCAGCGCAGTAGCTATCGAGGGATTGAGTTCTAGCAACTCCCGACACCGGTCCCGGTCTGCCTCGATGGCAACGAGGCAACGGATTCGAAACGCTTCAATTCCTCCAGACAAAATGCCGATGCTCTCCAGCATCGCATGGGTCATCACAGGCATCATGACATTCAGCTCAAAATTTCCGTGTTGGGCACCGATGGTAATGGTTGTGTGATTCCCCATTACCCTGGCGGCTACCATCATAAGGGCCTCGCTCATCACGGGGTTGACCTTCCCCGGCATAATCGATGAACCGGGTTGAACGGCGGGTAGCCTGATCTCAGCCAATCCGCTAGTCGGCCCGCTTGACAAGTGTCGAATATCATTCGCGATTTTCATGAGTGACACTGCGATCGTATTCAATGCCCCTGAGGCCATGACATAGGCGTCTTTTGCAGCCTGAGCTTCAAAGTGATTTACGGCTTCTTTGAATTCATGTCCCGTTTCCTTCTGGATTTGCTCGATCGCCTTCTCAGCGAAACCGGGAGGACAATTGATACCGGTACCTGTAGCCGTACCTCCAAGGGGGAGCTCCGACAACTCCTCGGATGCCCATCGAACCCGGTCAATTCCCTTGGAGATTTGTTCGGCATATCCACCAAATTCCTGACCGAGGCGAACCGGTGTTGCGTCCATCAAATGCGTCCGTCCGCTCTTTATTACGTCATCAAACTCATTGGCTTTGTAGAGAAGAGCGTCTTTCAACTCTTGGAGCGCGGGAATCAAGTCTTCCTCAAGGGCTGCCCTGGCCGCTACGTGCATAGCCGTTGGAATTACGTCGTTGGACGACTGGGACATATTCACATGGTCGTTCGGATGAATCAGCTTGCTTCCAGTTTCACCACCGAGTTGATCCGTTGCCAGATTGGCAATAACCTCGTTGGCATTCATATTGGAAGAAGTGCCGCTGCCCGTCTGGTAAATATCCAGGATAAACTGGTCGTCATAATCTCCCGCGATTACTTTCCGGGAAATCTCGATAATGACATTACTTTTCTCTTCATCCAGAAGCCCCAGTTCCTTGTTAGCCTCGGCAGCCGAGAGCTTGACGATTCCCAGCGCTTGAATAAATCTCCTGGAAAAATGTGTGCCCGAGATGGGAAAATTATCCAGTGCACGCTGGGTTTGAGCACCGTACCAGGCATCGGTGGGTACCTGAACTTCTCCAAGCGAATCTTTCTCTGTTCTAAAATCTGTCATACTGTTTTCTAGACGTTCCGACGGTCGATCAACGTTCGTACGAGTGGGAAATATACCGATGGAGGACTGAGGGCGCCGGAGGAGATTTTGCGAATCGAATTCTGCTTTATAGTGCGTTATTCGTGGTGGTTACCCGGTCGATGAATTCGCCCTACCACGAGGCGTTTTGTAGCTTGGCGAAGTAAAATGCCCCGGAATCAGTGCTTGTTATTAAGACCATTAGCAAAATGCGGGAGTTTTCTCGCGAATGTCGTCGCGACGGATCGACCATCGTGCTCGTACCCACCATGGGAGCGCTGCACAGGGGCCACCTGGCTCTAGCGAAAGAGGCGAATGAAAGGGGCGATCAGGTCGTAGTCTCTGTTTTTGTGAACAAGACACAATTCGGCCCGGAGGAGGATTTCTCAGCATATCCGAGAACGTTGGAGCAGGACTGTGAGAACCTGGAAAAAGAAAGCCTGGCAACGGCTGTATTTGCTCCGTCGCACGAGGAAATGTATCCGGACGGTGATCCAAAAACGTGGATCACCGTCGATCGACTGACGGATCATCTTTGCGGCACGTCACGACCGGGTCATTTCAGGGGAGTGGCCACCATCGTGACCAAGCTGTTCAACGTTTGTCAGCCGGATGTAGCGGTCTTTGGACTCAAGGATGCACAGCAGTTCTATATCATTCGAAAACTCACAGCCGATTTAAATCTCGGCGTAGATATCGTTGGCGTACAAACCGTTAGGGAGGACGACGGACTCGCACTTTCGTCGCGCAATCAGTACCTGACCTCAGAAGAACGAGTTCAAGCGCCGATCCTGTACCAAGTCGTCGCAGATGCGAAAAAACAGATAAAGTCGGGCAATCGGAATGGTAGCGAGATTCGAGAGCTCATGCAATCTCAAATTCAAAGAGCGAGTCTAGGACGACTTGATTACGCCGAGATGGTCAATTCGGTCGATTTTTATCCCATAGAGTCGATCGAGTCAGGTATGACCATTGTAGCTGCGGTGGCAGTTTACTTTGGTTCTGCTCGCCTGATTGATAATCAGATTATTCAGGTTCCGTAGGTGTCTCCTTGTTCGTAGAGAGGACAGCGATTATTTGTCCTCCGTGGATGTCTCGGGTGCCGAAGGATTGGGTCCGCTTGAGCCGCTTTAATCGTGCGATCCATTCGGCCCGTTGCCGGTCCCGGCATCCGAATACGCCTTGATAATCTCTTTCACGAGTCGATGGCGGAGCACGTCCCTTTCATCGAAGTATACGAAGTCAATTCCCGAAACCCCGGAGAGAATTTCGACGGCTTCGACGAGTCCGCTTTTGGAGTGACTTGGGAGGTCCATTTGCGTGACATCGCCAGTGATAATCGCCCGACTGTCCGCCCCAAGTCGCGTGAGAAACATCTTCATCTGAATGGCCGTGGCATTCTGGGCTTCATCAAGAATGACGAATGCGCTATTCAATGTTCGCCCACGCATGTATGCCAGAGGTACTATTTCGACAATGTGTCGATCCATGTACGCCCTGAGCTTATCCAGCGGAAGCATGTCCTCCAGCGCGTCGTACAGAGGCCGCAAGTAGGGGTCCACTTTCTCCTTCAGGTCGCCTGGAAGAAATCCAAGTCGTTCACCCGCTTCGACGGCCGGCCGGCACAACACGATACGTTTCACCTGTCTTGATTTAAGCGCAGATACTGCGAGCGCAACCGCCGTGTACGTTTTACCCGTGCCGGCTGGACCGATCGCAAACACGATGTCATTCTGTTGGGCGCTTTCGACAAACACGATCTGGTTGGGTGTCTTCGCCTTGATCGCACCCCCTGAAGGTGTAAACAGAAGCGTATGGTGCGTGTCTTTTGCGTATGCACCCGTCTTGCCGTTGCCGGTAGTGAAAAGGGTTACAACCGTGTCAACGTCGTTTTCGGTAAGGCTTCCATTTCGATTGAGGAGCGTGATCAACTCGTCGACAATGCGCTCGATTCTACCGATCGCCTCCTTATTTCCCTTCAGAAAAACCTGGTTTCCACGCGCTGTGATTTGTGTATCGGGAAAGGCCTTTTCGATTCGCCTCAGGTAGATATCATTGAATCCGAACAGCAGTAGAGGCTCGGCATTCCGGATTTGAATGTTTTTTTCTTCCAAGTTCGATTAAATTCGTTGCTCTTCTTCAATACTCGACTTCAAATTCCAGAAATCTGATATGAAACCGGAGCCAACCAGACCGCTGGTACTTGAATTTACGAAAATGACCGGGGCCGGGAATGATTTCGTCGTTCTGGACAACCGATTCTACCATTTTAATGCGGATGAGCTCTCAAGTCTAGCCAAACGACTCTGCACCAGGCGCGTAGGGGTGGGTGCCGATGGGTTACTCGCGCTGGAAGAGAGCCCTAACGAATCGCTGCATTTTCGCATGGTTTATTTCAATGCAGACGGATCCAGAGGTTCTATGTGTGGCAACGGCGCCCGATGTCTTGGCAGATTTGCTAGAATTACTGGAATGGAAGATAATCCGTTGCGGTTCGAAACCGATGCGGGCGAGTACGCCGTGGATGTCCCGCAGGACCGAGGCGCAAGTGTTCGTCTCCATTTGCCGCCCTATGAGAACTATAATCCTTCGTGCCTCCCTACACGTGCCGTTGCGTCAGGACCCGAGCGAGTCGACTACATCTGGACGGGTACGGATCATATCGTTGTGTCTGTCGATGATGTTGCAAGCTATCCGGTCTCAGAGGTTGGACCGGTTTTGAGAAATGATACGGGGATTGCGCCGAATGGCTCCAATGTGAATTTCGTCCAAACCATGGCCTCAGAAGGGACGGAATCGCTACACCTCCGGGTACGAACGTTCGAGCGGGGGGTCGAGGCCGAAACCATGGCTTGCGGCACGGGGGCGGTTGCTAGTGCCATCGTTACCCTGCTCAAAACGAATCATTCCGGTTCTTCAGTCATTGTGGAAATGAACGGTGGTACCCTGCACGTTTCCTATGTGGGTGAACTGGAGGATCCGAGCGAAATCATACTCGAAGGACCCGCCGACCTGGTATACAGGGGCACGATTGAGATCTAGGAAACGAACACCTGAAGTCACTTTTCGGCTTAGATATCCGGTTTCATCTACTGGAGGAAGAGCCGTCGATCGTCTACGATGTCAGCCTCCTCTCGGAGAGCCGTTATCCATTGAGAACGAATCTGACCCTGACGCTGTGAAAGCAGTTGACGGACAATGAGCTCTCGTTCGTCATCCGAAATAAAACCAGGGTCTTCGGATCGAGTGACGTTGATCACATAAACAGAATTGATGCCGGTGACTACGCCGGAAGTCTCGCCCTCCGATAAGCCCATGGCCGTCCCGACAAATTTGGGATCTCGACCGATTCCTGTAACGACCATGTTGCTGAAGGACAACCCGTCTCCTGTTCGCTCCACCGTACCGACGGCATCAGCAAGGCTGTCAAATCCGTTGCTCAGTCCTTCTCTCAGCCTCGCGACCAAAATATCCGCTTTCAGTTCGTTTCTAAGGCGAGGCTCGAGCTGAGCCTTAACTTCCTCGAACGAACGATATCCAGCAGACTGAATTTCGTCAACGACAGCGCCAAGGAAAACGTTGTCAAGCTCAATAACGAGGCTGACATCACCGTCATCCGCGGTTTCCAGGAAATTCATCAATGCCCGGCTTATCCCAATCCCCGGAATAAAGCTTTGTTCGGCTTCGATCTGAACGGTCTTTATCTCAAGTTCGCGCCTTTCAGCTTCCCCTTTAAAATCGTCGTTTTCCTCTGAGAAATATTGCAGATCATCGAGTTGCTCCCGTACCCGATTCAACGTCGCAACACTGGCTCTAAACGTGAGCGCGAAGTCTGCGATCTGCGCCTCTACCGTAGCCTTCTCCGTCACCTCGATTAAGTGATAACCAAACTGGGTGGCAATTGGGCCGACAGTCCCGCCGACCTTTGCACCAAAAGCGGCTTCCTCAAACGGTTTTACCATCCGTCCGGGTCCAAACCATCCAAGATCTCCACCATTGGCGGCAGTCGGGTCGTCGGAGAACTCTCGGGCCATCCGTTCAAAGTCTGCACCCGATCTTAGTTGCTGCAGGACATCTTGTGCCTTAGACAATGCTTCATCTCTTGCCACCGTATTGCTCTCGGCAGCCCTGAAGAGGATATGTCTCGCTCTAACGGCCTGTTCTTCTGGAGGTCGAACTTCAAGAATCTTGATAAGATGGGCTAGACCCTGCGATACGATCGGCCCGACGACTTTCCCAACTTCGGGATCCTTGAACACGACATTGGCAATCTCGTCATCCAACTCATCCGGCCGGAAGAACGCATCTGTGTATGGACGTTCTGACCCATTTCGAACGAGGAATAGAGAATCGTTCATCGTGTCCGAAAAGCTTTCCCTCAGGTCTTCGACGTCGCCCAAAATCGCCGTCGAATCCTCTGCCGTTGGCGATTTCGACTTCGTTACGTAAGAGAGCGTGTAGGATCGATTCCTTTCGAACTCATCCCTGTGATCGTTGTAAAAACGTCGAAGATCGCTGTCATCGTACGCGATCGAATCGTCCGGAACGCTTGTAAATCTAAGTGAGACAAATCGGACATCGACTTTTTGATTTCTCCGATTATGCTCTGCAGCAACATCCTGATTGGAAACGCGGACCGTGCCGGCGAGCAATTTGTCCAGTTTTTCTCGAAGCCGCTCGTTTCTAAGGATGGATTCGATCTGAAACCAGTTTGCACTCATCGACGGATCCTGGATGTAGCTCTGCAAGAGGGCCTGATCGACGATCCCGTTCTCATCTCCAAAATTGGCGGTAATAATCGCATGCGGATCGTCCCCTTGAATGAGATCTACTAATTCGCTATCCGTCACTTCAAGTCCCAGGTGCTCCATCTCCTGCTGACGAAGCCGTAGCTCAACGAGCTGATCAAAGACGCGGTCACGCGTCTGATCCAGCATCTGAGGGGGCATACTTTCGCCGGTCTGATTCTGATAATTCTGTGCCTGCCTGTCAATAGCTTGAGAGTACTCCTCATACGTAATGGGTACGCCATTAACCGAACCAACATTGATTCCTGTTTGGCCGATGACGTCGAGGCCACCTGAATCTTGCAGTACCCAGATGACACCGAATGCAATGATGAGAATCCACAGCACGACACCGGTGTTTTCCCGCATTTTGCTCATCGTTCCCATGACATTACCTCAACAGAAGAAGTGTATTGTTCGATTTCTAAAGACTAGAACTGGATTTGGATTAGCCGCGAAATATACTGAAAGGAAGTTCAATAGTTCGAACGTTGACAGAAGATTAAAATAGCAGAAATGGATACCCGAAAGACGGCGAATCAGCTCCATAAGAAATGGACAAAATCAAAAAAGGCACACCGCTACCGATGCGCCTTTCTCAATACTAATCGAAAACAAACAGTTACGCAGCTCGACTCTGCATAACGGTGAGTTGAGAGCGAAGTGTTTTCAAGACCTTGGTCAATATCTGCGATATTCTGGCTTCCGTACGATCCATCAAACTAGCTATTTCCCTGAGCGTCAGGTTTTCTATGTAATAGAGCGCAACGATGGTTTGCTCGCGCTCTGGTAATTCGTTGATAAGAGTCTGGATATAGTCTTTCAACGAATCACGATCGATTTGCTCGAAAGCTTTCGTGGTTTCAGGATTCGGAATAGATTCCAGTACGGTCTGCTCTCCTTCCGAATCGATAGGCGAGTGGAGCGACAGTGCGAAGCGACATTGCGCGTCCCTCAAGAGGGTATGGTATTCAATCAGCGTCATATCCAATTTCGCGGCAACCTGCTCATCCGAAGGCTCTTCGCCCAATTCCTGGCGGAGTAGATCCATGGCTCGATGTGCCTCTGCGAGTCTGCGTCGCCTTTCGCGAGGGAGTGCATCGATGGATCTAAGATAATCTACAAGGGCGCCACGAATTCGACCGTAGGCATACGAAACAAACGGTGTTCCTCGTTCGGCGTCGTAGCTGTCGAGTGCCTGTAAAAGGCCGAGGAGCCCCGCGTTTTCCAGGTCGTCACGGGAGGCCAGAGGATGGTCGGGAATGCTCAGCCGCCCTACGATTGAGCGAACAAGTGGAACGGCTGCGACCACAACGGCTGTTCGATTTTCTTCCGTCGGTGATTCGACGAATGTGACCGCGTGGCTTTGTAAGTCTTGAGACATGTTTTCTCTGTGCGGGTTTTCAGGTTATGCTGCGCTACGAATTATGCGGCCATTGCATCTGGCTTCTCATAGGCCTCCTGTGTTCCTTCTGGACCTGCGGAGGCATGTGCATTTGACGGATCATATGCAGTTTCCAGATAAGTCAGCGACGCATGGGTGCTGGTTTTGTCTTCGAAGTAACGGTGTACTGCATGGTCTCCGAGAAGCAGGACGATGTAGATCGTACAAGCCGCTGAAACTCCAAGTAGAGCCGAAATGGGAAGATTTGGCTGCCGAGAAAAAAGTTCGAAAGCCGTCACCAATCCAATGAGTACGCTTAATTGAGTAAAGAGGGCACG
>SMVA01062733.1_pt1 | contig 11911 bp, 13 predicted proteins | sample 2456451 | NCBI WGS metagenome assembly SMVA01 (sample SAMN11095933, study PRJNA526329) | marine sediment metagenome | biome: Marine sediment; feature: Surficial sediment; material: Deep marine sediment; isolation source: Hadal surficial sediment | place: Pacific Ocean | collected 2014-05 | depth...
ATTCGCCCACCATGATCCTGTCCATCGCCGTCCACGCCGCCCCTTACTCGAGCCAGTCAGCTTCTACCGCGGTCAAATTCGCCGAAGCTGCAGTCGCTGCCGGCCACGAGATCTACCGCGTGTTTTTCTACCACGATGGCGTGAGAACGGGCGATGCATTGGCGGTCACGCCACAGGACGAAGAACCGATCATCGAGCGCTGGCGCTCGCTGCAGCGCACCCATGACTGTGAACTCGCGCTCTGCATCTCCGCAGCACTCAAACGCGGCATGCTGAACGCCGAAGAAAGTCAGCGCTACGACAAGCTCGCGGCGAGCATCGCCCCGGAATTTACGGTTGTCGGTCTCGGCCAGCTGATCGACGCTATCATGGTATCGGACCGGTTCGTGACGTTCGCCGCATGATGAGGCCGAAAAAGATCCTGTATCTGCTGCGGCAAGCGCCCTACGCCACCAGTCATGCGCTGGAAGCACTCGAGTCGGCGTTGGTAGCCGGCGTGTTCGAGCAGGATGTGACGGTGCTCTTCAAAGACGATGGTGTCTGGCAACTCGTTTCCGACCAAGCTGGAGAGGCGCTCTCGACGCGCACGATCAGCAAGATTGTTACGGCTCTTCCCGAGTACGACATCGAATCACTACAGGTGTGCGAGCAATCGCTCAAAGAACGCAACCTCGCGCCAGGCGACCTGGTCCTGCCAGTCAAACCGATTTGCCTGGCAGCCCAGGGCGAACTCATCAGTTCAATGGACGCGGTGGTGAACGACTGATGGCGACTCTACATATCGTGAATAAATCAAGCGCACTCGCGAGCTGTCTCGAAACCGCCACGACGGACGATAGCGTCCTGTTGATCGAAGACGCGGTCTATCAGGCCGCTGCGCACACAGGCCGGACGCTGCTCGCGCTGCAGGACGATCTCGCCGCGCGTGGGCTTGGATCGAGAACGGGAAAGAACATCTTGGTCATTGATTACAGCGACTTTGTCGGACTCGTAGAGCGCCATCAGCCGATCGTGAGCTGGCGTTGATGTGGTGTTGATGCAGAGCCCTGAACTTGACAAGGAAGGCTACCTGACCGCGCTGAGCGACTGGAATGAAGCGGTTGCAAGGCAACTCGCTCAACGTGAGCGCATCGATCTGTTGGACGAACACTGGACGCTCATTCATCTCGTCCGGGCTTTTTACGAGAAATTCCAAGTCGCTCCCGCGATGCGACCTCTGGTGAAGCAGGTTCGCGAGCAGCTCGGCGCAGAGAAAGGCACGAGCCTCTATCTCCTGAAACTGTTCCCGGGGAGTCCGGCCAGATTGCTGGCAAAGATCGCCGGACTGCCGCGACCGACAAACTGTCTCTAGCAGCGTGTTGTAAGACACGCTGCTGGTGCTCTGTCCACCTTAAAGCTTCGGATCAGCGCAACCGGTAGTTGATCACTTCGCCAACGATGATCGTGGTCGGGCCCACGATGTTTACAGCACGCACTTTGCGGGCCAGATCGCTCAGATCACCAATCACGATTCTCTGCTCGGGCAGTGTGGCCTTCTCGATCAAGGCGGCCGGAGTCGTGGCTGCCAGGCCATGCTCAATTAGCTTTGCGAGTATGTCCTCAAGTCCGGGCAGGCCCATGTAGATCACCAGTGTCTGACCGGGTTTGGCAAGCTCGGGCCATTCCAGATTGGTTCGGTCCGACGCGCGATGACCCGTCACGAATCGAATGGATTGCGCAACGTCGCGATGCGTCAACGGAATACCGGCGTAGCTTGCAGCACCCGTTGCCGCGGTAATACCCGGTATCACAGTGCAGTCAATCCCGGCGGCAGCGAGTACTTCCGTTTCCTCCCCGCCGCGGCCGAAGATGAACGGATCACCCCCTTTGAGACGCACGACGTTGCGGCCTGCCCTTGCGTGCTCGACCAGCAGCGCGTTGATTTCCTCCTGCCGTATGCCGGAAAACTTGCGTTTCTTGCCGACGTATATTTTCTCGGCATCGCGTCTTGCGTACTCGAGAATTTCTGCATTCACCAGATTATCGTAAAGAATGACATCGGCGCCCTGCACTGCGCGCAGTCCTTTGAGCGTCAACAACTCAGGGTCTCCCGGTCCCGCGCCGACGAGCAGCACACAGCCTGCGATGGGTGCTTCTGCAGAAAGCTGTGCTGACAACTCACTGTCGAAAGCACGACCGGCCGCCGCCGCATCTCCGCGCATCGCACGTTCACCGGCCGGTCCATCGATGATCCGTTGCCAGAATCGCTGGCGCTCGCGGATCGTGCCGAGTCGCTCTTTGATCTCGTCTCGACGAGCATCGATAAACTCGGCCAGCCGACCCAGGCCAGGCGGCAGTCGCGCTTCGATCCAGCCTCTCACGACTCGTGCCAGCGTCGGTGAACTGCCCGCCGTGGATATCGCCACCAGCACCGGCGAGCGATCGATAATGCCGGGAAAGATGACGTTGCTGATCTGTGGGTTGTCCACACTGTTAATCAACAATCCGGCCGCATCACAACAGTCGAACACACGCTGATTTACCGATTCATCATTGGTTGCTGCGATGACAAGCACCGCACCGGTAACATCCGACTCTGTAAACTCACGTTCTGCGACTTCGAGCTTGTGCTGAGCGATCAGTGTCCGCACGGACTCGCCGACTGCGGGGGCGACGATTCGCACGTCGGCACCCGCCCGGCACAGCAGTTCGAGTTTACGCGCAGCGACTTCTCCGGCGCCCACGATCAGGCAGGATTTATTGCGCAGGTCAAAAAATAATGGTAGGTAATCCATAGCAGCTGATTGACATCAAGCGCCGGAAGCCATTTCCAGCGTTTGCATGCCACCCATGTAGGGACGCAGCACGTCAGGCACGTGAATGCGTCCTTCACCATCCTGGTAGTTTTCGAGCACCGCAATGAGCGTGCGGCCGACGGCGAGACCGGATCCGTTCAGCGTGTGAAGGAGTTCGGGCTTGCCACCGGCCGTGTCGCGAAAGCGCGCCTGCATGCGGCGGGCCTGAAAATCCAGATAATTACTGCAGGAGGATATCTCCCGGTATTGTTCCTCGCCCGGCAGCCACACTTCGAGATCAACGGTTTTGGCGGCTGAAAAGCCGAGATCGCCGCCGCAGAGCACCACCGTGCGGAACGAAAGTTCCAGTTTTTTGAGAATGTTCTCTGCATGCGCCGTGAGTTCCTCCAGCGCGTTCCAGGATTCATCCGGGTGCACCAGTTGTACCAGCTCGACTTTTTCAAATTGATGCTGGCGGATCATGCCACGGGTATCGCGTCCGTAGCTGCCGGCTTCGCTGCGAAAACAGGGCGTGTGGCAGACGTGTTTAATCGGTAGCCGCTCTCCTGCGATGATTTCATCACGGTAGATATTGGTGACGGGAACCTCGGCTGTGGGTATCAGATAGAACTCCGCATCCCCTGCCACCTTGAACTGGTCGTCGGCAAACTTCGGTAATTGGCCCGTGCCATAGAGTGAATCGGCGTTGACGATATAGGGCACGTAGACTTCATCGTAGCCATGTTCGTTCACATGCGTATCGATCATGAACTGCGTGAGCGCACGCTGCAGTCGAACCACGCCGCCGCGCATGACGACAAACCGACTGCCGCTGATTTTCGCTGCGGTCTCGAAATCGAGCGCGCCGCCTGCGCCGAGATCGACGTGATCCTGAGGTGTGAAATTGAACTTCGGAATTTTTCCCCAACGGCTCAATTCTTCGTTGTCTTCCTCATCTGCGCCTGCGGGAACGCTTGCGTCCGGCAGGTTTGGCACGCCGAGCAGAAAGAGCCGATACTCATCCTGGAACTCGTTGAATGATTCCCGTGCGGCATCGAGTCGCTCGCCGAGATTACCGACTTCTTCGACCAGCGGTGCGATGTCCTCACCAGCGGCCTTGGCTTTACCGATGGCTTTCGATTTCGTATTGCGTTCGTTCTGCAATTGCTCCGTTTGCGACTGCAGGTCTTTCCGCTGCGCTTCGAGCAGGTCGAAGCGCTCGACATCAAAATCGAAACCTCTGATCTTCAATCGCTGCGCAGCGGATTGCGGATCCTGTCTCAGCGCTCTCACATCCAACATCGACCAACTATCCTCAGTGGTTCTTAGAAGGTGACCAGGCGCTGCCCGAGCCAGGCGGCCGTCACACAGGTCAGCACGCTTGCCAGAATATATATGACGGCTTCAGGCACCCTGCCGCCTTCCACGAGACCAACCGTTTCCAGCGAAAAGGCGGAAAATGTGGTGAAGCCACCGAGAACACCCACGACCAGCAGATAACGGCCCCAGGTCTCGAACCAGGGTTGCTGAAAACCGACGCCCCAGATCAGACCAATCGCGAAAGATCCGGAAAAATTGATCAGCAATGTCGGCCAGGGAAACTGTCCAGGCACGAAGAGCCAGGTCGTCACCAGAAACCGGCCGATCGCTCCAACCGCGCCGCCCAGGGCGATCCAGCAGAGGCTTTGTATCACGGTTTTCTCTTAGTGCGTTCATCGAGGTCGCGTAGTCTACTCAATCGCTCGCGGATTTTAACTTCCAATCCCTGCTCTACCGGTTCGTAAAATGTTTCGGGTTGCATGTCTTCGGGCCAGTATGTCTCACCGGCTGCATAGGCATCTGCTTCATCGTGAGCGTAGCGATAGTCCTTGCCATGGCCCAGGTCCTGCATGAGGCGCGTCGGCGCGTTGCGTAAATGCAGCGGCACCCCGTGCGATGGCGAGTCCTTCACGTAAGCCATTGCACGACCAAAGGCTTTATACACGGCATTGCTTTTCGGCACGCTGGCGAGATAGAGCACCGCCTGCGCCAGCGCTAATTCACCTTCCGGCGAGCCGAGACGGGCGTAAGCATCCCAGGCAGACATCGCAAGCTGCAGACCGCGCGGGTCGGCGTTGCCAATGTCTTCGCTGGCCATCCGGACCACGCGGCGTGCGACGTACAATGGATCACAGCCACCATCGAGCATCCGGCACAGCCAGTACAGTGCGGCGTCTGGTGCACTGCCGCGCACGGCTTTGTGGAGCGCGGAAATCTGATCGTAGAACGCATCTCCCTGCTTATCGAATCTGCGATAGCGCGAAGCGGCTGCTGCGGTGATCCAGTGCTCGGTAATTTCACCTTCCGCAAGTTGTGCCGCGACCTCCAGTAGATTGAGACAGCGTCGGGCATCCCCATCGGCGAGATCACACAACAGTGCACGGCCGTCATCGGTGATCTTGATCTCGAGTAACTTGCAGCCCCTGGTGACTACGTGTGACAGATCCTCGGCCGTCAGCGGTTTCAGCACATAGACCCGCGCCCGGGACAACAGCGCTGAATTGACTTCAAATGATGGATTTTCGGTGGTGGCGCCGATGAAGGTGACGGTGCCCCGTTCCACATGCGGCAGAAAAGCATCCTGTTGTGCCTTATTGAAGCGATGCACTTCATCGACGAAGAGCACGGTGTGTTCACCGAGTTTTTTGACTGCTTCGGCTTGCGCGACGGCCGCGCGAACATCCTTCACGCCGCTCATCACTGCCGGGAGGTTGATCCAGCGCGCATCCGACGCATTCGCAATCAGCTTTGCCAGGGTGGTCTTGCCGGTTCCGGGTGGTCCCCACAGCACCATGGAATGCAACGGGCCGCCGCTGGCGACGCGCGCGAGGGGTTTGTCGGCCGCCAGGAGATGCTGCTGACCGACAAATTCCGCAAGCGAGGTCGGTCGCAAGCGATCGGCTAGAGGCGCGGTTTCGTCTTGTTGATCAGCCGCCAATGACATCCGTACCCGGTGGTACTTCCAGAGAAAAATCACTGGATTGTAGCACCGTGGTCCGTGGCTCTACCTCGAATCGGATTTCCGTGAATTGGCCGAGATGGTCGAGTATCTCCAGTGAGGTCAGCGAGTGTGCGGAGAAACGAAGGCGGATTTCCGCGTAGAGCGAATCCTCACTGCGAGGTGTGATGACGAAAGATTCCCCCTGCGCGTCCGTCATCCGGATGACACCGAAGGTGTCGCCAAGCACGACATTCTCCTGAGTCAGAAGTGAGATCGGAGTATCCACGAGCGCATCGGCCAGCGGACGAATCGTGAGCTGCTCGAGATCCGGATCGTAGACCTTCAGCACGTCACCTTCGGTGACGATGATCTGCGGATAGGGTTCATCCACCACCCACTTGAACATGGGCCGCAGCAGCAGCACATGACCACTCGAGCGCTCCAGCACCTGGCCCTGTGCGCCCTGAATTTCCTGGGTGAAGGTCGCCGCAAATTCGGCAATGGCAGCCAGACGTTCGGCCAGGTGCTCTCTTGCCGACATGGCGCCCGTCGCGCGAAAAGCCGCCTCTTCACCCAGGGTGCCGAACTCGCCGCTGGCGTCAGCAGCACCGCTCACCGCATCCGGCGCTGCGGCTAGCGCGAACGAGGAAATCGCTGAAAATATGACGACGTTAATTGCGTTTCGGGACAAGTACTTCACGGCTGCCATTCGTTCCCATTTCGCTGACGATGCCCACCTCCTCCATCGCCTCAATCAGGCGCGCTGCCCGGTTGTAGCCGATGCGCAGCTTGCGTTGCACCGATGAGATGGAGGCACGCCGTGAACTCAACACGAATTCCACGGCTTCGTCGTAGAGCGGATCATCCTGCTCCGTTGAACCGTTAGACTCTATCACCACAAATGGTTCATCGTCGCCACCGCTGAGCACGTCGCTGCGATAGTTGGGTTCGCCACGTTGTTTCCAGTCGGAGACGACCCGGTGGACCTCCTCATCGGAGACAAACGCACCGTGCACCCGAGTGGGGATGCCGGATCCCGGCGGCAAATACAACATGTCGCCGTGTCCGAGCAGTTGTTCTGCGCCACCCTGGTCGAGGATCGTCCGCGAGTCTATCTTCGAAGATACCTGGAAACTGATTCGTGTCGGGATGTTCGCTTTGATGAGCCCGGTAATCACATCCACCGATGGCCGCTGGGTTGCCAGAACGAGGTGGATGCCTGCCGCGCGCGCTTTTTGCGCTATTCGCGCGATGAGCTGTTCGACCTTTTTGCCGACGATCATCATCATGTCTGCAAATTCGTCGATCACGACCACGATCAACGGCAGCACTTCGAGCATGGGCGCCTCGCCATCGAGTTGTTCGTTCCACAACGGATCCGGAATGCCGCCCCGCTTCCGCGCATCCTGAATCTGCCGGTTGTAACCGGCGAGGTTGCGCACGCCGAGGGATGCCAGCAGCCGGTAGCGCCGTTCCATCTCGGCAACACACCAGTTGAGCGCGTGTGCCGCTTCTCTCATGTCAGTGACAACCGGGGTCAACAGATGTGGGATGCCCTCGTAAACGGACAGTTCCAGCATCTTCGGGTCGACGAGGATCATCCGGACTTCATCCGGTGTCGCTTTACACAGGATGCTCATGAGCATTGCGTTCACACCGACCGACTTTCCCGAGCCGGTCGTGCCGGCAACGAGCAGGTGCGGCATTCGCGTGAGATCGGCGATGACCGCCTTACCCATGATGTCTTTACCGAGCGCTAGCGTCAGCGGGGATTTGGACTCCTGGAATGCCGGATCACTGAAGATCTCTTTGAGTCGGACGATTTCCCGGTGTTCATTGGGAATCTCAATGCCAACAACCGATTTGCCGGGAATGACTTCCACGATGCGCACGCTGACGACCGCCAGTGAGCGCGCGAGGTCCTTCACCAGTGCGGTAATCCGCTGGACTTTGACGCCCGCGGCAGGTTGGATCTCGAAACGCGTGATTACCGGACCGGGCAGCACGGAAACCACCTGCGCCTCGATACCGAAATCGGCGAGCTTCAGCTCAAGCAGGCGGGAGATCGCTTCCAGTGAAGCCTCTGAATAGCCCCGATCGTCATCCGGATCCAACTCGTCGAGAAGCTCCAGATCGGGCAGCTCCGCGGGAGATTTGAGATCGAACAATTTCTGCTGGCGTCCGCTGCGTTGCGCTTTCGCCATGGCCTCGATCTTCGGTTGTTGCCGCGTCGCCTCCTGCAGCGCTGCGCGACTGCGGGATTTTTTCCGTGAGGTTACGTTGCTGCGTCGTGCGATGTTTGCCTGGCGCGATTCCCGCCACGCGTCGAGCCGCCGATCGACAAACGAAACAATTGCTGCGGTAGCGATGTGCAACCAGCGTCCGGTCGCCTCGGCAACTCCCAGCCAGGAAAAACCGGCTGCCGCCTGTGCCCCGATCAATGCCCCCGTCAGGCCCAGCAGCGTCAATCCCACCCAACCGAATACAGGCAGACCCAGTTCACTCAGTGATTGGCCAAGCACGCCACCAACCCCCGCAGGCAGTTGCAGCGCAGGATTGAAATGCAGCTGACTCAGCACACAACCACACACGAAGAGACCCAACCAGCCAAGCAGGCGAATGCTGATCAGCAACAACGAAAATTCCGCCACGCTGTGGCGAATCAACCTTATGCCGGCCACGACAAAGGCCACTGGTAAGACGTAGGCCATCACGCCGAACAGATACAGCATGATGTCCGCAAACCAGGCACCGCTGGAGCCAACAAGGTTCTGCACGTCGCCGCCGTTGCCGCTGTACGTGAACGAGGGATCCATTGGCGAATAAGAGGCGATCGCCAGCAACGCGTACAAAGCGGCCGCGGCAAGCCCGACCAGGCCGATTTCGCGACTGGGAACAGAGGACGCTGGGGTCGTCACGTTGTTCTCCTTAACCGATGGGCGGAGTGTAACCAACAATTCCGGTTTGGACAAATATTCATTTAATTCATAATGTTACAGGATCAAACTCGATTTAGCATTGTATACTCGCCAGCAGGCGCCGACGACGCCTCCGATACGCCGGAGCGATGTCCACGGTATGATGTGCACTTAGTATTGCTGGGTATCTCCATGCGCCCCGATAAACAGAAAGTTGTTGATGAGGTCTGGGACGACGAGCGGATCGAGAGTTTTCTTCACAAGTCCGTGATGGGTGATGAGCGCAGCGTGGATTATAGCGCGTTACTCAACGCCTACCGCAGCATGCGGGCCGAAGATTTCGAACGCTTCCTGAACCTGTTCGTAGCCGCCGGCCGCGACGTCAACGCCGCGGCTAACGACGGCAAAACGGTTCTGGCGCTGCTTGATTCACACCGCCTCGCCGAGCCGTTCCGCGCCACACTGCGCGCGCATGGTGCGCTGGATAACGACTAGCAGCGTGTTGAAAAACACGCTGCTAGTCTCGCGACAGGACGTCGCGAGCATTTATCGAGCACGCAAGTGCTTGATAAATGGGGAAGTCCCGAGGCCCGGGATGGCCGAAGGCGGGAAAAAAGCGCGCAGCACGCTTTTTTCAACAGGTTGCGAGTCAGTTCCTGTGCAGACGCGGTAAGTCCCCGCCATGTCCGGTCTGAATCTGCTGGCAAGAGGCAAACCCGGCTTCCCACCGGCCGAACGTGCGCTGAAGGAACCCAACGGCTTGCTCGCCGTGGGCGGCGAACTCAATCCAGATTGGCTGATCACCGCTTACCGGCACGGCGTCTTCCCCTGGTTCGAAGACGATCGTGGGCCGTTGCTGTGGTGGAGTCCCGACCCGCGCGCGGTCCTTTACCCGGACGCCATTAAAACCAGCCGCAGCCTGGCGAAGCGGTTACGCAATGGTGGCTTCCGGGTCACGCTGGACGGGGCGTTCCGGTCGGTAATCGAACGCTGCGCCGAGTCCAGGATGCAGGCCGGTGGCAGCGAAACCGGCACATGGATCACCCGGAAGATGATTGACGCTTACACCGAATTACATGAAATCGGCCTCGCCCACTCCGTGGATGTCTGGCAGGAAGACGAGCTGGTTGGCGGGTTGTACGGCGTCTCGCTCGGCCGCATGTTTTTCGGTGAATCGATGTTCTCGCGCGAAAAAGATGCATCCAAAGTGGCACTGAGTTGCCTGTGCAGGCAAATGCGCCAATGGGACTACCCGCTGATCGATTGTCAGGTCAGCAATCCGCACCTGGCGTCTCTGGGCGCGATTGAGCTGCCCAGGAGCGAGTTTATCGCTAAGATTGAGTGGAACGCGGATCAGCCCACACGCCAGGGAACCTGGAGCATGGAATTCGATACTCTGCTATAGAAAACGAAAAAGAGAACGAAAGAGAAGATGCAATAGAGGACGCAATGAAGGACGAACTGGGCAAGAAGCAGTTTTTCATCACGCCGGCACACGCCTGCAGCTACCTGCCAGAGCGTGAGGCGAACACGCTGTTCCTGGATCCACGCGACACGATCACACCGGCTACTTATCAGACGCTGACAGAACAGGGATTCCGCCGCAGCGGCAGCCATCTCTATCGCCCGCACTGTGCAGGCTGCCAGGCGTGCATTCCGGCGCGCGTGCCCGTGGCCACGTTTCGTCCGCGCAGACGCCAACGCCGGGTGCTGGCCAGAAACGCCGATCTTACCGTCGAGCTGAAACCGGCCGTGTACAGTCACGAATACTACGAGCTCTACGGCAAATACATCACCGGCCGCCACCGCGACGGTGACATGTATCCGCCGAGCGCGGCTCAGTTTCGTTCGTTCCTGCTCAGCCAGTGGTCCGAAACGCTTTTCGTCTGCCTCTATCTGGGAAAGACACTCCTCGCGGTCGCCGTGACCGATCAGCAGGAAGGCGGTTTTTCAGCGATTTACACCTTTTTTGACTCCGATTTCCCCGCACGGAGCCTCGGTGTCATGTCCATTCTCAAGCAGATCGAGCTGTGCCAGCAACTCGAACTGCCGTACGTCTATCTCGGTTACTGGATCCGTGATTCAGAAAAAATGCGCTACAAAACGGAATACCGGCCCGTGGAATTGTTCATCAGCGGTCGCTGGATCACAGTCAACTAGCATCTCTGCACTTTCGGCCATCCCTGGCCTAGGGGCTGCCCCATTTCGCAAGCACTCAACCGCTCGATAAGTGTTCGCGACGGGCCCCTTCGAGCAGGATCGCTGCGTTGTGCTCGCTTTCATCGGACTGCGTCAATTCAGGCCACGGATGCGTCTTTGCACTTCCTGCGGTCCTGGGGCAGAATGCCGCTCGCCGCGAATACCGTAACGGAGCCTATGGCCAAAGAAGAACAAATCGAGATGGAGGGTACCGTAGTCGATACGCTACCCAATACGATGTTCCGAGTTGAACTCGAAAACGGACATGTCGTGACCGCACATATCTCAGGAAAAATGCGCAAGAACTACATCCGCATCCTCACCGGAGATAAGGTCAAAGTAGAACTCACCCCCTACGACCTCAGCAAAGGCCGTATTACTTTTCGCAAGTAGTCCAGCAGCGTGTTTTGCAACACGCCGCTAGACAGTAACGTCCTCCGCCCGGGCGTCTTCGGGTGATTCGGATCGCAAGTGCAACTCGCCGTCTTCGACCGTTACATAGACCGTGCCGCCGTGTTTTGCAAGCGTTCCGAATAGTACGTCTTCCGCCAGTTGGCGCTTGATCTTTTCCTGAATCAGCCGCTGCATGGGCCGTGCGCCCATCTTCTCATCGTAGCCTTCGGTCGCGATCCAGTCGCGCGCTTCCTCGTCGACCTCGAGCGTGACTTTCTTGGCATCGAGTTGTGCTTGAAGTTCAGTGAGGAACTTGTCCACCACCGTCTTGATGACCTCGATGCTCAGCGGAGCGAACTGCACGGTTGCATCGAGGCGATTGCGGAATTCCGGCGTGAATATCTTTTTGATCGCCTCCAGAAAGTCCGTAGCATTGTCCTGTTTGGTGAACCCGATAGACGCCCGGCTGATATCCAGTGCACCCGCGTTTGTGGTCATGATCAGCACCACGTTACGGAAATCCGCTTTGCGACCATTGTTGTCGGTCAACGTGCCGTGATCCATGACCTGCAGCAACAGATTGAACACTTCCGGATGCGCTTTTTCGATTTCATCGAGCAGCAGCACGCTATGAGGGTGTTTGGTAA
>SMVA01365339.1_pt1 | contig 11911 bp, 8 predicted proteins | sample 2456451 | NCBI WGS metagenome assembly SMVA01 (sample SAMN11095933, study PRJNA526329) | marine sediment metagenome | biome: Marine sediment; feature: Surficial sediment; material: Deep marine sediment; isolation source: Hadal surficial sediment | place: Pacific Ocean | collected 2014-05 | depth 0-1...
ACGGTTTCCTGCAGGCCGGCTTCTGTTGTCACGATGGTAGCCCGCTGCATGTCCGTGTATTCCACATAGAAGATGGCGGTGTTGAGCCGGGCGCGACCGCCCCACAGGTCCGCCTTCAGGCCCAGTTCCAGAGAATCGGCCTCCTCGGGATCGTAACGAGTCGCCGAGGACGGTACTGACAGGGCAGAACCCGCCTGGTCGCTGTAGCCGCCTGACTTGAATCCGTGCGCGAAACTCACATAGCCGTACAGATCGTCGTTGAACTGATTGGAGACCATCAAACGATAGGTAGGCTCATTCCACGTCTCGCTGTCGGTCTGGCAATCGAAGGCATTGAACAAAGGATCGGTGGCGGGCAGCGTGTTTCTACACGGAAACTGACCAGTGTTATTCGGATCGAACGGGTAATCCCCCGGGACTGCACCATACAGCACGATCGGCGTGCCCGGCCGGGAGAAGAAATCTTTCTCCTCGTGGGTGTAACGCAGCCCGCCCGCAACCGTCCAGGTATCGTTAATATCGTAGCTTGCATCGAAGAACCCCGCAATGGAGTCCATGTCCTGATTGTTGCTGATGATCAGCGGGTTGCTGTCGTCCAGAACACCGGCGATGCCGATTCCGAAGAGGTCGAGTAGGCCGAGGTACTGTAGAACGTTGAAGCTCGTCTCATCGGTCTGATAGAAAATGCCGGTTACGAAATTGAACGGCCCATCGTAGTTCGAGGCGATGCGAATTTCCTGCTGAAACGTCTCCCGATGGTCGTCCCGGGTCGCATCGAATACCGAGTTGAGCGCCGCATTTCCAACCTCACCGGTATACGTGCTGGGCAAATTGGAGTCCTGTTCGCGGTAACCCGTGATCGACGTCAACTGGTAATTCCCGAACTCCCAGTCGATATTAAGATAATAGCCGTCCACGTCGATCTGGTGGCCGCCGGAAAGGTTCAGGCCGGTCGATTGTCCGGCATTTCCTCCGGCTGTTATCTCGTCGTAAAAGGTCACGCCCGCCTGGTCCAGCGGGTCACCGCTGGTTACCCCGGCCAATCCAAGCGCATTGAAGGCCTGGCCTGACGCCGGATCCGTCTCGTTGACTGCGGGCGGCGTGTCCCCCCGGTCTTTCAGATACTCATACTGGAACAGGATTTCCAGCTTGTCGGTGGGGGTCCACAGCAGCTTGGCACGGGCGCTGATTGCATCATCGCCGCCGAGATCCCTGCCGTCGCCGACGTAATCACCGATCCCGTCGCCAAACCCGACGCCAGTGCTGACTTTACCGTTCTCATAGTAGCCGTCGCTCTCCTGGGATATCGCGGCCAGGCGGAAGGACAGCGTGTCGTCGACGATCGGAACATTGAGAGCGCCGCGCACTTCCACGCGGCCATAGGAGCCGCCAAGGACACTGCCGTCGAAACCGAAGTCGTTCATCACGGGTCGCTTGGTTCTGACACTGACCACGCCCGCCGTGGTGTTCTTGCCGAACAGGGTCCCCTGCGGCCCACGCAAGACTTCAATGGTTTCGATGTCGTACGGCTCGAGCAGTTGCGTCTGCATATGCGGGATGACGAAATCGTCTACCAGCACGCCGACCGGGGGCTCCCAGTACACCAGGATGTCGGTCTGCGACGCGCCGCGTATGGCAAATCCCGCCGCATTGAACCCCGTGATCTGGGCTGCCGAAAAATTCGGCGTCACCAGCGCGACGGCGCCGATGTCGTGCATGAAGAGGTCGTGAATCCGCTCCGAGTCGATCGCGGTGACAGCCACCGGCGTGGATTGCAGATCAGTCGCACGGCGGGTCGAGAAGACCGTGATTTCCTCGAGCGCCGTGGCGCCGTCCGCGGCCACAACAGCCGAAGACAACAATGGTGTCACTACCAGTAATCCCACGCTGGCGAATAACGTCACGCGCCGAGCGGCGGCGGTGAGTTGGGAATGGATGGTCGTCATTGGAATCCCCCTGTTGGCGATCACGCCGTGATGTTTAGCGGGATGAATTCGTGGGGCGCAGCCGTGGCCGCACCCTCGCGAGATTCCCCCGCAGGCACTCTAACGCTATCCGCACTAAAAAAAAAGCAAACAAGACTGTTTTTTAACTAGCCAACGCTTTTTTCGTTTGATCGCAAGGGGTTCTGCTGTTTTGTGGTAAATTCACGACACAATGGAGCCACCCGCAGCCCCGCATTCGGCAGGCTGTCCGGGCAGCGCCGGAGCCCTCCACGGCCAAAATAAAACAATCATGCTTGTTTTTTTAACTGCTATACTGGCCGCCGGTCCAGCGTGCCTTTTGCACTGAACAGAGGAATGTAACGTGGCCTACGACTACCGCACGGGCTGGGCGGTCAACGCGTCCGCGCCGCCCGACTCCCTCGAGGCCAAGGTCCCGTACGTCGATAACGGCACCGCGCGCGCGGGACCAGAACGTTATTACACCCGGGACTGGATGGAGCGTGAGTGGGAACGGCTCTGGACACGAGTCTGGCTGATCGCGGGCATCGTATCGGACGTCCGCGAGCCCGGTGATTACTTCACCTTCGACCTCGGGCGTGAAAATTTCCTGGTCACCCGCACCGACGGTGGCGACATCAAGGCCTTCTACAACGTCTGTGCCCATCGGGGCAATCGCGTCGTGCGCAACGATTTTGGCAGTGTTGCGCAATTCACGTGCTCATTTCATTCGTGGCAGTACGACCTGGATGGCTGCCTGCTGCGTGTCACCGACGCAGACACCGTCCGCCCGGAGGTGATCTGCCACGGACCCCGCCTGCGGGAAGTTCGCTGTGAAACCCGTGCCGGCCTGATCTTTATCAACATGGATGACGACGCCGGACCGTTGAATGACTTCATCGGCCTGCCCGACGGTTATCTGGAGAATTACCATCTCGACGAGATGTTCGTGATCCGCCATAGCGTCAGCGAATGGGCGGCGAACTGGAAGACCGGAATCGACGCATTTTACGAGACCTATCACCTGCACGCGGTACATCCCGAAACCCAGACCGTCATGAATGATCTCAACGTGCAGTACGATCTGTATCCCAATGGCTTCAGCCGCATGATCGTCCCCCTGGCGGTAAAGAGCGAACGCGTGGCCGACCAGGAAACCGTCGACGAAGGGCTGGCGTTCATGATGCAGGATGCCGGCATGGATCCTGCCCGGTTTCATGAGTCGGCCCGCGACGTCCGCGCGGCAGTCCAGCGCGCCAAGCGCGAGCGGGCGGAACGCTGCGGCCTGGATTATTCCGACCTGGTCGACGGCCAGTTGTCCGACAGCTGGGCCACGGGCATCTTCCCCAACGTGCAAATCGGCCTGCACGCCGAGGGCGCGTTCCTGATGCGCTTTATGCCCCACCCCGAAAATCCGGAACGGTTTTTCTACAACACGATGACGCTGTGGCGACCCTGTGACGATCCCAGCTACACGGTGCCGGGCTGGATGGGCGTGCCGGAAGGCACGGACATCTCGGGCGATAGCCGACCCGATATCGAACGCGCCGGCATCGGTGAACCTCCGAACCTCGGCCTCGTGCTCGACCAGGATTCCGAGCTACTGCCCGTGGTCCAGTCCGGTATCCGCTCCCGCGGATTTGCAGGGCCGCTGTGGTCCGAACAGGAACAGCGCCTGCGGCACTTCCACGCCGAACTCGACCGCCACATGTCGGGCGAAAAATAAAAATGGTGGGGACGACCTGTCCCCGTAGGAGCGGCATCTTGCCGCGATTCCTTGTCTATTCGCGGCTGGAAGCCGCTCCTACGACGCGATTCCGACCCAGACCAATCGCGGCTGGACGCAGTCCCGATCAAAAAATAGTACGCGTCGGGGAGCCGCTCCTACGAACTGAACATGCGCTGGATGCTGGAGAAATCCAGATCGGGATTACCCGCATCGTCGCTCGCGTGAGCACCATATAGCGAATTGGCCAACGTACCCATGGGTGCGTTGCTGTCACTGTCGGCGACCGCCGTCATCGCCAGCCCCAGATCTTTTTGCATCAGCTTGACCATGAACCCGCCCTGGTAATCGCGGCTGGCCGCACTGCCTTCCATGACGCCCGGGTAGGGATTGTATTTTTCCAGCGACCAGTTGCAGCCGGAACTCTTGAGCATGATGTCGGACAGGACTTTGGGATCCAGCCCGCTGTTGACGCCGAGCTGCAAAGCCTCCGCCGTACCGATCATATGCACGGCCAGCAACATGTTATTGCAGATCTTGGCGATCTGGCCGGCGCCACTGTCGCCGGCCCGGAATACGTTCGCGCCCATTGCTTCCAGCACCGGCCGCGCGGCCTGCACCGCCTCCTCACTACCGCCGCACATAAACGCCAGCGTGCCGGCCGCGGCGGCGGCAATACCGCCCGAGACCGGTGCGTCGATGGCGCGGATACCGCGCTCTGCCGCGGCGGCGGCCAGCGCGCGTGAGTTCCCGGCGGCGACCGTGGAACAATCGATGACCAGCGTCGCAGCGGCAATATGCTCGAGGAGTCTGGTGTCGTGAATATAGAGACTTTCGACAATCTTTCCGCTGGGCAACATGGAGACCACAAAATCTGCCCCGGCGACCGCATCTTCGGCGCAAGTATGGGCCACCGCCCCCTGGGCGACGGCGGGTTCCATGAGCTCCGCCACCAGGTCGTACGCCTGCACGTCATATCCGGCCGCCAGCAAATTGAGGACCATGCCACCACCCATATTGCCCAATCCGATAAACGCAACTTTCTGCCTGGCCATGATGATGATTCCTATAAGTCGTCGAGTGGATGCCGTTGTTCGCCCCACGGCGCGACAAAGTGCTGATCGATGAACCGGGGCGTCACCTCCGCGACCGTGGCGGGAGAAAACTGCGGCTTGCGATCCTTATCGATGATCAACGCCCGCACGCCTTCCTGAAAATTTCCATAGCGGGCGCAGTTGATCGACATGATCAATTCCATCTGGAAGGCCTCACGCAAATCGAGGTGCGCGCCGCGCTTGAACTGCTCGTAGGCGAGCGCCACGCTGGCAGGACAGGCTTTTTTCAAACCCCGGGCAGCTTTTGCCAGCCATTCGTCTTCGCCGTCGTACGCGGTAATCGCGTCGACTACCTCGCCCACCGTGTCCGGATCGGTGAGCCGCTCGATCGAATCCAGGTGCGCGGAAATATTCGCGTTCGGCTGGTCGTCCTGGGACTGACGTTCGAACGCCCGCAGCACGTCGGACACCTGTTCATCGTGCAGGCCGCTGTCGTCCGACCACTCGACCGCCCGCAGCGCAACCAACACCTGCTCGCGTTGGCCACTGCTGATAAACCAGTCGCCCAGATGCATCGTCAAGGCGTCGGCGCCGTTCATGGACACCCCGGTCAGGCCGACAAACAACCCGCTGCGGCCGGGGGCATGATGCAGGAACCAGGTGCCTGCCACATCGGGATACAAACCGATGCCGACTTCCGGCATGGCCATGCGCGTCGTTTCCGTCACGACACGATGACTGCCGCCCACCACCAGGCCCATGCCGCCACCCATGACGATGCCGGTGGCCCAAACCACGATGGGCTTCGGATAAACATGAATATGATGGTCCAGGCGGTATTCGCGCTCCCAGAAATCCTGGGCGTATTGATTGTGGCCCGCACCGACCTCCACCATGGACTCATACAGGTGGCGAATATCGCCGCCGGCGCAAAATGCCTTCTCCCCCCTCGCCTGCATAAACAGGCAGGCGATTTCCGCATCCTGTTCCCAGGCGTTCATCCTGGCCTGGATGAGATCGGTCATTTCCAGGCTCAGAGAATTCAGCGAGTGCTCCGCGTTCAGGGTGATCACGCCGACTCGACGTCCACCCTCCGCCGCCTGCTCTTCGAACAATACCGATGCGTCTGACATTCGTGAAACCGAACGACGGCTAACGGTTTTTCCACTGGGGTTTGCGTTTTTCGACGAACGCCGCCACGCCTTCTTTTTGATCTTCGCTGTCCCACAGTTTGACGAACTGTTCACGCTCGGTGGCGAAGTTGCTGCTCATGGGTTGGTGGCGGGCCGCCATAATCAATTCTTTGCAGTAGCGCACCGAGGTCGGACTCTGATTCTCTACCTTGGCCGCCAGCAGCAAGGCATGCTCGACCGAGCCGCCGCTCTCCACGACCTCGGAAATCAAACCAATCGCCAGTGCCTGCGCTGCGTCGAGGCGCTCACCCAACAGGATCATGCGCTTGGCCCACTGCTCACCGACTAACCAGGCCAGGTGCTGGCTGCCCAGGCCACACGGCAGCAGCCCCACCGCACATTCCGGTAATGCCAGTTGCGCATGCTCCTCGGCGATACGCACATCGCAGGCCAATGCCACCTCCAGGCCGCCGCCCATGGCATAGCCGTTGATGGCCGCGATCGATACGCCGTCGTATTGACTCAATACCTCGAAAGCGCTGCCGAAGGCGGCGGAAAAGTCGAACGCCCTGGCTTTGTCGTCGTGATTCAGGGAATTAAGATCGGCGCCCCCCGAGAAGAACTTCTCGCCGCTGCCGGTGATCACCAGGGCGAAGTTATCCGCGTCGGCGTCCAGCGTCTCAACGATATCGATCAGCTGCAGCAAACTCTCCGGACTCCAGGCATGGGCCGGAGGATTATTGAACGTCAGCAGCGCCACATGGCCGCGGTTTTCCAGCAGTAGTGGATTGTGCTCGTCTGACATTATTTTATTGCCTCTGTCCCGCCTTCCTGCAACAGGCGCCTGGAAATAATGACGCGCATGATCTCGTTCGTGCCTTCCAGGATCTGGTGCACGCGAGTATCGCGAAAGAATCGTTCGATGGGAAATTCCCGCAGATAGCCGTAGCCACCGTGCAACTGCAACGCCCGGTTGCACACTTCGAAGCCCACGTCCGTCGCGAAGCGCTTGGCCATCGCGCAGTACACGGTCTTCTCGGGGTGGTTGGCATCCAGATAGCAGGCGGCCATACGCACCATTTGCCGGGCCGCCACGAGTTCCGTCGCCATATCGGCCAACTGGAATTGCAGCGCCTGGAATTTCGCCAGCGGCTGGCCGAACTGTTTGCGCTCCAGCAGATATTTCTGCGTGTGATCCAGGGTCGCCTGGGCGGCGCCGACCGAGCAGGTCGCAATATTGATGCGGCCGCCGTCCAGGCCCTGCATGGCAATCTTGAAACCCTCGCCTTCTTCACCCAGCCGGTTGTGGGCCGGCACGGCAACATTGTCAAAGGTAACCGCGCACGTGGGTTGACTGTTCCAACCCATCTTGGCTTCGTTCTTGCCGTAATTAATGCCCGCGGCATCGGCCGGCACCGCGAACGCCGATATCCCGCGCGGACCCTCGCCGCCGGTACGCGCCATGACGATCAACAGCTCGGTCGTACCGCCGCCGCTGATAAACATCTTGCTGCCGTTAAGCACGTAGTTCGTGCCTTCCCGCCTGGCCGTGGTCTGCAGAGAACCGGCGTCCGATCCCGCATTGGGTTCGGTCAGACAATACGAGGCCAGTTTCTGGCCGGAGACCAGCGACGGGACCCATTCGGCGATGAGCTCTTCACCCCCCCACGTGCACACCATCCAGGCGACCATATTGTGGATCGAGATAAACGCCGCGGTAGACGTGCAGCCGCTGGCCAATTCCTCGAGGATGATCGCCGCATCCAGGCGCGACAGCCCCAGACCCCCGTGGGCTTCGGGGCTGTACATGCCACAAAAGCCCAACTCGCCGGCGGCCTTGATCACATCGACCGGGAATATTTTCTCCGCGTCCCACAGCGCCGCCTTGGGCGCCAGCTCTCCCTGAGAGAAATCTCGCGCCGCCTGCTGATACGCCAGCTGATCTTCGTTAAGCGAAAATTCCATAGACCACCCTCGGGCCACTCCGGGCAACTTACTTCAGCACGATCGACATGTTTGGCCCGCTGGGAATATCGCTCTCGAACCAGCGCGCCGTCACGGTCTTGGTCTCGGTATAAAAGCGCACCGCCTGCTTGCCGTACGGGTGCTGGTCGCCGTGAAACGAGCCGCGCCATCCGGTGAACGAGAAGAAGGGCAGGGGCACGGGAATCGGAATATTGATACCCACCTGCCCGACCTGGACCTCGTTCTGAAATTTGCGGGCCGCGGCGCCGGAATCGGTAAAGATCGAAGTGCCGTTGGCGCGAAAATCGTCGTTGATCAGGGCGATGGCGGCTTCCAGCGATTCCGCGTTGACCAGGCAGAGCACCGGACCGAACACTTCCTCGCGGTAAATCTGCATGTCGGCCGTGACATTGCCGAAGACGGTAGGGCCGATCCAGTTGCCGTCGGGATAGCCGTCGACCCTGAAATCGGTGCCGTCCAGCAGGCACTCGGCACCTTCTTCCTTGCCCTCCGAGATCAGACCGAGAATTCGCGACTTGGCGTCACCGCTGATTTGCGGGCCATAGGCGGCTTTGGGGTCGGACCAGATACCCGGCGACACATCCCTGGCCGCCGCCACGACATCCGCGATCATGTCCTGCGCCTTGCCCACCATGACCACCACCGAAATCGCCATACAGCGCTGACCCGCCGCGCCGAACGCCGCACCGATAATATTGTTCACGGCCTGCTGGCGGTTGGCGTCGGGCATGACGACCATGTGGTTCTTGGCGCCGGTCATGCACTGTACCCGCTTGAGGTTCTGGGTTGCCGTACGGTACACATGCTTGCCCACCGCGATCGAACCGACGAACGATACCGCGCGAATATCGGGGTGGCTGCACAATTTATTGACGCAGTCCTTGCCTCCGTGCACCAGCTGCACGATGCCGTCGGGCGCCCCCGCCTCCGCGTAAAGCTCCAGCAGCCTGACCGCGGTCAGCGGATCCTGCTCCGACGGTTTGAGCACGAAAGTATTGCCGCAGGCGTTGGCCAGCGGAAACATCCACAACGGAATCATGGCGGGGAAGTTGAACGGAGTAATCCCGGCGCACACGCCAATGGGCTGAATCAGGGAATAGGTGTCTATGGCGCCGGCCACGTTCTCCACGGTCTCGCCCATCATCAGCGAGGCGATATTACAGGCGTACTCGACCACCTCTATTCCACGCCATACATCGCCCTTGGCGTCCTCGAAATTCTTGCCCAGCTCCTGGCAGATAATTTCCGCCAGTTCGTCATGGTGCTCTTTCAGCAATTCCTGATAGCGGAACATCAGCCTGGCTCGCTGCGGCACCGGAACGTTTTTCCAGGTTTCGAAGGCTTTCGCGGCCGAGGCAATAGCCGTGTCGACTTCGGCGTCGGTGGCGAACGGCACCCGACTCAACACCTGCTGGTCGGCCGGGTTGGTCACATCCAGCCAGTGCTCGGTCCGGCTCTCTACCCATTTACCATCGATCATCAGGGGTACGCGTTGCGGGAAGTTCATTCGTCTATCCTCTTCGTTTCGTACGGTCGTTTCGTACGGTCGTTTCGTACGGCCCACCGCCGGTGGGCCACATCATCATTAGTAAACCACGCCCATGGTCAAAAGCAATTCGGGACATCGTCGTTCGACCGAATGATAAGGCTATTTCCGGTAAGCATCGCGTCAGACGCGTCATAGCAGAGATCAGAGGTCCGGCTCTGACCCTTGTGTCTCTATCTTGCCATCGGCGGCGAATACCGGCGTAACATGTGCAGCGATGCCCTCGACACATCGGACGAAACCATGACCTATAAAACCCTGAAATTCGAAGTCGGCGCGCAGATCGCGACCATCACGCTGCACCGGCCCGACGCGGCCAACTCATTGAATCTGCAGATGGGCGACGAATTGTTGATGGTTGCGAATCACTGCACGTCCAATCCGGACATTCGCGCCGTCATCCTGACGGCGGAGGGCAAGATGTTCTGCGCCGGTGGAGACGTTACCGGCTTCGCGGACTCGGACAACCCGGGAGAACTGCTGCGCGCCATCACCTCCGGTCTGCATGCTGCTATCCAGCGCTTCGTGCGTATGGATGCCCCGCTGATCATCGCGGTGAACGGTATGGCCGCCGGGGCAGGCATGAGTCTGGCCGCCAGCGGAGACATCATTCTGGCCGCCGAGTCGGCCCAGTTCACGATGGCCTACACACGGATCGGGCTGTCGCCGGACGGCAGCAGCACTTTCTTTCTGCCGCGACTGGTCGGCCCGCTGAAAGCCAAGGAATTGATGATGCGCAATGCGGTGTTGACGGCCGCCGAGGCGCTGGAACTCGGCCTGGTCAGCCAGGTGATCCCCGACGCGGAATTGATGGCCGCAGCCCGGGAGACAGCCCGCGAACTGGCCGCCGGCCCGACCCGGGCCTACGGCGAGATCAAACGCCTGGTGGCCGACAGTTTCAACAATTCCCTGGACACGCAGCTGGAACGGGAAACCCGGGCGATCGCTGAACTGGCGAGCCATTCGGAGGACGCGAGGAGCGGCATCGCCGCATTTGTCGCCAAACAACCGCCGACGTTCAAGGGCCGGTAGTCGCGTCCTGTACTCGCCCGTGTTCACCGCGGCGCCGGCCGCAGCGCTCTGAGCTGCTCTTCCAGAAACTCCAGCACATGGTGCTCCCGCTCGGTTTCTTCGTGAGTCAGGAACTTGATCGCCATGCCTTCCAGCAGATAGCGGGACACATCCAGGGCGAGATCGAGGGCATTCGGATCACTCTGCCACTCGGGAAAGGCCTCGGCGGCGGTGCGATACCACTCCTCGTCGAAAGCGGCCTGGGCCGGTTTGAGGATCGCCTCCAGGTCGGGGTCGGTCCGGGCCGCCACCGAAAGCTCGAAGAAAGCCACGAAGGTAGGGTGACGCACGTGCCGCCAGTACGCCTGCACCGCCACGTGCACCCGACCCTTGCCGGCGGGGGGCGCCTGTGCCACTGACTTGCGGAAGGCTTTGAGTCGCTTGGCGTGCAGTTCTTCCACGGCCGCCTTGACGATGTCGATCTTGGACGGAAAGTGGTGCAGCATGGCGCCACGGGACAGCCCCGCCGCCTCGGCAATGCGCATGGTCGTGGTGCGCCCGTAACCGAGCTCGACGAAGCACTGCAGCGTGGCCTCGATGATCAGCTTACGGGTGGCCGCACTCTTCTGCGCCTGCCAGCTCGTCCGTTGATTTTCCTGATTATTTGGCCCGACGTCCGGCCGCTCTTCGTCACTCATGGGGGCTCTGCCCGGTCTGAATCGAAGTGCTGTAGCATGGTGTCTGACGACAAAAAAGTCAAAGATGATTGTAACCGGACGGCCTGACTGATTAGACTCCGTCATGCCGAAATTAAAGGGAGACAGGTCATGGGCAGGGTCGAAGGCAAAGTGGCGTTAATTACCGGCGGCGCCTCCGGGCTGGGTCGTGCTGACGCCGAAATTCTGGCCCGGGAAGGCGCCCGGGTCGTGCTGACCGACATCAACGACGAGGCGGGCGAAGCCGCCGCGGAGTCGATTCGCGCCGGCGGCGGCCAGGCAAGCTACCTGCATCATGACGTCAGCGACGAGGCCCAGTGGCAAGCCGTCATTGCTGCAATAAAAGACCAGCATGGACAGCTCCATACGCTCGTGAACAACGCCGGCGTCGCGGTCGTTGAGACCATCGAGCAGTGCACCCTGGAAAGTTTCCATCGACAGAATGCGATCATGAGCGACGGTGTTTTCCTCGGCTGCAAACATGCGCTCCCGTTAATGCAGGAGTCCGGCGGGGGCTCCATCATCAATATGTCATCCATCGCCTCCCACCTGGGCTTTCCCATCTTCTTCGCCTACAGCGCCGCCAAGGGCGCCGTCCGAGCGATGAGCAAAGCCATCGCCGTTCATTGCCAGATAAACGGTTACCAGATACGCGTCAACAGCATTCACCCGGGCGCCATCGATACGCCGATGATCGACAAGACCGCGTCGGACCTGGGCATGGACGACAAGACGGCAATCAGCCCGGTCGGCCTCGGCCGGCCGGAAGACGTGGCCAACGTCGTGTTATTTCTC
>SMVA01214819.1_pt1 | contig 11909 bp, 6 predicted proteins | sample 2456451 | NCBI WGS metagenome assembly SMVA01 (sample SAMN11095933, study PRJNA526329) | marine sediment metagenome | biome: Marine sediment; feature: Surficial sediment; material: Deep marine sediment; isolation source: Hadal surficial sediment | place: Pacific Ocean | collected 2014-05 | depth 0-1...
CGGTGTAATGGGCAAAACCGGCTGGCAATACCAAGGGCCATCGCTAAGTGACGCTGCGCGTGATTTAAGCTAAAGTATTCGCCGCTGAAAGAGGAACGAATATGTCGAACTCCAACGAAGACGCTGTGTGGCAACGCATTCGCGAAGAAACCAAAGGGCAGGCCGACGCAGAGCCAATACTGGCCAGTTTTCTGCACGCCACCATTTTGAATCACTCAACCATTGAACAGGCCTTGAGTTTCCATCTCGCCAATAAACTGGACAGCGCCACCGCTTCATCATTACTGCTGCGCGAAGTTATTCTGGAGGCTTTTACCAGCGACCCGTGCATCCCAAAGGCGCTGAGGGCCGATTTGCTGGCGGTGGAAGAACGGGACTCCGCCTGCAATGAACTCTCCATTCCCTTTCTTTACTTCAAGGGCTTTCATGCCCTTCAGACTCACAGGGTTACCCATTGGTTGTGGGGGCAGGGGCGTGAGTCTCTCGCGTTGTTTTTCCAGAATCGGATGTCGGTGGAATTTGGCGTAGATATTCATCCCGCCGCCCGAATGGGTTTTGGAATCATGCTCGATCACGCCACTGGCCTGGTTATCGGCGAAACCGCCGTAGTGGGCAATAATGTCTCCATCTTGCAATCTGTCACCCTGGGGGGTACGGGCAAAGATGAGGGAGATCGCCATCCAAAAATATGTGATGGCGTGCTGATCAGCGCGGGGGCAAAAATACTGGGCAATATATGTGTCGGAGAGGGCGCCAAGGTCGGTGCGGGCAGCGTCGTACTGGAAGCTGTCCCCCCACACACCACTGTGGCCGGAGTACCGGCGAAAGTCGTCGGTCGACCGGCGTCAGATCAACCCGCCAGGGAAATGGAGCACGATTTTTGCTGCGATGAAGAGACGGCCAGGGCCGGGACTCAAAAAACGGCTTAAAGCCCCATCCCTGGGCCGAAATGGCCTGGAGAGTTAATCGGCCAAGTGGTAGGCCGGCGACAACTCGACAACCGCATCCACAAACGCCGTCACATGATCGGGGTTTATCCCCGGCGTGATGCCGTGACCAAGATTAAAGACATGGCCCGAGCCATGACCGTAATTTTCCAGGATGGTCGCCACTTCCTGTCGTATTCTCGCCGGCGAAGCAAACAACATACTCGGGTCCATATTGCCCTGTAGTGCAACCTTATCGCCCACCAATGCTCTGGCGGCGGCAATGTCGGTGGTCCAGTCTATGCCCACCACCTGGGCGCCACAATCTGCGATCACCGGAAGCCACTGGCCACCATTCTTGGTAAAGACGATGACCGGCACCCGCCGGCCGTCTGCTTCGGTTGGCAGGCGAGAAATTATTCGCTGCATATATTTCAACGAAAATTCCTTGTACGCCGCAGCGCTCAAAGATCCGCCCCAGGTATCAAATATTTGCAGCGCCTGGGCACCTGCTCGCACCTGGGCAGACAAATAATCGGCCACCGCATCCGCCAGCAAACCAAGCAGAGCATGCATCAGTTCCGGCTTGTCGTAGGCCATGGTCTTAACATGGCTAAAATCCTTGGACGAGCCCCCCTCGACCATATAGGTCGCCAGGGTCCACGGGCTGCCGGAAAAACCGATTAGCGGTACGGCACCGTTCAGTTCCCTGCGAACCGTGCTAACGACATCCATAACGTAGTCGAGATCATCCTCCGCGTTGAAAGACTGCAGTGCCGCCAGATCCGCTTCGCTGCGGACGGTTTTGTGAAACTTCGGTCCCTCACCTTCTTCAAAATACAAACCGAGCCCCAGGGCATCGGGTACTGTCAGAATGTCGGAAAAAATGATCGCGGCGTCCATGGGGTAGCGACGCAGAGGCTGCATGGTAACTTCGCAGGCCAACTCCGCATTTTTACACAAATCCAGAAAGGAGCCCGCCTGTGCCCGGGTGGCACGATACTCGGGAAGATAGCGACCGGCCTGGCGCATCATCCAGATTGGCGTGCGATCAACGGGCTGGCGTAACATTGCTCGTAGAAATCGGTCGTTCTTTAATTCCGTCATTATTTCATTATCCTGGTTGTCTAGTACAGGCACTTTACGAGCACTGATAATTCATGCCGCGTCCCATGATGTTGAGATACCTTGCTTAGTTGGAACCCCACGCCTTTGCAAGGTATCTCAACATCATGGGACGCTGGTAAGGTGGAATTTGACGAGGCGCAAGCATTAACCGAAACCAGCTGTCCGGTATTGGTGGGGCTGCTCAAGGGCGTGGGGTTCCAACCGAGAGTAGCCCCACCAATACTGGACAGCGGGTATTAAGCCCCGCACCCGATCCTTCACTCGTTAATCGTTAATCGTCGAGGATCCAGATTATTAGCCCTATACCTCGAGGTAATCGAGAATACCCTCTGCTGCCTGGCGGCCCTCCCAAATCGCAGTGACGACCAAATCAGAACCGCGAACCATATCGCCCCCGGCAAAAATTTTCGGGTTACTGGTTTGAAAAGGAAATGTCTGCTGCTCGTCGGCGATGACGCCGTCCCAGTCATTGGTTTGCACACTGGCATCCGCTAGCCATTGTGGCGGATTTGGCTGAAAACCAAACGCCACGATAATCGCATCGGCCTCCACTACCTCTTCACTGCCCGCAATGGCCTGGGGCCGTCTGCGGCCGCCTTCGTCGGGCTCCCCGAGTTCGGTTTGGACCATTTTGATGCCACAGGCTTGGCCAAAATATTCAACAATTTCAATTGGTTGTCGATTGTACAGGAACTCAACCCCCTCCTCCTTGGCATTCTTTACCTCCCGACGTGAGCCGGGCATATTCTCTTCATCGCGCCGGTAGGCGCAGATAACGGCCTCCGCCTGCTGGCGGACTGCGGTGCGGACACAATCCATCGCCGTGTCGCCACCGCCTAACACCACCACCCGCTTACCTTTCAAGTTGACGTAAGCCTCGGGTTTTTGCTCGTAACCGAGATTGTGATTCACATTCCCCACCAGATAGGGAAGGGCTTCATAGACACCCGGTAGATTTTCTCCGGGGAAATTACCACGCAAATATTTGTACGTGCCCATGCCCAGGAAGACAGCATCGTACCCCTCAAGCAGATCATCAAGACTGATATCTTTGCCAACTTCAGTATTGAGGCGAAACTCAATGCCCATACCTTCAAAAACCTCGTGGCGGCGAAACATCACTTCCTTTTCCAGTTTGAACTCAGGGATACCAAAGGTGAGCAGCCCCCCTATCTCGGGGTAACTATCGAAAACCGTGGGTTTGACGCCGGCGCGAACCAATACATCCGCGCAGCCTAGCCCCGCAGGACCCGCACCGATGATCGCCACTTTCTTATCGGTGGGAATAACAGCGGAAAGATCCGGGCGCCAACCCATGGCCAGGGCGGTGTCGGTGATGTATTTTTCAGAGGCCCCAATGGTGACGGCGCCAAAGCCATCATCCAGGGTACAGGCGCCCTCACAGAGCCTATCCTGGGGGCAGATCCGGCCACACACTTCGGGGAGCGTGTTGGTGCGGTGGCTGAGCTCGGCCGCCTCAAATAAATTGCCCTCATTCACCAGCTTCAGCCAATTGGGAATAAAATTGTGCACCGGGCATTTCCACTCGCAATAGGGATTGCCACATTCCAGGCAACGGTGGGCCTGCTCCTTCACCTCGTCGGAGGAATAGGGCTTGTAGATCTCCGTATATTCACTCTTGCGGGCAGCCAGATCCTTCATGCCGGGATCTTTTCTCCCGACATCGATAAACTGAAAATCATTCGCCAAACGGTCACTCATAAACTCTTCCTGCCCCGCTAGTCGGTGTTGCGCAAGCGCGACAATAAACGATCAAGATCCGCAGCCTTGGGCTTAACTAACCAAAATTTCCCTACGTAATCGCCAAAATGGGCGAGTAAATACGCTCCCCAATCAGACCCGGTCTCGCGGCTAAACTCTTCGATAGTAGAGCGCAGATGGTATCGATAGGGTTCCATATATTCGGAGTTCACCCGATGAATGTCCACCAGTTCGCTGTTGTATTTGTCGATAAAGCTGCGATCCTGATCCAGTACATAGGCAAAGCCACCGGTCATGCCCGCGCCAAAGTTTACCCCTGTGGGACCCAGCACCGTGATATTTCCACCGGTCATATACTCACAGCAGTGATCGCCGGCGCCCTCTACAACGGCATCACAACCACTGTTACGAACAGCAAAGCGCTCCCCCGCAATACCTGCGGCAAACAATCGGCCACCGGTGGCACCGTACAGACAGGTGTTGCCAATAATGACGGTTTCATTGGATTTGTATTGGCTGTTTTTGGGGGGATAGATCACCAGTTTTCCACCGGCCATGCCCTTGCCGACATAGTCGTTGGAGTCGCCTTCCAGGTACATGTGCAGGCCACCGGCATTCCATACGCCAAAGCTCTGTCCCGCCGTGCCGTGCAAGCGCATGACAATAGGATGGGATTCCATGTCGGTATTACCGTAGCGCCTGGCAATTTCCCCCGACAGGCGTGCACCGATAGAACGGTCACAGTTGGTAACCGGAAACTCGAACTCGCCGCCAAGTTTGCCCTCGATAGCGGCCAGAGTTGCCGCCACCATTTGTTCAGCCTTGGCGCCCTTGTCAAAGGGATTATTGGATTTCAACTGGCAAAATTCAGGCTCACCCTCGGCGGCAGGACTCTTATACAAAATCGGGCTGAGATCCAGGCCTGCCTGCTTGGCACCCTCCCCGGGTAGACACTCCAGCAAGTCGGTGCGACCAATAAGCGCTTCAAGGGAAGAGACCCCCAATCTAGCCAGCCACTCGCGAGTTTCGGTTGCCACGAATGTAAAGAAATGAACGACCATATCCGCGGTGCCGATAAAATGTTCATCGCGCAGTCGTTCGTTTTGAGTGGCCACGCCGGTGGCGCAATTATTTAGATGGCAGATACGTAGATATTTGCAGCCCAGGGCGACCATCGGGGCAGTACCAAAGCCAAAGCTCTCGGCCCCCAATATTGCCGCCTTGATAACATCCAGACCTGTTTTTAATCCACCATCCACCTGCAGGCGAATCTTGCCGCGCAAGCTATTGCCGCGCAAAGTCTGATGGACTTCCGCCAGCCCCAACTCCCACGGTGAGCCGGCATAGCGAATGGATGTTAACGGGCTGGCTGCGGTGCCGCCATCGTAGCCACTGATGGTGATCAGGTCGGCATAGGCCTTGGCCACGCCGGCGGCGATGGTTCCCACACCGGGTTCGGACACCAGTTTGACCGACACCAAAGCCTGGGGATTGACCTGTTTAAGGTCGAAAATGAGTTGTGCGAGATCCTCAATCGAATAGATATCATGGTGTGGTGGCGGCGAAATTAGCGTCACCCCGGGCACTGAAAAACGCAGCCTGGCTATGAGATCATTAACCTTGGCACCGGGAAGTTGACCCCCTTCACCGGGCTTTGCGCCCTGGGCTATCTTAATTTGCAGCACCTCGGCGTTGACCAGATAGTGTGGGGTAACACCGAATCGACCGGATGCTATCTGCTTGATTTTGGACACCCGGTCGGTGCCGAAACGCTCCGGGTCCTCACCACCCTCACCGGAATTAGACCGCGCGCCAATACGATTCATGGCCGCCGCCAGCGCTTCGTGGGCCTCCGGACTCAGGGCACCCAGGGACATGCCGGCGGAATCGAAGCGCGGCAGAATATTCTCGATACTCTCCACTTCCTCCAGCGGAAGGGGCTGGGCCGCCTCCACCGGTTTGAGCAGATCGCGCAACGTAGCTACCGGACGCTCATTAACCAACGCCGCGTAGCGCTTGTAAGTCGCATAATCACCGCTTGCGACGGCCTGTTGCAACGTCACTACCACATCCGGATTAAACGCGTGGTATTCCTGGCCGTGCACGTATTTCAACAGACCGCCCGGCTCAATCGTCTTGCGATAGGACCAGGCAGCCTTGGCCAGTGTTTCCTGGTCACTCTCCAATTCGGCAAAGCCGCAGCCCTGTATGCGTGAAGCGACGCCGCAAAACGCCAGGTCGACCACTTCGCTCGCCAGGCCCACCGCTTCAAACAACTGTGCACCCCGATAGGAACTGACCGCCGAGATGCCCATTTTGGACATGATTTTCAACAGACCCTTGTTAACACCCTGGCGATAGTTCTTGTAACAGGCGCTGGGCTCTCCCAGCACATCCCCCTTGCGAATCAAGTCCTCCACCACGCTGTAAGCCAGGTAGGGGTATACGGCAGTGGCACCAAAGCCGATCAGGCAGGCAATTTGATGGGAATCACGCGCGCTGGCAGATTCAATGACCAGGTTTGCCTCACAGCGCAGGCCACACTTGATAAGGTGGTGATGCACTGCGCCGGTGGCAAGCAGGCTATGAATGGGACTGCGATCTTTGGCAATGGCGCGATCCGATAAAATTAGAATGGTGGAACCCTCACGCACGGATTGTTCCGCCAGCAACACCAATTCCTCAATCGCTTGCTTTAGGCTTTTCTCTGCCGGGTTATAGGTGCAATCGATATCCTTGAGCGCAAACCCGGGCCTATCCAGCGCAAGCAGGGTGTTAAACTTGCCCTGGGACAGCACGGGAGAGGTGAGAATGACCCTGTCGGCGTGTTCGGGACCCACATGAAAAATATTTTTCTCGCCACCCAAATCCGTCTCCAGCGACATCACGATAGATTCCCGCAGTGGGTCTATCGGCGGATTGGTCACCTGGGCAAATTTCTGCCTGAAATAATCAAAAAGTGAGCGCTCACGTCGGGACAAGACCGCCATAGGCGTATCATCACCCATTGATCCCACCGGCTCATTACCTGATTCCGCCAGCGGCCGTAAGACCTGATCACGCTCCTCAAAACTCACCTGGAACATTTTCATGTAACTATCGAGTTGGTCTTGCGCGATGCCGGGTGCACTCTCTCCGCCAAAGGTACCCTCAATACGCTGTGAGTTCTCTCTCAGCCACTGCTTGTAGGGATAACGGGTCTTCAGACGATTATCAATTTCATCGCTGTGCAACACCTCACCGGTTTGTGTATCGACCACCAGAATCTGGCCCGGTCCCACCCGACCCTTGGCGATGACATCTTCATTCTTATACCCGTGGGTGCCCACCTCGGAGGCGATTGTGATGAAGCCATCTTTGGTCTTAACCCAGCGCGCCGGGCGAAGCCCGTTACGATCCAGCACGCAAACCGCATAACGGCCATCGGTAAGCACGATACCGGCGGGGCCGTCCCAGGGCTCCATATGCATGGAGTGATATTCGTAGAAAGCCTTTAAGTCCGGATCCATGGATTCGATGTTCTGCCACGCAGCGGGGATCAACATACGCAGCGCACGGGGCATGTCCACACCGCCGGTCAATAGCACGTCCAGCATATTATCCAGGCTGGAGGAGTCGGAGCCGGTGCGATTCACCAGCGGAGCAATATCCTTGATATTGGGAAGTTTCTCGGTTTTAAAGGCGGCGGTGCGCGCCTCAGCCCAATTGCGATTACCATCAATGGTATTGATTTCGCCGTTGTGCGCCAACAGACGAAAAGGCTGGGCCAGGGGCCATTTCGGCATGGTATTGGTGGAGAAACGCTGGTGGAATACACATATCGCAGTCTCCAGTCGCTCATCACTCAAATCTTGATAGAAGCGCGGTAGATCAACAGGCATCACCAGCGCTTTGTAGGAGATTACCCGGCCGGACAAACTGCAAATATAGAAGTCTTCATCGGCCTCGTTGGCTATTTCGGCCTTGCGCCTGGCGGTGAATAACTTGGTGGATAGTTCGTCCTCGCTAAGGCCCACAGCGTCGAAAAATACCTGTTCGATAACCGGCAAAGTGTCCAGCGCAATAGGTCCGCACACCGAACTATCGGTAGGCACCGGGCGCCAGCCCAAAACCCGCAGGCCCTGATCTGTAAGCGCAATGTCCAGTGCCGTCCTGGCGGCGGCCGCTTTGTTGCTGTCGCTATTGAGGAATATCTGGCCGATGCCAAATTTGTCGGCCGGCTCGACATCAAAACACTCCCGCGCCAGCGTGCGCATGAGCTTGGCGGGCATCTGCATTAGCAGGCCGCAGCCATCTCCTGTCTTGCCGTCCGCGGCAATTCCGCCACGATGTGTCATACAGGTGAGCGATTCTATTGCGGTTTGCAACAGGCGATGACTGGCATCGCCCGCTGTGTGTGCAATCAATCCAAACCCGCAATTGTCGCGAAACTCTTCAGGTCTAAACAGGCCTGCGCTCATAGTGAATCCAAAATAATAAACAAAAACAACATGTTACATAGAAATATCCGACGTCTGGCCGTTCGCCAAACAAAAGCGGAGGATCATTTTACACAGATGGGGGGAGGTGAACAAACGCCACTGGTTACGACGGTTATTTGGTCGCGTGATGCTCGGCTAGAAAGCTGAGCAATTCTGCCTCGGATACATCATCGACTAGGCAGGCCTCGCCTATTGCGCTGAGCAAAACCAGGCGTATTCGTCCATCCACTACTTTTTTGTCTCTGGCCATGAGCGCCAGAAACTCCCGCGGGGTCATCTCAGCGGGCGCCTGCGTGGGCAGCCTCATGCTCTGCAAAAGCCCTCGATATAGAGCTACTTCGGCGCCCTCAATCCAGCCCCGCCGGGCCGATAATTGCATGGCCATCAATATCCCGGTGGCGACCGCCTCCCCGTGGAGCCAGTTGCCGTAGCCCTGGGCGGTTTCGATTGCGTGGCCGAAGGTATGACCAAGATTGAGAATCGCTCGCAGCCCGCCCTCGCGCTCGTCAGCGGCCACGACCTCGGCCTTGATGGCGCAACTGCGCTCGATCGCTTCCGCCAGGGCGGCTTCCTCGCGCGCGAGCAAATTCGGCATATGCTGACCAAGCCAGTCATAGAAAGACCGATCACAAATCAGGCCGTATTTGAGCACTTCCGCCAGTCCGGCGGCAATTTCTCTGTCGGGCAGCGTCTGTAAGGTATTGAGATCGATGAACACCGCTCCGGGCTGATGAAAGGCTCCAATCATGTTCTTTCCCAAAGGGTGATTGACCGCAGTCTTGCCACCCACAGACGAATCTACCTGGGCGAGCAGTGTCGTCGGAATTTGAATAAAATTGACCCCTCGCTGAAAGCAGGCCGCCGCGAAGCCCGTCATGTCCCCCACTACCCCTCCGCCAACTGCGATGAAGCTTGTGGTGCGGTTGTGATTGTCGCTCATCGCCTGGTCAAATATTTTTGCCAGGGTATCCAGTGTTTTAAATTGTTCGCCATCGGGAAGCACGACTTCAGTGATCAGACTGCGCTCGCCCAAAGCCGCTTTCACCCTCTCCACATACAGGGGGGCCACCGTGTCATTGCTGACTATCACCACCTGGGAACCGGCAATGTGTTGGGCCAGTAAATCAGAATCGGCGAATAAATCCCTTCCTATGTAGAGGGGATAGCTGCGCTCTCCCAAATCAACATGAAGAGTATGCATAAGCAGAGACACTGAAATATCCTCCGTGCTCGACATGTGCGTCGAAACAATAGTGACATGATGGCGGCACATGATACCGCCTGGGGGAACTTTACTGTAGCTCTCTCACCAGTCGTTGGGCAACTGTCCTGGGACTGCAGTCATCGGTGTTGATGACGTGATCAGAGATCTCACGATAGTGGGCATCGCGCTGCTCCATCAGGGCGCGCAGCACTTCCTCCGGATCGCCATCTTGTAACAGGGGCCTGCGTCGATCACGGTGCGTACGGCGCACCTGCTCCTCCACGGAGGCGTGTAAATAAATGACAAAGCCTCTGGCTGCGAGGGCCCGCCTGTTATCCGGTCGGATTACCACGCCGCCACCGGTGGCAAGCAAAACGTTGTCCCAGAGGGTCATCTCCTCAACCACCTGTTGTTCCCGGTCGCGGAAACCCTCCTCGCCCTCCACATCGAAGATCCAGGGGATATCCGCGCCGGTACGTTTTTCAATCTCGGAGTCTGTGTCGGCAAAATCCAGATTGAGCCGTTGGGCCAGAAATTTACCAATGGTGGTTTTGCCGGCCCCCATGGGGCCGACCAAAAAAACTCGACGAAGTGAGGGCATGGGGCCGACTACACCCTCAATCGAGTAGGGTGTCGGCCAAAATACGAGGCGTAATAAATATCAGCGTTTCGGTTTTGGTCTTGGAGATCGAAGTGTTTCTAAACAGCGCGCCCACGTAGGGGATATCGCCAAAGAAGGGTACCTTGGTGACGGACTCAAGGTCTTCGGTGCGAAAAACTCCGCCTAAAACAATGGTCTCGCCGTTGCCCACCAATACCTGGGTGGTCAACCTGGTCGTGTCAATGGCGGGAATCACGCCGCCGCTACCACTGGGTACCAGATCGCCAACCGAATCCTGGGTAATAACTAGATCAAGCAGAATTCTGTCGTCCGGCGTGATATTGGGTGTTACTTCCAATTTCAACAGCGCTTCCTTGAAGGAGACCGTCGACGCACCCCCGGCGGAGGACTCCTGATAGGGCACCTCGGTACCGGACGAAATGGTTGCCTTTTGCTTATCGCCGGTAATTACCTTGGGCTGGGAGACAACCTCTCCACGCCCCGCCGCCTCAAGGGCCGACAGTTCCGCCGTGAGAAAAAGGTCATTGCTGGTAAAACCGACCGCAAAACCGCTGGTCGCTGCAGAAACACCCAGATCGACCAGCAGCGCGCCGGGGTATGAGACTGCTGGCTGTGTGCCGTTAATGACAGCGGTGTTGAGAGCCACCACATTGGCAGTATCGCCCGATGCGGATAATATATTGCTGTTCAGGTCAGAATCCAGATAGCCGCCCCCCCAGGTTATACCCAGCTCTTTTTCCAAGTCCGATTGGGCGATTACGATGCGCGCCTCGATCATTACTTGCCTGATCGGGATGTCTACCAGTTCAATAAGATCGCGAATCTCCCGCAGTTTCGAGCTGGTTTCTGTCACTATCAAAGAGTTCGTGCGGGGATCGACGATGACCGAGCCACGGGAAGAAATCAGGCTGCCCCCCTCTTCAGAGCCGGCACCAAATAAATTTACCACGTCCTTGGCGTTGGCATAACGAATGCGAATAAATTCTGTTTGCAGCGGAGCCAGTTCGGCAATCTGCTTGTTGGCCTCAATTTGCTGGCGCTCTCTCTCAGCAATTTCCGCAGCGGGAGCCACCATCAAGACATTCCCCACCTGGCGCTTATCCAATCCCCGGGTTTTCAGTATCAGCTCCAACGCCTGATCCCATGGAACATTATGCAAGCGCAGTGTAATCCTTCCCGACACCGTGTCGCTGGCAACCAGGTTCAACTCGGTAAAGTCGGCAATCAGCTGTAGCACCGCCCTCACTTCAATGTCCTGGAAATTGAGCGATATGCGATCACCTACGTAGGTAAATTCATCCAGGCGTTCTTCCATTTCACGTTTGGACAGAGGTTTTACGCTCAGTATGTATTGGTTATCGGTCTGGTATGCCAGGTAGTCAAAATTTCCCGTGGTTTTCAGCGTCAAAATAGCGCCGCGCTCAGTGGTATTAACGTCGATACTCTCAACCGGCGTGGCGAAATCCGTTACGTCGTAGCGGCGCATCAAACGCTCGGCCACGGTGGTATTGACAAACTGCACCTTGATATTGGCGCCTTCACTGAACACGTTGACATCCACGGATGGATCGGTCAGTTCCAGGATCAAACGACCCTCTCCACCGCCGGTGCGTTGAAACTGCAGATCGCTTATTTCCGAACGTACTTCGGTGACCGGCTCGACACTGGTAATCAGGCGATTGGGATCTGACGTTTGCTTGACATAGCTGGACGCGGCGTCCTGACCCACCACGACATAGAGGCTATTGCCAGCGACCCTGGTTTCGTAGGGAACAAGTTTAACCAGATTCACCACCATGCGGGTGCGGTCGCCAGATTGCAGAACG
>SMVA01134006.1_pt1 | contig 11907 bp, 8 predicted proteins | sample 2456451 | NCBI WGS metagenome assembly SMVA01 (sample SAMN11095933, study PRJNA526329) | marine sediment metagenome | biome: Marine sediment; feature: Surficial sediment; material: Deep marine sediment; isolation source: Hadal surficial sediment | place: Pacific Ocean | collected 2014-05 | depth 0-1...
GTTCGGAATTTCCAGGCCAATGAACGATTTTCCAGGTATAACCTCGACAATGCGGACGCTGACCACCGAAAGTGATCGAGCTATATCCTTGGTCAGACTGGCGATCTGACTGACCTTCACGCCAGGTGCGGGGTCCAGTTCGAAACGAGTGATAACCGGGCCCGGTAACACGGACACGACTTCGACTTCGATGCCAAAGTCCCTGAGCTTGAGTTCGACAAGCCGTGACATCGCAGCGAGAGATTCCTCCGAATACCCTCTTTTTTGTTCCGGTGGGTCGTCGAGCAAGGAAAGCGGTGGTAATTCACCGGCCGACGGTGGATCGAACAATGGCACCTGTCGCTCTTTTTCAGCCCGTTCACTTTTTTCAAGCACCGGAATCACCGGTTGTATGCGCGGTGGCTTTCTGCCCGCAGTGCGTTTTTTCTCCGCTTCAAAAACATCCTGGCGTGCTGCTTGGTGGCGCTTTCCCTCTGCGCGATCACGCAATTCATCGAAACGACTTCGAGCGTATTCGTACCCGGCCAGGAACCAGCGTCCCAAACGATCCATCACACCAAGCCACGAAATACCGAGGAAGACAGAAATGGATGCCAACCAGAGAAAAAACAGCAAGGTGCTGGCGCCAAGCAATTTCATTACAGATTCCAGAAATCCGCCGGTGACCTGGCCGATGATTCCGCCCGCTGTTTCGCGAAAACCAAGCGGAGAGAAATGCAGTGTCGCTAGCGCACAACTGGTAACAAGAGTCGCCAGAAAACCGCCAAATCGCAATGCGAAATCCGCGCGGGTCAATTGCTGTTGTGTCTTTTGCTCGTTGAAAATCATCCAGCCAAAATAGAAAACCATTACCGTGAAAAGGTAGGCTGGCCGACCGAACAAATTGAACAAGAGGTCCGCGGTCAGCGCCCCGACACGGCCAATCGCATTGCTGATCTCGGTAGCGCTGGTCGCCTGGGTAAAACCAGGGTCCGCGGGATTGTAGGTAAAAAGCGCAAACCACAGCAGAACGGCAATCGCGCCGAAGACCCAGAGGGCTCCTTCGCGCAGCAAACGCACCAATTGCGTGGAAAGACCATTGACGGCTTTGGCTGACTGGCGTGATTTGGCCATATTTAATGTGGTTTAAGACGATTGTTGGCTAAGATTTTGATTCTAATACACCTTAACCAATTCGTCTCCTGTTGTGATCCTAGCTGCCCAGCGGCCTGGGAGAATGCCGTCCCAAAGCGGAGCCGGTCATGCGTGCTGCGGGACAGATTTTGCTCGCAGAATGTCTTTTCCCTACACTGGTCGTTCCAAACAAAAACCCAACAGGTTGATGGTCAGGCGCCCGTCTTGAAGACGCTGCTTCCGCCCACACTTCGAAGGACCAATGCTGAGTTGGTCTTTGACTGTCTGGCGAATTTCACGAAGGCGAAGTATACATGAGCGAAACAAAACATTGCCGCGTTCTCATCCTGGGATCCGGACCAGCAGGCTACTCTGCAGCGGTTTACGCGGCGCGCGCCAATCTTGATCCGGTCATCGTCACCGGCATCGAACAGGGCGGACAACTGATGACAACAACTGATGTTGATAACTGGCCGGGAGATGTCGAGGGTTTGCAGGGACCTGTTTTGATGGACCGGATGCTGCGCCATGCCGAGCGCTTCAACACCGAAATCGTCAATGACCACATTAGCAATGCAGATCTATCTGTCAGGCCATTTTTGCTCAAGGGTGATTACCGGGACTACACCTGTGACGCACTGATCATTTCAACAGGAGCGACCGCGATGTATCTCGGGCTTCCCTCCGAGGATGCGTTCAAAGGTCGCGGCGTTTCCGCTTGTGCGACTTGCGATGGCTTCTTCTACAGAGGCAAGGAAGTTGCAGTCGTCGGCGGCGGCAATACGGCGGTCGAAGAGGCCCTTTATCTGAGCAACATTGCGAGCAAAGTGACACTGGTTCATCGGCGTGACGCACTGAGGGCGGAAAAGATTCTACAAGACCATTTGTTCCAGAAGGCGGCTGAAGGAAATGTCGAATTGCTCTGGGATCATGTTGTGGACGAAGTCCTTGGCGACGACTCCGGAGTTACGGGTTTGCGCGTCCGCAGTGCGAAAGATGAAACCTTAACAACGGATATCGAGTTGTCCGGCGTATTCATCGCGATCGGCCATAGCCCGAACACGAGTCTGTTCGACGGGCAACTCGACATGAAGAACGGTTACATTTCCGTTAAGACGGGACTCACCGGCAACGCAACAGCTACCAGCATTGCCGGTGTCTTCGCCGCTGGTGATGTCGCAGACCAGGTCTATCGACAAGCCATAACTTCTGCCGGAGCAGGTTGCATGGCCGCGCTGGATGCGGACAAATATCTCGATGATCTGGCAGTAGGTTGATAAAGCGCGCCATGGCTACGTCAAATTCGTGATTGGAAAAAGTCGTTTTCAAATAACTCATATTTTCAATAATTTGCAATGAAAGTCGAAATCCTGGAGAGCATTTCCCAACTCAAAGAGCGCGACTGGAATCGTCTGCACGGTACGCATTACCCGTTCTTGCGCCACCAGTTCATGCAGGCAGCGGAAAAAACAGGCTGCGTATCTTCGGCAAGCGGATGGTCGCCGCGACATGTGGCGTTATTCAGCGCAAGCGGCACGCTCCTGGCAGCGATGCCACTGTATGAGAAAACACATTCCTGGGGCGAGTTTGTTTTTGACTGGGCATGGGCGCAAGCCTACGAAAATGCGGGTTTTGACTATTATCCAAAACTTGTCTCGGCCACTCCGTTTACGCCAGCTACCAGTCGAAGAATTCTCTTGGCTGAGCGCGATGACACGGAATCAGCACTCCAAGTAATTCGAGCGGCGCTCGAGCTTGCAGATGCATCTCAATTCTCTTCGTTGCATGTGCAATTTCCGCACCCGGATGAATTGCCGCTTCTCACGAAAGCAGGTTTCAAGTTACGAACCGACTGTCAGTTTCACTGGCACAATCAGGACTACACTTCCTTCGATCATTTTCTACAGCAATTCAGCTCCTCAAAGCGCAAGAAAGCGCGTCGCGATCGGCGGCGCGTTGCCGAACAAGGCATAACGTTTCGCTGGCTGAAGGGAAACGAAATAGACACCGCGCTGTGGCAGGATATCTATGCCTTGATCAGCTCAACATTCCTCAGGCGCGGATCGATGCCCTACTTCAGCTTCGAATTTTTTCTCGAAGTCTCCAAACACCTGCCTGGACATATTGCCGTTGTTCTCGCGCAGCGTCAGAACCAATTGATTGCGGCTGCTCTCTTTTTTGTCGGCAATGATTCACTTTACGGACGCTACTGGGGCAGCGATAGCTCTTACGATGCCCTTCACTTCGAGACCTGTTACTACCAGGGCATCGAATATTGCATTGCCAACAACCTGGCGCATTTCGAACCAGGCACTCAAGGCGAACACAAAATCAGTCGCGGCTTTGTCCCTGTCACCACCTGGTCGGCCCACTGGCTGAGACATGCGCAGTTTTTTGAGGCCGTTGGACGTTATCTTGATGAAGAGCGTCATCATATAGATGACTACATAGATGCGGTTCGCTGCCACAGCCCATACAAAAAAACCCGCAACGCTGACAAGACGGATGAAATCGAGTGAAATCGTCGCCCATTCACTGGATCGGTAACGACGATGCACCCGAAACGTTCCCTGATATCGATCAGGCCTGCACTGAGCCCGACGGACTACTGGCAGCCGGAGGCGATCTGTCTCCGGAACGTCTGCTGTACGCGTACAGACACGGGATTTTTCCCTGGTACGACGAAAGCCAGGTCGTTCTTTGGTGGTCTCCTGATCCTCGTTGCATTCTGGAGCCGCGAGAATTTCATTTGTCCAGACGTTTGCAGCGATATATGCGGAAACTCGACCTGGAAATATCATTTAACCGGGAATTCCCGCGGGTTGTCGCCGCCTGTGCCGCAAGTAGACGAAGCCAGCAGGGGACATGGATCACTCGGGATATGGCTGCTGCTTACTGCGCCTTGCACGATATGGGGTGGGCGCATTCAGTCGAAATATGGCATGGAATGCAGCTTGTCGGAGGCCTTTACGGACTGGCAATTGGCCGCGTTTTTTTCGGCGAATCCATGTTCAGCCGTTCCTCGCATGCGTCCAAAATTGCCATGCTGGCCCTCACCAGACTGCTCGTCCGGGAGAATTTTCTGGCACTCGATTGCCAGGTCGTCTCACCGCACTTGCTGACGCTGGGCGCCAAGCTGATTCCAAGAGACGCGTTCCGGAAAATCCTGGATCGTGGCTGTAATCCGCCCACTCGATTTGACCGGTGGCCGGCAGAAAGGCTAGCTGCTGCGTCCCAGATCTGACCTTTGCACATCGGATTTGGCCTGAATCCCAAGATTCCGGACGAAACGGCCCTCTGGCGCATTGCAATAAACCGTCTGTTTCTGCACAATTCGCCAGCCCTAACTACCTAGAGACAGAAGGACCTTGGCAAAAGAAGAAGCCCTGCAAATGGAAGGCGTGGTCACAGAGACCCTGCCAAACACGACGTTTCGAGTCGAACTCGAGAATGGCCACGTGGTCACCGCACATATTTCCGGAAAAATGCGCAAGCACTACATTCGCATTCTCACCGGAGACAGTGTGACTGTGGAATTGACACCGTATGATTTAAGCAAGGGCCGAATCATTTACCGCGGACGCTAATCGCCAACCATTGGCTGGATTCGAAAAATTTAGGCCGGATGTTTTGGCCGCAGTAGATTCGGCCTGAGTCCGGGCTAGCTTCTCGGCAAGTGTTCCAGCTCCTTCAAGAGCGGTTCCAGGTTTAATTGCAGATCGCCGTCAGGTCCAACCCCAATCCGTACGTGCCCACCTTCGGCCAGCTTGCCGAAGAGAAGCTCTTCCGCCAATGGTCGCTTGATGTGTTTCTGGATAATACGCGCCATCGGCCGAGCACCCATTTTCGGATCATAGCCACGATCGGCTATCCACGCACGTGCCTCATCATCCAGTTCCAGCGTGACGTTATTCGAGCCAAGTTTGGCCTCAAGTTCGACGACCAGTTTGTCGACAACACGCGCAATTGAACGCGCATCAAGCGATGCAAACTGGATGATGCTATCGAGCCGATTCCGGAATTCCGGCGAGAACGTCTTCTTGATGATCTCCATGCCGTCTGTGCTGTGATCCTGATGCCTGAACCCGATGGAAGATCGGCTCATTTCCTGCGCACCCGCGTTGGTTGTCATCACGAGAATGACATTGCGGAAGTCCGCTTTGCGGCCATTATTGTCAGTCAATGTGCCATGGTCCATGACTTGCAATAGCAGGTTGAATACTTCCGGGTGTGCTTTTTCTATTTCGTCCAGCAAAATAACCGCGTGAGGATTTCGGCTGACTGCTTCTGTCAGAAGACCGCCCTGGTCGTAGCCAACATATCCAGGCGGCGCGCCGATCAGTCGTGAGACCGTATGGCGCTCCATATATTCGGACATATCGAATCGAATCAGTTCGACACCCAGGATCATCGCAAGTTGCCGTGTAACTTCGGTCTTGCCGACCCCGGTAGGACCTGAAAAGAGGAATGATCCGATCGGTTTTTCATCGTCGTTAAGACCGGATCGGGACATCTTGATCGACGCACTGAGCGCGTCGATGGCTTTGTCCTGTCCGAAAATAACCAGCTTCAAATCTCGCTCGAGCGAGCGCATTACATTTTTATCGGTGGTAGATACGCTTTTTGGCGGAATGCGTGCAATCTTGGCGACGATATTTTCAACCATCGTCAACGTGACTCGTTCTTCGCGCTCTTCAACCGGTTTCAGACGGAGGCTGGCACCAGCCTCATCAATTACGTCGATAGCCTTGTCCGGCAAATTTCGGTCGTTAATGAACTTGGCTGACAACTCGGCCGCGCCTGTCAGCGCTTCGGGCTCGTAAATAACACCATGATGCTCTTCAAAACGAGACTTGAGCCCATTGAGAATTGCAACAGTCTCTTCGATACTGGGTTCCGGAATATCGATTTTCTGAAAACGCCGCGCCAATGCGTGATCTTTCTCGAAAATACCCCGATATTCGGTATAAGTCGTGGAACCTATACACCGAATATCGCCATTGGCAAGAACCGGTTTGATCAGATTCGACGCATCCATGACACCGCCGGATACCGCTCCAGCACCAATCACCGTATGAATCTCATCGATGAACAATATGGCGCCCTCATCGTCGCGAATCTCCGCAATCACCGCTTTGAGTCGCTTTTCGAAGTCACCCCGATACTTGGTCCCTGCTATCAATGATCCCATGTCGAGAGCGTAAATAGTGCTGCCCGCCAGAACTTCCGGAACCCGCTCTTCGGTGATCAATCTGGCCAGACCCTCTGCCAGCGCGGTTTTGCCGACACCGGCCTCGCCGACATACAAGGGATTATTCTTCCTGCGACGACACAAAATCTGAATTGTGCGCTCAATCTCCAGTTCTCTGCCGATCAGTGGATCAATTTTGCCTTCAATGGCTCGTTGATTCAGATTGGTTGCAAATTTTGCCAGGGCGCTCGAATCCGCCACCGCCTCGGATTCCAAAGATGGATCCCGCGATTCGGCGCCCGACTCACCTGACACCTGCGGCATGCCATGCGAAATATAGTTGACGACATCAAGCCGCGTAACGTCCTGGTCGCTCAGGAAATAGACTGCTTGCGACTGTTTTTCGCTGAATATTGCAACCAGCACATTGCTGCCGCTTACTTCCTTGCGGCCACTCGATTGGACGTGAAAAACGGCGCGCTGCAGAACGCGCTGAAAACCGAGTGTTGGCTGTACCTCGCCATCTTCGTCCGGCGCGGTCAAGGGAGTGGCTTCATCAATAAATTCGATAAGCTTAAGCCGAAGCTCCTCAATATTCGCATCACAAGTCTTCAGAATTTCGTATACGCGCGGTATATCGATCAATGCCAACAACAGATGCTCCACCGTCATGAATTCATGTCGACGGTCACGCGCACGTTGAAATGCTTCGTTCAGGCAAAATTCGAGTTCGCTACTTAACATATTGTCTCTCGTTGGCTTCTCATCGTTCTCAAGATCAGGATTCTTCCATTGTGCATAGCAGTGGGTGCTGCTGTTGCTGAGCGATCGTGGTCACCTGGGCTACCTTGGTTTCCGCAATCTCATGCGTATATACGCCGCAAATCCCCTTGCCTTTCGTATGCACCTCAAGCATGACACGTGTCGCACTGCTGCGTTCCAGGCTAAACACGCCCTGGAGAATATCAACGACGAACTCCATGGGCGTGAAGTCGTCATTAACCAGCACCACCTGATAAAGAGGCGGTTTCTTCAGTTTTGGCCGTGCCTCTTCAACCGCGATTTCAGGGCTATTGGCCAATTCAGTTGAGGATTTTCGATCGGACATAACTTCAATATCTACCCATAACCCTGCGGCTCCAAACTAACACCTTTGCGCTCCAGCCGGGGGAGCGAAGTGCCATTATATATGGGCACGGCCACGCAATCTCCAAGCCCAGATCGCAGAATTGTCACAAATAACTCACCTGAAGCTGCCTCAGCCCGCAAATAGGTGAGAAACTGGCGGTATACTCTTGCTGTAGCTGGTTTTTTTCATTTCAAATGCTTGTTTGGAGCCGTGCAGAAACCTTATCATCGTGCCTGTGCGTTTGTAGAGATAGAAATCCGCTCATTATCGACCCGACTCGAGACCTCTGATTCAGCGTAAATATGATTTATGGCCATTGACATCAAAAAACCCGATCTCAGCATGTTCACCAATATCGACCAGCAGCAGTTACTTGCTGCAGCCAATGAACGCTTGCCGGGCTGGTCGGCGTTGTTACTCGTCATTGCTATCGCCTGGCAGGCCGCAAATATCGTCTGGATGATGGTGCCTGGGTCCTCCATTGGTGACTCGATTGAGGCGACACCACTGCCAAATTCGGTGGGCGGCAATACTACTGGCCAGGGGAGTCGTGCCAACGTGCAAATCATCGCGGCGACTCACTTATTCGGCGAACCCGCTGAAGAAGCGCTGGCCGTTGTTCCACAGGGTCCTGTTGAGAACCTCGCCGAGACCGGTCTCGCGTTGACGCTGAAGGGCATCATGGCCGGCAGTATTGATGCCTTGTCGATCGCCATTATTGCGGACAATCGCAATGAAGAAAAAATTTATTCGATCAATGACTTGGTTGCTCCAGGGACCAATCTCCACGCAGTGTATGCCGAACAGGTCGTTCTGAACCGCAATGGCACCCTGGAATCATTGAAGCTACCAAAAGAATTTCCAAAAACATCGTCGACTACGCGACGAAATCAGACCACTGTTCGACGCTCAACAGCGGCCCGCTCCGGTTCGACTTCCAGGAGCATTCAAAACGTAATTGCCCAAAATGTGACCAGGCTTGCTGATGTTATTCGACCCACACCGTACTTTGTAGGTGGACAACAGCAAGGGTATCGAGTCTATCCGGGGCGGGACAGAAAGAAATTCGCCGCGTTGGGATTGCGTCCCGGGGATCTCATTAAGGATATTGACGGTGCCTCACTGACTGATCCGCAGCAAGCCATGAAAATCTTTGAAAATCTCGGCACGGCCGACCAGGTTTCGGTGACGATAGAGCGGAACGGTCAACCTCACGTGCTGATTCTGTCCACCAGCCAACTCAATCTTGACGACTAGTAGCAGGCACCAACTTGAATAATAAGAAATATCGATTAATGGATTTTAGTAAGCACACGGTATGTGCATTGTTGCTGTCCCTGGTTTTCGTTACCGCCGCCCTGCCACAACAACAATCGATAACGCCCAATTACGTCGGTGCTGAATTACGCGCAATCGTACAGGCCGTGAGCGCTGTGACCGGGAAGAACTTTATCGTTGATCCGCGTGTTCGTGCGGAAGTAACCATGCTTTCGTCAACGGCGATGACCCCGGATGCTTTTTATGAGGCATTCCTGTCGATATTGCAGGTTCATGGCTTCGTTGCGATTACCTCCGGCGACATCATCAAGATCGTTCCCGATGCGAGTGCCAGGCAATACCCCGGATTCACAAGCACCGACAACGCCGCAGGCGATGACATAGTAACCCAGGTTGTGCAAGTCGAAAATGTAGGGGCTGCACAACTGGTTCCCATTTTGCGTCCCTTGATTCCTCAATATGGCCATTTGGCCGCGCATCCTGGATCCAACATCCTGATTATTTCCGATCGTGCGAGCAACGTGAAAAGAATACTTGCGATCATTCGCCGCATTGATCAATCGAATGACGAAGACATCGAAGTTGTGCCTCTCCAAAATGCTTCCTCAACCGAGGTCGTACGTGTGCTAACGGCCCTGACCCAGTCTCCTCGAGCCGACGGCGCTCCGGTTTCAATTAATCTCGTTGCTGATGCGCGCACCAATAGCGTGTTGATTGGTGGCGACAAAAGCGAAAGACTTAGGCTCCGGGCTTTGATTGCTCATTTGGACACGCCTCTCGAAGATGGGGGGGATACTCGCGTCCGTTATCTGCGCTACGCAGATGCAGAGGAATTGGCGCCCAAACTGCAGCAACATTTCGCACAGCAGCAAACCGGAGCGGCAGGCACAGCAGCGGCCCAGTCCGGCAACAGCCTAATCAGTGTTTGGGCAGACACACAAAACAACGCAATCGTTGTAAACGCACCGCCCAAGAAGATGCGTGCACTCATGAGCATCGTCGACAAGCTGGATATTCGTCGCTTGCAGGTGCTTGTCGAGGCGATAATTGTCGAAGTGACCGTGGATAGAACGGCGGAACTGGGCATTACATGGGGGATGGGTCAAGCGGACGGCGATTCCCCTGTTGCGGTAACCAATTTCCCGGATTTCGGGGCAGGAGTGGTGCAACTGGCTGGCGCCGCGGCGGGAGGGGGCACAGTGGATCCCACTGGCCTGATCGGCTCGGGACTTACATTCGGTCTCGGCAGCATCAACGATTCGGGGGTAAGCTTCGCGGCAATACTCCGCGCATTAGAGGGCAATGCGAACACCAATATTATTTCGACGCCAACTCTTGTTACTACCGATAATGAAGAAGCCAGCATCAATGTCGGCCAGGAAGTACCCTTTGTGACTGGCTCGTATTCAAATACCGGCACTATTGGAGGCGCGAATCCGTTCCAGACGATTAACCGGGAGCAAGTCGGTGTCAAACTTGTCATTACGCCACAAATCAATGAAGGTGATTCACTCCTGTTGAAAATATCGCAGGAAATCTCAAGTATTGCCCAGTCGGCTGAAGGCGCAGTCGACCTGATCACCAACGAACGCATTATTGAAACGACGGTAATCGTCGATGATGGCCAGATACTGGTTCTGGGTGGATTGATCGAAGATCAATTACGCGAAAGCGAACAGAGAGTGCCTATACTCGGTAGCATCCCGATTGTCGGCGCCCTTTTCCGCAGCCGCAAGACCGACAAGGTCAAGACCAACCTGATGGTTTTTATTCGACCGACTATTCTTCGCAACAAAGAACAAATGTCGTACGAGACGAACGCCAAATACAATTACATACGCGATCTGCAAAGGTCTGGACGCGGATTCAGTGGAGACTCGAGCGTAGCAATCATGCCGGGAGCAGATCGGCCGGAACTGCCACCCCTTGATGATTCACAAATACAATACGTACCTGCGGATTCCAGGCCGGATGACACGCAGTAATGTCCGCAACCGATATCTCCGATACAGAGGAAATCACACTGGCGGTTGAGCCTGATCCGCCCCGGGTGGTATCCACACTCGATGAACGAGCATTGCCATTCTCGTTTGCCAAGCGCCATGGGGTTTTGATTTGCGAAATCGTCGATGGCGTCGGACAAACCATTTACCGCAACGGTGTTTTGCCGTTGATACTCGCCGAAGCGCGGCGATTCGCTGGTATCCCGTTAAAAATGTCACCTGTTTCGGCTGACGAATTTGATGCCATGTTGCAGCAAATCTATGAGCAGGGAAGTCACAAAGCCATCCAGATGGTGGGCGACCTGGATGAAAGCACCGATTTGTTACAGGTCGCGCAAGATCTACCAGAACCTTCTGATTTGCTTGAAAGCGATGACGATGCACCGATCATTCGCTTCATCAATGCGGTCCTGACAGAAGCAATTAAAGAAAACGCGTCGGACGTACATATCGAGCCCTTTGAAAACCGGCTCGCGGTTCGGTTTCGTATTGACGGTGTGCTGCAGGAAGTATTGCAAACCCGACGCGCGTTGGCACCACTGGTCGTTTCACGCGTCAAAGTGATGTCCAAACTCGATATCGCGGAAAAACGCCTGCCACAGGACGGACGGATTTCATTGAAAATAGCCGGCCGTTCGGTGGATGTTCGCGTGTCCACAATTCCGTCCGGGCATGGTGAGCGTGTCGTACTTCGATTGCTCGACAAGCAAGCTGGCCGATTGGATCTGAAATCGCTCGGCATGGACGAAAAATCGATGGTGCTGATGGACGAACTGATTCACAAACCCCATGGCATTATCCTGGTCACAGGACCAACCGGATCTGGCAAGACGACAACACTGTATGCCGGGCTTGAGCGCATCAATGATTTGAGCCGCAACATAATGACAGTAGAGGATCCGATCGAATACTTTATCGACGGGATCGGCCAGACGCAGGTCAATACCAAAGTATCGATGACATTTGCAAGAGGACTCAGGGCCATACTCCGACAGGATCCGGATATCGTGATGATCGGTGAAATACGTGATTTGGAAACCGCTGAGATTGCAATTCAAGCCAGCCTCACTGGCCATCTCGTGCTATCGACTTTGCACACCAATACGGCCGTCGGTGCCGTAACACGATTGAGAGACATGGGTGTTGAACCCTTTTTGTTATCGTCAAGCCTCATAGGCGTGCTCGCACAGAGA
>SMVA01048765.1_pt1 | contig 11904 bp, 12 predicted proteins | sample 2456451 | NCBI WGS metagenome assembly SMVA01 (sample SAMN11095933, study PRJNA526329) | marine sediment metagenome | biome: Marine sediment; feature: Surficial sediment; material: Deep marine sediment; isolation source: Hadal surficial sediment | place: Pacific Ocean | collected 2014-05 | depth...
GAGCAACCCGGTCTCGACATGTTCCTGCGGCGCGCGCGATTCTCGATCGAGGCCAGGATCGACGATCGGCTCACGATGCAAATCGAGCCAGAATTCAACAACGCTAACGAATTCAGCCTCGAGGATGCCTGGGGCAGGTACACGTTCAGCCCCGGCATGGCCCTCAAGGCGGGACACTTCAAGCGCCCGTTCGACGGGTTCTTCCTGACCTCCTCGTCGTGGCTCCCGTTCGAGCGTGTCGTGTGGATTCCCGGCGTCACATCGAGCGTGCTCCCTTCACACAGTGGTTTCACGAAGTCCTTCGATCTCGCTGGCCGGGACATCGGGTTCATGTTCGAGGGAAAGACGCAGAGCCAGGCGTTCAGCTACTGGGTCGGCGTCTTCACAGGCGGTTCCGACTCCCAGGCCCGCGACACGAATACCGAGAAGCAATTCGTCGGACGTGCCCAGGTGACCCTGGACGCAGGTGGATTACCGCTCGACCTCGCCGGGGCGATCGCGGTGACGGACGCACCCTTCACGGCGACCGATGGTGAGACGGAGGCCGAGTACTTCACGAACTTCGAGCTGTGGGCCGAACTCGGCGCGTACGGCGAGGACGGGCTCCTCGTTCAAGCCGGGTTCATGGTGGGCGACAACCCGCGGTCGAACGAGTCTGGCGGCGACATCGACCTGGCCGCAGGTGAAGACTTCGCCTCGCTCGTTTCCTGGCAGGGTGTCGTCGGCTACCGCGTTCCGGTGGATGGCGCGGAATGGCTCGAGGCCGTGTCTCCGATCCTCCGTGTCTCCTACGCCGATCCGAATACGGACATCGATAATGACGAAGCGTGGGGGTTCACCCCGGGTTTCGTGCTCTACTTCTACAAGCGGAACCGTCTCTCCCTGACATGGGACGTCGCAAGTTTCGCGGCTGACGGAATCGACTCAGAAAACGCGTTCCGAGCCCAGATGCAATTCCATTTCTAGAACGCCACCTGAAGGAACAGCAGAAACTGGTCATCCGTGAGGGCCGGCGCCGTGTTGGTGCCGTCCAGAGGATTCTGCACACCCCGGGTCGTACCGTCGAGCCCGATCGAGTACTGCATCCCTACCCGGGCGTACAGGCCCGGGGCAAGCCCCAGACCCAGCACGAGAAACTCGTTTCGCTCCGGATCGCCACCATCTACCGCCAGGGCAGGCCTGAATCCGTCGTATCGGGCCCCGAGATCGAACACCCCCCAGAGCATGTAACGAAGGTCGGCGGTCAGCCCATACGCATTGACATCACTGAAACCCGACGTGTCATCGTACTCGGTTCGGAGGTACTCGCCGGCGAGCGACCAGCCCCGATAAGCAAACCGGACATCCGCCCCGTAGATCAGCCGATCGCCCTCATAGTCTATCAGATCAACCGTTCGGAACGCCGCCGGCGCCGAGCCCGTCATCACCTCGACCGGCAGTACGCGTTGCGAGCCGTCCTGCGTCGTCGCGAGGCTGACCCCCAATTCCAGCACTAAGTCTTCGAAGAACTCGACGTCACCGACCGAGTTGAATGCGGCCCGACCGGCAGCGAGAAAGGAATCGTTGTCATTCTCGAGACGAAGTCCGTTGCCATTGAACAGACCGGCGGCCCAGGTCAGGCGTGAGTCCATCCCATCGCCCCGAACCTGCAGTCCAACCTGCCGTCCCGGTGCCAGGGCGAGCGCCGTCTGCGACCGCTCGATGAACGGCAGCATTCCCTTGTCGGCCGTGGCCTCCCGGCCGATCGGTGAGCGAAAGGCTCCAATGTCGATATGCACCGAGCTCTGGCCGAGAGGAAACGAGAGCACCGCGTCAAGCAGATCGAACTCCTCGTCTTCCCTGTCGTATTCGATTCCCAATTTGTAATCGAACACGAATCCGACCTTGCCGGAGAGTCCCAGACGGGCATCATAAACGATGAACCCGTCGTTTCGACCCGCTGCCTGAGGCTCGAATTCGAAACCCATCCGCAACAGGCCGGTAGGGATGAGTTCCGTCCGAAAAGCGTCCTGCGCCGTCAGCGATGGGGGAATGGCGAGTGTCATGACGATGGCCGTAAGTCCAATCAGGTTTACGCCTGCACTCATCCGTTTGCCTCTCGTGATTCGTCTACCGATTGAAAGAAATATCGCCAACCACCGATTCCGATGGCAGCATTGATCCAGAAGTGGGCCACTATGGCCGGAAACAGGCTACCCGTCCACATCACCGGAAGTGCCAGCAGTACACCCAGGCAGGTCGCTCGCGCGACGCCGACCGCCCGTTGATAACCATGAGACAGACCGAACGACACCGAGGTCACCAGTACTGCAGGCCACTGCCCTAATGATTCAGCCATGATCTGAAAGGCGAAACCACGAAAAAGATACTCTTCGCCGATCGCCGCGATCCCTACCATCAGCAGGAAACTGCGAATCTCCGGTCCATCACGCGGCATGAGGGCAAGAGAAATCGGGCTCTCCTGCCACCCCAGTCGCGCACCCAGGTTTGAAATGATCCAGGCGACAGCCAGGCCGGCAACTGCCACACCGGCAGCCCAGATGAGCGCGGGCCCGGGTTCATTGACTTGCCAGCCAAGCCGTGCCGGAGCGATACCCTGCCAGGCCGCAACTCCAAATGCGATCGCGGAAAGGACGAGCAGCGACAATGCGGCCGAGGCATACACGGCACGGCGAGCCCCGGCGACCTCGTCTGCCTGATCATCGGGCACCCTTCCCCGCACCGCCAGCACAGGCAATCCGATGGTGACGAGGAACGCGGCCCCAAGCGCGATCTGGCTGAACTCCACGGCAGCTCCTTGAGGGAAAACCCGATTGATATTCCACACTCTACGGGTGCCATGCGCTGGTTGACACCCACCGCCCGCTCACAGACGTTCAGAATCGAAATGCACCTTGATCTCGCGCTCGCCCAATTTCGCCCCGACAAGGGCGACCCGGCTTCCAGCATGGACCGTATCGCCGACTGTTTTGGACGGCTGAACGGCCTCGACGCAGCCCCGGATCTTGTCGTTTTTCCTGAAACCGCCACCACCGGATATTTCCTGGAGGGCGGCGTCCGGGAACATGCCGTTACCACCGGGCAAATGCTCGATCGACTCGCCGAGGCGTGGGCCCGTGCTCCGGGTTCCGTCCGGGCGATCGATGCCGTGATCGGTTTCTACGAGAAGCACGACGATCACATCTACAATTCGGCGCTGTATGCGGAACTCGGCCCCGATGGCCCGCGGCTCCGGCACGTGCACCGCAAGGTATTTCTGCCGACGTACGGAGTTTTTCAGGAGGAGCGCTTCGTCGAGCCCGGATCGGAGATTGCAGCGTTCGATACGCGCTGGGGCCGGGCTGCGATGCTCATCTGCGAGGATCTCTGGCATTCGGTCTCCGCGACGATGGCTGCACGGGACGGCGCCCACTTGCTGATCGTGCCGAGCGCCTCACCCGCGCGGGGCACGGCGCCTGGTTCGGGGCTTCCCGGCAACGTCGAACGCTGGGAGCAGCTTGCCTGCGGTGCCGCCTCCGCTCATGGACTCGCCGTAGCGGTGTGCCAGCTGGTTGGTTTCGAGGGTGGAAAAGGATTCGCGGGGGGCTCGTTCGCATGCGAACCCGGAGGGGGAACGCTGCACCGTTCCGTCTTGTGGGACGAAGCACTCGACGTGGTCAGGTTTGATCTGGAGACAACCACCGAGCGCCCGATTGAGGCGGAAGCGCGCGATCAATCCGACCTCCGACGCGAGCTCTCGCCCGTACTCCGGCGCCGGGAAGCGAATGAAGAGGCACGGGAGCGGGGCCGGTCGCGAGACGCGGCGCCCGACGCACGCGCCTGTGACCCGGACCTGCTGGATATCGACGCATCTCTTGTGGAAGACTGGCTCGTCAGGTTCCTGGTTGAAGAAATGCATCTGCGCAGGGGATTCAAACATGCCGTCATCGGCCTGTCCGGTGGCGTCGACTCGGCCGTGACGGCGGCGCTGTGCGCCCGCGCGCTGGGCCCTGAAAACGTGACCGGATTCCTGATGCCCTACCGGACTTCGAGTACCGAAAGCATCGACCACGCCATGCTCGTGGTCGACCAGCTGGGTATCGGTACTCGTACGATCGAAATCACCGGCGCGGTGGACGGCTATCTCGCCGAATTCGAGGCGGAGGCCGATCCCAGACGCCGCGGCAATGTGATGGCCCGGACGCGAATGATCGTCCTGTTCGACCAGGCCGCGAAGTTGGGAGCGCTGCCGGTAGGCACCAGCAACAAGAGTGAGCGCCTGCTTGGCTACTTCACGTGGCACGCCGACGATTCGCCGCCGATCAATCCGCTCGGCGACCTGTTCAAGACACAGGTCTGGGCGCTGGCGCGGCATCTCGGCCTTCCGGACGCCGTGATCGACAAGCCGGCGTCGGCCGATCTGGTCGTGGGGCAGACGGACGAAGACGACCTGGGAGTTGCCTATACCGAGGCCGATCTCATCCTGCTGCAGCTCATCGAAGGACGGACGCCCGAATGGCTCAATATGGCCGGGTTCGCGCCGGGAAGCGTTGCAACGGTTCGAAATCGGCTCGAATCCACCCACTGGAAACGGAATCTGCCCACCGTCGCGATGTTGTCTTCCACGGCGATAGGAGAATGGTACCTCCGTCCGGTTGACTATTGAGGCCGGCTTCGAAACGAGTCGGCACGTCTGGGAACCTGCACAAAAACAGGGGCGGGTCTCCAGTGGAGACTCGCCCCATATACCCCCTAGGGGAATCGAACCCCTGTCTCCTGGCTGAGAACCAGGTATCCTGGGCCACTAGACGAAGGGGGCACGCCCGGTTTCCAAGGACGCATATTCTAAACGATCACGTGACACTGTCAACCTTGATGAACGGACGAGAATTTACGTGAATTGGGCGTATCTCCACTTGATCAGCCATCCTTTCGCGAGCGTATTGCCCATCGTGGGCGCGGCCGTGGGACTGGTTGGCTGGATTTCCGGACGCGAAGAGCTGGAGCGTTATGGCGTGCTTTCGATTCTGCTCGGCGGCATTGCCGCGTTACCCAGCTACTATTCAGGCATCGCGGCGGCAGATGACGTGGCACGCCGGACTTTCATGGCCCCGGGCATTGTACAGACCCACAGGACGTGGGCTACGTGGGCGGCCATCGTGCTCGTAGCAAGCGCGATTTTCGCCGGGTACTCGCTGTCTCAGCCGAAGGAGGGTCGGTTGCGCCGCTTCGTCCTGTTGATAGGTGCGGGGGCTGCCCTGCTTACCGGGTTCGCCGCGTTCCAGGGAGGCAAGATCGAGCATGGGGACGAAGGCGAGATCGGCCGAAACACCCCGGCCGAGACGGCACGGCCCGCACAGGAGGAATCCGAATGACCGATCCGACTCGCGTACCTGAGTTACCGATCATCATCGGCGAGGGGCTGGAGTGTTCCAGAACCGTCAGCCATTCGCAGGTCACCCTCACGCAGTTGATGTCGCCGCAGGATGCGAACTTGTGGGGCAACGTGTTCGGGGGTGTGATCCTGGCGCTGGTGGACAAGGTGGCCTGGGTAAGTGCCGCACGTCACTGCGAAAATCCGTGCGTTACGGCGAGTTTTGATCAGGTGGACTTCCGTTCGCCGATAGACATCGGTGAAGTCGTCACTCTGATGGCATCGATAAACTCAGTAGGGCGCACTTCGATGGAGGTCGGCGTGCGTGTGGAGGCTGAGGCCGTGCATGGCGGCGTACGGCGGCATACCAATTCGTGCTATGTGACCATGGTCGCCATCGACGGGGACATGAAGCCGATTCCGGTACCGCGCCTGGAGGTGGAATGCGAAGACCAGTTCCGCCGTTACCAGGATGCGGAAGCCCGGCGACAGGCCCGCCTGAAGTTGGCGGAACAAAGGCGAGAGAGACGCGCGTAACGCGGCTCGCTAGAGTAGATTCACCAGCGAGTAGAAGACGAAAGCGGCACCAGACATCACCAGGCACTGGGCGGCAATCTGCTTTGGGGGCATCTTTGCCAACAGCCCGAGAAGCAGCCCGACCGCCACGGCTACTCCGATCAAGATCCACAGCATTTCATCCTCTTTCCGTATTCGGGTTTTCGACCCGTACTCATGTGGTGTGACCCGTCAGCGCATCTCCATGCCGCGATGCATCAGGGCTTCGATGGCATCTGCATTCCGGGGCGCCGACGACATCACTCGTGACCCGGTCTCTGTCACCAATACATCATCTTCGATCCGCACACCGAGGTTTTCCCCGGCAAGATAAATCCCGGGCTCGACGGTAAGGACCATTCCCGGTGCAAACGGCGTCGCGTAGCTGCCGACGTCATGGACGTCCATTCCAAGCCAGTGCCCGATGCCATGGATGAAATAGGCGTCACACGTTTGCTCTCCACATAAGTCCCCGGAATGAACCCGCATGTATTCGCGAGAGGCCCGGTCTACGTCACGCATCGTTATTCCCGGCCGCACTACATCGATTCCGGCCTGCTGCGACCCGAGCACCAGATCGTAAATCGCCCGTTGCCGATCGGTAAACGTCCCGGACACGGGCACGGTCCGCGTGACATTCGCCGTGTAGTAGCTGTAATCCGCCCCAATGTCCATCACGACCAGCTCACCAGCCTCCATGATTCTCCGGCTGCGGTCATAATGAAGCACGACCGAGTTGGGTCCTGAACCGAGGATGCTCGGAAAACCGACCCGCTCGGCTCCGCCCGCCCGAAAGTTGTACTCGATCACCGCCTCTGTCTCGTATTCGTACATTCCGGGTCGCATGGAGCGCATCGCGGCGCGATGCGTAGAAGCCGTAATATCGATCGCGCGCTGGAGCATCGCCAGTTCGAATTCATCCTTAATCAGGCGGAGCTGTGCCACCAGGGGGCCAGCGTCGTGAACTTCGGTGGTCGCGTCGGCCAGGAGTCTCTGGAGCATCGGATCATGTGCCGCCCGCTGGTTCTCCGGCGTGTACACGGGATCCCCCGCCTCGGCAGCGCGGGCGAACGCCGCACGCACGGCCGGCTCGGCTTCAGCCACTACCCGGACATCGGCAATTCCCGTGATCGTGGCCGCCGATTTCAGCGACGGCCGCGGTCCCGTCCACTGCTCCTGGGCCGGATCGCGCTCCGGAATGAACAGGGTGGTCGACGGATTGCCTTCCCGTGGCACATCCAGCAGCAGCCATGAGTCCGCCACCTCGATGCCCGTCAAGAAGAAGAAGTCGTTGTTCTGGCGGAAATCCGAGTCCTGCAGGTAGTCGGTCTCGAGATCACGGGCCGACGAAGACCGCAACAGGAAGACACCGGCACCGATCGAATCGATAAGCTCGGCCCGACGCACGATCAGGAATTCGGTCGGCGGAGCTACATACGGCGCCGAGGCCTCAGACTGGAGCACAGAGGTCTCAGGCAGGGACACAGACTCCTGAGCAACGGCAAAACCGGCCAGCAGCGGCGCAGCGGCCAGAGCGGCCAGACAGGTAAGGTTCGATTTCGCATACATGGGCCGCAACATATGTCAGGAAGGCCCGAATCGCCGCGTGTCTTCACCCCGTGTACGCCCGCGCCGTTGCAGCTGCACGAGCTTCTCCATCCCGGCCTGTTCCGTGATTCGCTGCCCCGCCGGCGTCGTCGCGAGTCCACCCAGCGCAGTCTCCCGGTACCGGACATCCAGCTTGCTGCCGACCTCACCCATGACGTCGATCACCTCATCGACGGGTATCGGGAAATCGAGTCCTGCAAGGGCCATTTCAGCTGCCGCTACGGCATTGACGGCAGCTGTGGCGTTCCGATAGACACAGGGGATCTCGACCAGGCCAGCCACCGGATCACAGATCAGGCCGAGCATGCCCTGAATGGTGAGGGCCACAGCCGTAGCCACCTGCTCGGGCGTCCCGCCTTCCAGCCAGGTCACGGCAGCGGATGCCATCGCGGCAGCACTTCCGGTTTCGGCCTGGCATCCTCCGCCTGCCCCGGCGATCGAGGCTCGCTCCGCTATCACTGCACCCACGCCACCAGCCACGAGCATCGCATCGATGAGTCGTTCGTCGCTCCAGCCCCGTTCGTCAGCCAGGGTCAACAGCACAGCCGGTAAAACCCCTGCGGCCCCTGCTGTCGGCGCGGCCATGATCAGTCCCATGCGAGCGTTGACCTCAAGGGTGGCGATAGCCCGGGCGAGCATGTCGGTGAAGCTGGCCCCAAGCAACCCCGGACCCGTGTCGGCGAGCCGCCGCGCGCGGCCTCCTGTCAGTCCAGAGGGGCTGGTGGCCGTTGATTCGAGCCCTTCGGAAACGGCTCCCCGCATCACTTCGATGGCGTCGGCAATCCTCGAGCGGATGGCTTCCGCAGAGCGGCCGCTCTCCCTTTCCTCCCGGTTCAGGACGGCTGTGGGCAGATTGACTGCGGACTCTTCGGCTGCGGCAAACCAGTCGGCTATCGATCGAAACATCAGTCGTTCAACTTGTGCACGTTGCGGATCCAGTGGACCCAGGGTCTCTCCATCAACTCTTCGAGTACAGGCAGAGGAACATCCTCGTCCGTCTCGATGGTCATCAACGCCTTTTCCCCACGACCCGTCCGGTCTACCCGTATCGTAGCCAGATTGAGATCATGCCCGGCGATCATACCCGTAATCTCAGCCACCGTCCCAGGCACGTCGTCTCCTACGATCACGATCGTTGGCAGCGAGCCCGACAGGTCGACTTCAAATCCATCGATCTGCTGGACGCGAATCCGACCGCCGCCAATCGAACATCCGGTGATCTCGACCCGATCGTCGCCCCTGACGACGTCGAATCTGGCGGTGTTCGGGTGCGCCTGTTCGCCGAGGTCGATGATCTCGAACCTGGCCTCGAGGCCAGCGGACTGCGAAAGTTCTTGGCTGTCGCGGATGCGCGGATCGTCAGGGCGAAAGCCCAACAGGCCCCCCAGGATCGCCACCTGGGTTCCATGGCCCTCACCCGTCATCGCAAAGCTCCCATGGAGGCCGATCACCGCCGTGTCGGGCGAGCCGCCGACGATCGACTGAACGACATAGCCGAGGCGGCAGGCACCGGCCGTATGTGAACTGGATGGCCCGACCATGCGGGGCCCAAGAATGTCGAACAGTCCCGTCATGTTGCGGCCTTCGGAGATGCGGGTCGGGCACCGGCCTTGCTGGCGGATAGCACCTTCGTGAGAATCCATGGGTATATAACGAAGCCCAGGGTATGGAATTTGCGCCCCGGTAGCCTCAAACTCTCACAATCCGACACGCGGAGAGCAAACGTATGAAGGTTCGGGCTGCAGTGGCAATTACCATGATCGGACTTGTGGTTCACGGGTTTGCACTCTGGTACATGACCAATGCCACACGCATTGACCCGGTAATTTTAGTTCTCTTCGTCATTTTGCCTATCGCAATCGTGTCTTTCGGCACGCTGAACGGCATGTCCGGCACGCGCCAGGAAACCAGGCTGCATCGCTCAGTCATGCAGCCGTTCATCATCGGGTCCCTGGTTCTGGTATCGGCGATCGGGCCGGCGATGGCCACTCAAACCATCCTGGCGAGTCGGTGGCCCGAGCAACTCAGATCCTCGATCGACGTAAGGGCCGATTTCGTCCTGCTTGCCGCGCGGGACAATGGTCCAGCCGCCGCCCTCACGCTACTGCGAGAGCAGGTCCTGGTCGAGCCGGATTTGATTCTACGCGGCCACCACCTGGCCCATGAGATCGGTCAGATCTCGATCGAAAAAGCTGATTTTGACCTCGCACTCCTGCGCGAGTGCAAGTTCGACTTCGCATCGGGATGCTTCCATGGCATGCTTGAGCGTTACTTCTTCGCTCATCCGGAGATCGATGAGTCCTGGATTCCCAGTTTCTGCGAAGAGTTGACGGGCGACTCCACGCTGAGCGCCGAGTCGCTGGAATGCTCCCATGGGCTTGGGCATGGGTTAGCCGTGCGGTCGAACCACGCGATTCTACCGGCAGTTCGGACTTGTGATTTGCTCGATTCCAGGATTGAGCGGCGCGAGTGTCACGACGGAGTGTTCATGGAAGTATCCGCCCATTCCCTGGGTGAGGGACACCTCGGGAGTGCCGCGTCCGGACATGGGACCGCCGCTGATCACGCGGACGCTGCGATCTCTTCGAATCCCACGGGATCGGACGACCCCTCCTTCCCCTGCAATACCGTAGGCGACGCGTACAAGGAATCCTGCTGGGCCTATCAGTATGTTTCGATTCGCGCGAATTCCGGTAACTCCTGGGATCGTACGGTTGAGGGTTGCCGTGCATCCGGCAGTCCGAGTCTCGCGGAGAAATGCATATTCGGGGTCGGGAAGCAGTTGGCATCAGAGAATTATTTCGATTGGGACGAAGTGTTCCAAATGTGTCGTGCCCTGCCACTCGAAGAGGGCCAGGCGTGTATTTCAGGGGCAGTGGAGCATCTCGTAGACTTCGCCTGGGCGAGCGACAGGGCATTCGAATTCTGCAGGGTTTCCCCAGCCCCTCTGGCGGAGTCCTGTCACTTCCGTCTCGGAACTCGCCTGGGTTTCCTGTTCGCTGCACCGGAGGCGATGGAACGGTGTGCGAGTAACGCCGACCGGCTGGAGTCAGCGTGCCGGCAGGGGGTCAATCAGAGTCACGATCTGCGCGCCACAGGCAACTCATAGCGGAAACCTGATCATGTCGTGGCTTTCAGAAATGAGGGTCCAGCGCCGGCCTCGATTTCCGGTCCGAGCACGGTCTCCGTATCGAATGACTTGGCGAAGGCGCGGGCTACGGCGGGAAGCACGGTCTCTTTGGATGCGTTTCCGCCTTCTGCTTCGACACACGTCATGTGGACTTCGTCTATCCCGCATGGCACGATCCACCGGAAACCTTCGAGTGCGGCGGCGGTCAGGTTGAGCGCAAAGCCGTGCCAGGTGACCCAGCGGCTTACGTGCACACCGATCGAAGCAATTTTTCGTGCTTCGCCTCTGGCCCGGGCAGCAGCATCGGAAGCGGCAGACGCGTCCCCGACCCAGACGCCGGTGAAGTCCGGAACGCGGAACGCCTCAATGCCCAGGTCGGCCAGAAGCAGTGTGAGCGTCTCCTCGAGCCGGCGCAGGTACCAGTGCAAATCTTTCTTGAACCCGCCGAGGTCGAGGATTGGATAGGCCACGAGCTGGCCGGGACCATGATAGGTGACGTCACCACCCCTTTCGATCTCCACGCGGTCCACACCAGCAGCGGCCAACACCTCGGCACTCGCCACGACATGTTCCGCGTGTGATCCGCGACCGAGTGTGACCACAGGCGCATGCTGCAGCAGCAGAACCAGATCGTGATCCAATTCTCCCGCAATGCGTGCCCGGGCCAGCACACGCTGCCAGGCCAGTCCGGCACGATACGGTACGGGACGCGCGACCGGAACCAGGTGAATCACTCGATCCTCACGGCATGCGTCAGACGTGAATCGCCCGATCCATCACTGCGAGAGCCGCTTCCATGACCGCCTCGGCCATGCTCGGATGGGCGTGCGCATGGGCCGCGATTTCTTCGACGGTCGACTCGAGGGCACGAGCCAGGCCCGCTTCACCAATCAACTCACTGACGTTGTAACCGATCATGTGCACTCCCAGGATTTCGCCGTACTTCGCATCCGCGACGATCTTCACAAAGCCTTCATTGTGGGCCGCGGTTACGGCCCGACCGTGCGAGGTCAGTGGATACTTTCCTACCTTCACCTCATGTCCCGCCGCCTTCGCCTCATCCTCGGTAAGGCCGATCACGGCAACCTCGGGATGGCAGTAGCCGACGCTCGGAATGTTGTCATAGCGCATCGGATGCCGGGCCACACCGGCGATACGCTCAGCCACCACGATTCCCTCATGCGAGCCCTTATGAGCGAGCATCGGTTCTCCGGCAACATCGCCGATGGCGTAAACCCCCGCGACGTTCGTCGCACAC
>SMVA01121620.1_pt1 | contig 11904 bp, 6 predicted proteins | sample 2456451 | NCBI WGS metagenome assembly SMVA01 (sample SAMN11095933, study PRJNA526329) | marine sediment metagenome | biome: Marine sediment; feature: Surficial sediment; material: Deep marine sediment; isolation source: Hadal surficial sediment | place: Pacific Ocean | collected 2014-05 | depth 0-1...
AGTTGGTGGTATCGCCTTCCATGGTAGAACTGAGAGCAAAAATAAGCTCGTTCAGGCCGCCGTTCTTCACCTTCTGAACCAGGGTAGGAATTTTCAAATCACCCGGACCAACACCATCCATTGGAGATATCTTCCCGCCCAGAACATGGTAATGTCCTTTGTACTGACTCGTATTCTCAATGGCTATAACGTCGCGAATGTCTTCCACCACACACACCAATTGTGAATCCCGATTAGGATTGGCACAGATCTCACACAATTCGTTATCCGAAATATTGTGACAATTCTTACAAAAATTGATCTCTTCCCGCATTTTCTGAAGACTCTGAGACAGTTGCAGGGTTTGATCTTCAGGTTGATTTAACAGATGCAAAACAAGTCTCAATGCCGTGCGCTTACCAATACCAGGCAGTTGGGACAATGCATTGACCGCATTTTCCAATAATTTTGAAGAATATTCCATAGGACGCAAGTTGGAGGCAAGATAAAAAAAATGCTTCAGAAAGAGAGATGCTTTCCAAAGCATTTATTATTTGCAGTATTATAAAATTAGATGGTTGACCACCACGAATTCAGAAATACTTATTTGTATCTATTCTTTTATCAATCGTTTGGTCACGGTTCCCAGGTTTGAATTGATACGTATGAAGTACACGCCGGTATTCAATCCTGAAATATCCAAAGTATATTTGTTTTCAATGGTCACATCGGGTTGATACATCACCAACTTTCCGGAGATATCGAACAAACGAATGTCTGCCTCCACAGCTTCCGCCATTGCAATTGTTACTTGATCGGTAGCCGGGTTAGGGACTATGCTAACCTTATTCGCCAAAGTATATTGATCTACACTTAAGAAAGGGTCTTGTAATGGTGAAACCCACAGGCCTCTTCCGTAGGTCGCTGCATACAATTTGCCATCCACCACATTGACTTCCAGTTCATTCACGATCACATTTGGCAGATTATTATAGAAGGGTTGCCATTCGGACAAAAAATCGTCGATATAAAAAATGCCATAATCCATCCCAACATATAATCCGTTAGCGCCATTGTCATGCCAGGCGATGGACAGAGAATTGAAACCAGGTAAGTTCAAAGTCATGTTTTGCCAGGTTTGTCCACCGTCAACGGTGACCTTGACTTTGGCACCACCAGCTACAGCAACGGCGACTTTATTGGGATCAGTGGGATGCACCGCCATAGAATTAATGGATCCCGGCGTTGACATTTGAGTCCAGGCCGTGGCTCCACCATCTTCCGTCTTGTATAAAATAGACGCTCTGGAAGTATAAATGATCTGGTTGTTAGAAGGCGCTATTTTCATTTCGTCCTGATTCCCCCCCAGATTTTGAGAAATAATCGACCATGAGATCCCTTTGTTCACCGATTTATAAATAGCGTTATACCCAACATAAATCGTGTTAGGCGTAGACGGATCCTGTTCGAAAGGAGTCACCCAATTTCCCCCTCCCGGTCCGGGTTCGTTCAATCCTGTGATAGAATTCGCACCATCGTCGGTTCTATATAATTGCCCGCCTTGACTGGTACCATACATTATATCAGTATTGGATTTATCCACAAATCCTTCCATCCCGTCGGCCCCTAACCAATCTATCCATCCGTTGGCAGCTGTGTAAAATGAAGTCCCATTATCCTGAGATCCGCCTGTCACGACGACATCCGGAGTTTGAGAAATTCCAATTTTATAGAATTGACGAATACCAATTCCCGTTGTTAGATCGTCATAATAGTTGGCATTGAGGTTTGTTGTATTGGTCGCTTTAAAAATTCCGCCATCGGTACCGGCAAAAAGTGTTGTGTTCACAAACTCCAGGATATCGACATCCGCATGACAATACCCGATATTCGCATTTTGTGCTGCCCCAGGGATCCAGTCTGCAGTGCAGGTAAATGAAACGCCTCCGTCAAGAGAACGCCAGGTAAGTACCCCGGCTATATGTACCTCGTCGACATTATTAGGATTCACCGTGACGTCCATATCGCGTGGCGCCTGACCCCCTGGGTTAAATCCTGCTGTATCGTATCCAAAATAATTTCTTCCGGTATGATCCCGCTCTAAAAAACTATCTCCTCCATCAGTAGACCAATAAAATCCACCAAAAGAACCCCCATCAGCTTCCAGGACATAGACTATGTTAGTATCATCTGGTGAAACTCCTATCATTTTAGGGCCATTACTACCCACACTGATCGTGGTCCAATTAGCACCGCCATCAACCGATTTGTGAAAACTTAGGCCTGAAGCATATACGATGCTCGTATCCCCCGGTTTAAATTCTATATCGTATGATTTCGTATCGCCTGCCACTTCTAACCAGGTAGCCCCGGCATCGACACTTCTGTAAATTCCGGCATTTTGGGAAGAGGCGAACATAATGTCTGTATCATCCGGGTTGATGAGTATCTTATTGATCAATGAGTTACTCATATCCGCCAACTGGATCCAGGTACCACCGGCATCAGTAGATTTATATATGATCCCCGAACTGGAACCAAAAAAGTAAGTGTCAGAATCCGTTGGATCGATCGCCACCGAATAGGCACGTAGATTGGTAAAGTAATCTCCAAGTGGTGTCCATGTAACACCGGCATCGATCGTTCTCCATACCCCACCCGTATTGGCACTGATAATAATATGATCGTTATCGGTAGCATCTACGGCAATCCCGGTGATGCGCCCCACACCCGGATTCCAGGAAGTAGTGGCATTCCAGTAAGTAGGCCCTAATTCTTCCCAGTTGTCATTGAGAGACACCCTGTTTTCCGAAGATTCATTCAGATAGGCATTGTAATTTTCGATTTCAGCCAATTTCTCACTGATGGGTGTCAAATAACCATTCTCGTTCTTTTGGCGATTAGCCATATACTCCCAACGCTTAAATTGTGTGTAGCCCGAGCCACGACCCTTGTCAATGTTGGCAAAATAAGCTTCAGCGTTTTCAACAATTTCGGCCACCGTATAAGTACCTTCATCTATCATTTCCAAATATTCCTGTGCCGATACCGAAGTGAACATAAAAACACTTATGGCTAATAGTAAAACTCTAGTTTTCATAGCTTTAGAAAAGTTTTTTAAATTTAATTTTTAACATTTGTTCAAAAGTAAAGAAATAAAAGTGAGTTGGTAACGCAATCTTTGTATTTTTAGCGTTTGCTTAGAAAAATAGTAGATATCTCATGCAACCTCTGCACATTTTACTCTTGATTGGCGGATATTTCGCCCTGTTGTTATTTGTTTCCTCTTTAACCAATAAAGGAGGAAGTAATGCCGATTTCTTTAAAGCAGGAAAGCGATCTCCATGGTATTTGGTGGCCTTCGGAATGATAGGGGCTTCCTTGAGCGGAGTGACCTTTATCTCGGTTCCGGGCTGGGTAGAAGCTTCCAGTTTCAGCTACTTTCAGGTAGTATTGGGTTATACAGTGGGATATGCAGTGATAGGGTTGGTGTTACTTCCATTGTATTACCGCCTCAACCTAACGTCCATCTACACCTATTTGGAAGGTCGATTCGGGAACTATTCCTATAAAACCGGGGCTTCGTTCTTTTTGTTATCCCGAATAATAGGCGCCAGTTTCAGGTTGTATTTGGTGGCGATCGTGCTTCAGAATTTGGTGTTCGATAGCATGAACATCCCCTTTTGGATAACGGTCACCCTTACAATCTTGCTTATATGGTTGTACACTTATAAAAGTGGAATTAAAACCATCGTATGGACAGATACCTTACAAACATTATTCATGCTCATCGCCGTTGGTGTTGCCGTTTATTATGTTTCTGAAGATCTCGGGCTTTCGGCCTCAAATATATTCGGTTATATCGCAGAAAGTGACCTGTCTCAGATCTTCTTTTTTGACGACTGGAAAAGCGGGGATCATTTCGTAAAACAGTTCTTAAGCGGTGTTTTTATCGCCATAGTCATGACCGGCCTGGATCAGGATATGATGCAAAAGAACTTAACCTGCCGAAATCTGAAGGACGCCCAAAAGAATATGTTTTGGTTCACGATTGTACTTACCATCGTGAACTTTGTCTTTTTGACATTGGGGCTGTTGCTTACCATCTATGCTCAACAAAATGGCATTGACGCACAACGAGATCAATTATTTCCCGCTATAGGAATCCAGTCCGGATTAGGAACAGGCATTGCAGTTTTCTTTATTTTAGGGTTAATTGCTGCGGCTTATTCGAGTGCGGACAGCGCTTTGACAGCGCTTACGACATCGTTCAGTATTGATATTCTGGATATTGAAAAAAGATACGACGAGAAAGGCCAGGTAGCGGTTCGGAAAAGGATCCATATTCTTATTTCATTAGTGCTGATTGCTGTTATCATCATATTTCGATATGTAATTGCCGATGCAACCGTAATTGCTAAACTCTTCACTTTTGCGGGCTATACATATGGGCCGTTATTAGGATTATTTGCCTACGGACTCTTTACGAAGTGGGCTATAAAAGATACATGGGTACCCCTTGTAGCAATAGTCACACCTTTTATTGGCTATTTGATAAGCTATCTCTGTAGTACTTATCTGGGCTTTGATTGGGGCTTCTTTATTTTAGTCTTAAATGGAGGCCTCACCTTCATAGGACTAGTATTGATCCGTTCCCAAAAGCACTAGGGTGCAGGCAACCTCGGCTTGGATATTATTCTCGAGGAGAAGATCGTAAAACTCCGGATTTTCGGTACCGGGATTGAAGATGACGCGTTTGGGTTGCAATGAGATGACATACTCATAATAATGGTGCTGATGTTTATACCCCAGATATAGTGTGACCGTATCGATATTTGAGAAAGGTTCCATTTCCGTAGTGATCCTTACCCCGGATACTTCACCTTCACGCAGACCAATAGCGACCACCGTATGTCCTTTGGCAACCAAACGGTTGATTGCAAAATTCGAATATCTGGATAATTTTGAGCTCGCACCCAACACCAATGTTTTTTTCACGCCTTTATATTTTAATATTTATTTCTGAAAAGTACAACACCTTAAATTTGCTGAACATCCCAAAAGTTAGTTAAAAATATAAAATTTGTGTAACATAATATTGCAGCGTTCGTCTATTGTGTAGGAATATTTCTATTCTTTGCTGTGATTTTTTACGTTGATGGTTAGTGTTAATAATAGCAGTAAAGACAGAGCCCGAAGTTCTAGACTTCGGGCTTTTTGTTAATCAATTTTTCTGTAAATCATTCATTTTAAAATAAGTCATGTTGATGTCGTTGATACCTGTTATAAATAAATGTTAAAATATCCATCGGATGTAACGGCTGCCCAGCTCGGTCGTCATATGGCTGTTAGTTCTCTTACTGATCTAAGAAACTACAATCATCAAATCAAAAAAAACGAACAACTAGAACAACTAAACGATCGAAAAATGAAACAGTTATTATTTGTTATGGCTCTGTTTGTGAGCATGGCCTCTTTTTCTGCAACTGACCCGGAATCCGATCGCCTCGGAAAAATTACCGGAATCGTTATAGACAAAATTCTACAACAACCCCTTCCATATGTTAGTGTCGTCGTAAAGACCCTGAGTGGAGATATTGTGACTGGAGGAGTGACCGACGACAACGGAGTATTCAGCATAGAAGATATCCCGGAAGGAAAAAGTATAGTTTCCATTCAGTATATAGGATACAAAACCCATTCGACAGAAATTGAGATCACTCGTAAAAACCGAAATCTAGATCTTGGGAATATCTATTTGGAAGAGGATATAGCGGCACTAGACGAAGTAACTGTTATTGCAGAACGTACCACTATCCAGCAGAAACTCGACAGGAAAGTCATTACCGTTGGGAAAGACTTGATCACCAGTGGTCCAACGGCTGCAGATATCATGAACAAACTCCCATCGGTGAGCATAAACCAACAAACAGGGGAAATTTCCCTTCGCGGGAACCAAAATGTTCGAGTGATGGTAGATGGTAAGTTCACCAATGTACCTGTAGCCCAATTGCTTAAACAAATACCTTCTACCTCCATCAAGCAAATTGAGTTGATCACAAACCCATCGGCCAAGTATAATCCAGAGGGCATGAGCGGATTCATCAATATCATCCTTCACAAAAACGTTACCATTGGTTTCAACGGCGATCTTAGCGTGGGACTCACTTATGAGAAGAATGCAAAATTCAATAGCGGATTAAATATGAACTATCGCAATGGTAAATTCAATATTTATGGTAACTTCAGCAATAATGTTTCCAAAAATGAATTTGGCGGAAACATTTTTCGCCCGGATGATAATTCCAATCTGGATCTCACCATTCTCAGTGACAGCAGGTCAAGCCTCTTCAAAGTGGGAATTGATTTTTACCTGAATGATAAGAATACCCTGTCATTTTTTACAAATCAAAACATTTATGACGATATAACCACCGGGACTACTCCTATCGTTTACTTCGATGACCCGGAACGTAATCTCACCCAAATATTCATAAGCGAAAAAGAGAATTTGTCTTCGGAATACAACTTCGATTATAAATTGGATTTTGAAGAGGACGGCCATAATATAGAATTGGAAGCCGATTATAACGTCTTTAATTCCGATGAAGTTGCCGATTTTAATTTCATGGGGCCCTCTGCTTTAGATGACTTCATGGATTTTGTAGACACTGAGAGAGATCAATTGACAATAAATTTGGATTATGTCAATCCAATTACTGAAACGACAAAACTAGAGTTAGGTCTTGAGGCACGAATAATTGAAACCAACATCAAATATAATTCAACCGGCGAATCCCTTAATTCGAACGGAGATCTAATTCCGACTCCCAGCACAGATTTCGATTATACGAGAGACATCTATTCGGCCTATGCAACCTATGGTAAAAAACTCGGCAAATGGTCTTATCAAGTTGGAGCGCGTATAGAAACGGTAGAGGTAAAAGCAGATACCAACCTTGTAAGATCCTTTGAAAACGATTATGTAGAAGTATATCCTTCGGCCTTTGTGACCTATACTCCAACTGAAAAGAATCAGTATCAAATGAGTTATAGTCGTCGTGTTGATCGTCCTGGAATAGGACAGGTAAATCCGATCAGAGAATTTACTACACCCTTCATATCGGCTTTTGGAAATACTCAGTTAGAACCCCAATTCACGAACTCTGTTGAAGTAAATTATACTCGGAGTTTGGAGAAAGGCAGTATTACAGGAGGCGTATTTTACAGAGCCATTTCGGACGAAATAAACCGTGCTTTGTTTGTCGACCGAACCGATCTGAATAAAGTAATTATCACCTACGATAACTTCGATAATACATCGGCCTATGGAGTTGAATTGTCAAGTAATTATCGCCTGACCAAATGGTGGAGTTTCAACGCGAGCTTCGATCTGTACAATCAAACTCAAACAGGAATTGCCGAAAGACTAGAGACTACCATTGATCCAACTATTGATGATATTATTACCGAAAAATTTGAAGTGGATAACATTGTCTGGAACTTGAGAATGTTCAACAACTTCAAAGTTACCAAAGACCTAAGGCTTTCTGCATTTGGTCTCTATAGAGGAAGAGCCAGAACACTACAGTTTACTATGGAGCCGATGTACTTTGTCAACATCGGTGCGCGTTATAATTTATGGGACGGAAAAGGTACGTTTAGCATCAACTACAATGATATTTTTAATACCATGAAGATGGGTTTCGAAGGGGAGCTCCCATATACACAAATTGGTGAATTCAACTGGGAAAGCAATACCGTATTTGTAGGGCTATCGTACCGATTTGGTGGCGGGAAATACAGAGCCAAATCTCGTAAAAGACGTGATAATGATGAAAAATCGGGCAGTGGTGGTATTTTCTAGGGATCTGATAGCCAAAATGTTATCATTACGTTAAAATTCACAACAGGATGAAACAATTAGCACACTGTTCAGTCTATTACTATAATCACCTAATACTGGTTTTATAATTTATTTGAATTAGCCCTTCTAAAAAATTACTACAGTTAGGTAAGTAAACTCCTCCTCTTCAGGGGGAGTTTTTTTTGGGTACTAACTAACTGTTGTTCTTGTTTTTTCATTATCTTAGTCCACTAGAAATAACTAAAAACATAATTATGAAAAAAATTACCTCATTATTCCTATTGACATGTGGATTTATTTTTGCACAACAACCGCAATCGTTTACAGAGATGACAGGTCCGGTTCAAACCGGAACGAATGTCGAAACTACCGTTAGCTCAAACAATGCAGAAAACCCTTTAATTGGCACTTATTTAACTCAAGGGGATTTCGATACTGCATTAGCGGCGAATTGTATGGACACTACACTTATCTTTGAAGACTTTGTAGGTGGCCCCGGTGGGATTACTACCTGTGGTCCTATTATAAGTAGTTCAGATGGTGGTGCGTGTTTTGCAGTAGGCGAGCTGCAAGATGGATTCGATATTCAGGCTTCCAACGCAACCGATGTGGTGTTCATTCCTAATGGAGCCATTGGGAACACTTCAGAACTCGTTGGGGCTAATACCTTTCTTGAGTATACTATTATCAATTTCGCGCCGGAGGTATATGCGGTATCTATAGAGATCTGGGCAAACTCAGATCCTAACACCGATATTAGGGTATTTACTACCGGTGGTGTAATGATTGGTGTAGTTACTATTACTACGACCGTTGGTGCTCAGGAGTTCTTTGGCGTGATCTCCGATGAGCCCATTGAAAGTATAGAAATTGAAGGACAAAATGATAGTGGGGAATTATTTGGGCAATTTTCTTTTGGAGCGGATTGCAGCATTTTAGGCATCAATGATAATGCCTTGTCGCAAATCTTGTTATTCCCAAACCCAACTACAGGAATCATAAATATCCAAGCACCGAACGGTCTTGAAATTAAATCGGCTGTCCTTTATGATGTTCTGGGTAAAGCAGTTACAAGTCCAATTGTAAATAATCAAATAAATATTTCACAACTTTCTAAAGGTATCTATATTTTAAATCTTGAAACCTCAGAAGGAATCCTTACCAAAAAAATTATTAAAAATTAGTAATTTAGAATAAAGTTTTAAAGTTTAAAGCCTCATGAAAATGGGGCTTTTTTTTATGATATTAACTGATCTACCACCTTATGATCACACTGCCCCAGGTAAAACCACTTCCAAATGCGGCCAGTACTACCAGATCGCCCTCTTTGATCTTTCCGTCTTCCCATGCTTCGGTCAAGGCGATAGGAATAGATGCCGCGGTGGTGTTTCCATATTTCTGAATGTTGTTGTACACCTGGTCATCTCTCAGTTGAAATTTATTCTGAACAAATTGTGAGATCCTTAGATTGGCCTGGTGAGGTATGAACATATCGATATCCGATACCGAAAGACCGTTGGCTTTTAAGCCTTCCTTGATCACTTGAGAAAAACGAACGACCGCATGCTTAAAAACAAATTGTCCATTCATTTTTGGGTAATAAGGGATATCTTCCTGTGGGTTTTCGGCTAATATCTGAGGTACCCAATAATTTGTACTCGGCCCTTGTAAAGACAATTCATCTTTGTGCTTTCCTTCGCTATGTAAATGGGTGGATAGAATACCGCCTTTCCCGGTTTCATTTCGAGAAACTATTGCTGCCCCTGCCCCATCCCCAAAAATCACCGAGACATCTCGCCCACGGGTAGTGAAATCCAAACCACCGCTGTGATTTTCACTGCCTATGACCAAAACGTTTTTATACATTCCCGACTTTACAAATTGGTCTGCCACAGAAATCGAATAAACAAATCCACTACACTGGTTGCGAACATCCAATGCCGGGATGGTTCCCATCCCCATCAAATCTTGTACGATCACTCCTCCACCCGGAAAATACATATCCGGACTCAAGGTCGCGAACACGATCATTTCAATATCTCCGGGCACCAAACCCGCACGTTCTAAAGCTATAGTGGCAGCCTTTACCCCCATAATAGAAGTGGAATTTCCATCCCCTTTTTTTATATGACGACGCTCTTTAATGCCTGTTCGTTCTTGTATCCAGGCGTCATTGGTCTCCATTAGCTTTGAAAGATCATCATTGGTCACGACATTATCGGGTACATAATAGCCTAAACCGGAGATTTTCGACGCGTACATATGTTGGAAATTAAAATCTTTGAAAGATAGGCATTCGCATATTGCAATTGAAATTTTTTAAAATTATAAATTATGTGTGTATAAGAAATAGAATTCCAGAAAAGATCTTTTCCGTACTAATGACAACCTGTCATAATACTTAATTTGGTATTCTATTTGCCACATCAATTTCAGAAAAATGTAAATAATCATTATAAAAATATAACTATGAGCAAAGGAACTATTAATGTGTCGGTGGAGAATATCTTCCCGTTGATTAAAAAGTTTTTATACAGCGACCATGAGATCTTCCTAAGGGAGCTAATTTCTAACGCCACGGATGCAACCCTCAAACTAAAACATATCGCCAACATCGGAGAGGAAAAAGTAAAATATGGGAATCCGCAGATCGAGGTAAAGGTTGATAAAAAGAAAAAACAATTGCATGTCATCGATCACGGGGTTGGAATGACAAAAGAAGAAGTTGAAAAATACATAAACGAAATTGCTTTCTCAGGCGCCGAAGAATTCTTGGAAAAATACAAAGCTAAAAATGGTGAAGCTACAGGGATCATAGGACACTTTGGACTGGGATTCTACTCTGCATTTATGGTCGCGGAAAAAGTGGAGATCATTTCCAAAAGCTTCAAGGATGAACCTGCAGTGCATTGGGAATGTGATGGTTCGCCTAATTATACGATCAAAAAATCCAAAAAGACCAAAACAGGTACCGAGATAATTCTTCATATAGCAAAAGATTCGAAAGAGTTTCTTGAAGAATCCCGTATTACCGAACTATTGGTTAAGTATAATAAATTCATGCCCATCCCGATTAAATTTGGAACTAAAGAGGTGAATTTGCCACTACCTAAAGACGCGGATAAGGATGCCAAACCAGAAAAGAAAACGATAGATAATATCATCAACAACTCCAAGCCGGCGTGGACCAGGCAACCAGCCGATCTTGAAGATAAAGATTACGCTTCTTTCTATCGTGAGTTATATCCCAAGCAGTTTGAAGAGTCTTTATTCCATATTCACCTCAATGTTGATTATCCATTTAATTTGACAGGGATCTTGTATTTTCCAAAGATCACCAACGAATTGAACATGCAGAAGGATAAGATCCAACTTTATCAAGATCAGGTGTTCGTAACAGACAATGTGGAAGGTATTGTACCTGAGTTTTTAACGATGCTCCGAGGCGTGATCGATTCTCCGGATATCCCCTTGAATATATCCCGAAGCTATCTCCAAGCCGATAGTGCTGTAAAGAAGATCGCCAGTTATATCACACGAAAAGTGGCGGATAAGCTGAAAAGTTTGTTCAAGAATGATCGCGAGGATTTTGAAGCCAAATGGAACGACATAAAGATCGTCATCGAATACGGCATGTTGACCGAAGACAAATTCTTCGAAAAAGCACAGGATTTTGCACTCTATCCTACGGTGGATGGAACTTATTTCACCTTCGATGAACTCACAAAAAAAATTAAAGATGCCCAAACCGACAAGGACGATAAACTCGTGATCCTTTATGCTTCGAATAAAGAAGAACAGCACAGTTATATAGATAGTGCCAAAGATAAAGGCTATGAAGTATTATTGCTGGATTCGCCCATCATCTCGCATTTAATGCAGAAAATGGAAAGCGAAAAAGAGAATGTGTCTTTTGTACGTGTGGATAGTGACCATATCGACAACCTGATAAAAAAAGACGAGGATGCTGTTTCTAAACTTTCAGATGAAGAAAAAGAAAGTCTGAAAACCTTTTTAACCGAAACGATCCCTGCGGAGAAGTTTTCGGTTCAACTGGA